>WBZN01000306.1_pt1 | contig 49905 bp, 39 predicted proteins | sample 5204281 | NCBI WGS metagenome assembly WBZN01 (sample SAMN12344347, study PRJNA552823) | activated sludge metagenome | biome: Activated sludge suspended growth; feature: Nitrification reactor; material: Wastewater; isolation source: activated sludge from nitrification reactor of wastewater... | reverse complement strand
AGCGCGGGAACGGCGCCGATCTCCTCCAGTTCGATGCTGCCGCGGGTGAGGGCCATGTGGGGCAGGGCTGCGTGCGAAAGATCGGCCCCCGTCACCACCGACTCCACCACGCGCCGCGCGTTCGGCCCCTGCACGGCGATGACGGCCCACTGCTCGGTGGTGGAGGTCAGCCATACCTCGAGGTCCGTCCACTCCGTCTGGCGATAGTCTTCCATCATCGCCAGCACCCGGGCGGCGCCACCGGTGGTGGTGGTCACGTGGAAGCGGTCGGCGGCCAGCCGGGCCACGACGCCATCGTCGTAGATGAAGCCATCGTCGCGGCACAGGATGCCGTAACGGCAGCGGCCCACCGCGAGGGTGGACCAGTTGTTCACGTACAGCCGGTTGAGGAACTCCGCCGCATCCGGCCCCACGATCTCGATCTTGCCCAGTGTCGAGGCATCGAACAGTCCGCAGGATCGGCGCACGGCCAGGCACTCGCGGTCCACCGCGGCGCGCATGTCCTCGCCGTCGCGCGGGAAGTAGCGCGCACGCATCCAAAGGCTCACCGGCTCGAACACCGCGCCGCGCTCCGCCGCCCAGGCATGCGAGGGTGTGCGGCGAACCGGGTCGAACAGGTCGCCGCGCGAGGGGCCGGCGAAGCTGCCGAAGGTGGTGGGCGTGAACGGCATGCGGAAGGTGGTCAGGCCGATCTCGGGCAGCGGCTTTCGCAGCCGCTCGGCGGCGATGGCGAGGGCATTGAGGTTCGAGGTCTTGCCCTGGTCGGTGGCCATGCCGGTGGTGGTGAAGCGCTTGATGTGCTCGATGGAATGAAAGCCCTCGCGCGTGGCGAGCTGGATGTCCTTCGTCGTGACATCGTGCTGGAAGTCGACGAAGGCCTTGCCGCCGGCCGCATCCACCGGCTGGGGCAGGGCGCCCAACCAGCCGCCGCCCGGCGCGGGAGGGGATTCGGCGACCTCGAAGTGGTGCGCGGCGATGGCGGCGCCGAAGGCCGCGGCGCCGTCCTTGAGCACCGCGGCGAGACCGAACACGCCACGGCAGGCGCCCACGCATTGCACTTCCTCGGCTGGCTTGCCCGGAACGAAGGACTGCAGTTCCTCGCTCCAGGTAAGCCGGCCGCGTGACTGGGAAAACAGGTGCAAGCTGGGCGTATAGCCGCCGGACATCATCAAGAGATCGCAGGGGACGCTGCGCTTGAAGTGCACCGCGCCGCTGGCATCGCGCTGCCCGATGCGCACTGCCCGCAGTCGCCGTGCGCCCTGGGTGCCGAGCACGGTGCCCCCTTCGAAGATCTCGATGCCGGCTCGCCTTGCGGCCCGCATCTCCTCGCTGCCGGAGGCGCCGCCCTCCGGCGCCTGGGCGCCCGGCTGCCCGCGAACATCGACGATGGCGGCGATGGCGACGCCCGCGGCAGCGAGGTCCAGCGCGGACTGGTAGGCGGCATCATCGGCCGTGACCAGTACCGCCCGCGAACCGGCGCGCACGCCGTAGCGGTTCAGGTAGGTACGCGCCGCGCCGGCGAGCATGACGCCGGGACGATCGTTGCCCGGGAACACCAGCGGCCGTTCGATGGCGCCGGTGGCGAGGATCACGCGCGCCGCGCGCACCTGCCAGAGGCGCTCGCGGATCTGGCCGGGCAGGGGATTCTCGCGGTGCTCGCTGACGCGCTCGATCAGCCCCAGGAAGTTGTGCGGGAAATAGCCGAACGCCGTCGTGCGGGGCAGCAGCGTGACCTTCGGATTCGCGGCGAGTTCCTTGACGCTTCGCGTGACCCAGTCGGTCGGTTCGAGACCCTCGATCTGCGCCGACACTTCGGCCAGCAGCGAGCCACCGAACTCGGCCTGCTCATCGCAGAGCATCACCCGTGCGCCGGTGCGCGCCGCGGCCAGCGCGGCGGCAAGGCCCGCGGGTCCCGCGCCCACCACCAGCACCTCGCAATGCGCGTAGCGCTGCGCGTAACGGTCCGGGTCCGGCTTCGTCGGCGCAATGCCGATGCCGGCCGCGCGCCGGATCACGGGCTCGTACAGCGACTTCCAGGCCTTGGCCGGCCACATGAATGTCTTGTAGTAGAACCCCGCCGGGAAGAAGCGCGACAGCGCATCGTTGAGGCGGCCCACATCGAAGCCGAGACTCGGCCAGCGGTTCTGGCTGCCGGTCTGCAGCCCTTCGTACAGTTCCACTTGCGTCGCGCGCAGGTTCGGCGTGTAGCGGGCCTCATCGCGCCATACGGCCACCAGCGCGTTTGGCTCCTCACTCCCGGCGGTGAGGATGCCGCGGGGCCGGTGGTACTTGAAGGAACGCGCCACGAGATGCACGCCATTGGCGAGCAGCGCCGAGGCCAGCGTGTCGCCGGCGAGGCCCGTGTAGGTCCTGCCATCGAAGCGGAAGCTGAGCTTGCGGTTGCGGTCGACCCGGCCGCCGGTGTGGGTGCGGAACTTGCTCACGGCCGCGGTTCACCGACCTTGTAGGTGCCGTGGAAGAAATCCGTGGTGGTGTCGCGCAGGGCATTGAAGAAACGCCCGCAGCCGCGCGCATGCCGCCAGCGCTCGGCGCGCAGTCCCTTCTCATTCTCGCGCAGGTAGAGAAACTGCGCCCATTGCTCATCGTCACAAGACGCTGGCTGCACGGGGCGCGCGATGTGCGCCTGGCCGCCGTAGGCGAACTCCACCTCGGGGCGCTTGCCGCACCAGGGGCAGTCGATCAGCAGCATGGCGAGGACCTCAATGCGCCACCGCGGCGGCCGCGGCCTCGTCGATCAGCCGGCCTTCGCGGAAGCGCTCGATGGTGAAGGGCGCGTTGATCGGATGCGGCTCATCGCGCGCGATGGTCCAGGCGAACACGTGGGCCGAGCCCGGCGTCGCCTTGAACCCGCCCGTGCCCCAGCCGCAGTTCACGTACAGACCGGGCACCGGCGTCTTGCCGATGATGGGCGAGCGGTCGGGCGTGACATCGACGATGCCGCCCCAGTTGCGCATCATGCGCATGCGCCGGAACATCGGGAACAGCTCGCAGATGGCATCGAGCGTGTGCATGTTGATGTGCAACGCGCCGCGCTGCGTGTACGAGGTGTAGGCATCGGTGCCCGCGCCGATGACCAGTTCGCCCTTGTCGGACTGGCTGATGTAGGCGTGCACGGTGTTCGACATCACGACGCAGGGGAACACGGGCTTGACGGGTTCGGAGACCAGCGCCTGCAGCGGAAAGCTCTCCAGCGGCAGCTTCACACCGGCGAGGCCCAGCACCACGCTGGTGTTGCCGGCGGCCGAGACGCCCACCTTGCCGGTGCGGATCTCACCGCGGCTGGTCTGGAGCGAGGCGATGCGGCCGCTCGGGTCGCGCGTCATGCCGGTGACTTCGCAGTTCTCGATGATGTCCACGCCCAGGGCATCGGCCGCGCGCGCATAGCCCCAGGCCACGGCATCGTGCCGCGCCGTGCCGCCACGGCGCTGCAAAGCAGCGCCCACGACGGGGTAGCGGATGTTCGTCCCGATGTTCAGCGGCGGGCAGAAGGCCTTGGCTTCTTCGGGCTCGAGCCATTCGTTGTCCACGCCGTTGCAGCGGTTGGCGTGGATGTGGCGCTTGAAGGACTGCTCATCGTGCACCGTGTGCGCCAGCATCATGACGCCACGCGGGGAGAACATGACGTTGTAGTTCAGCACCTGGGAGAGGTCCTCCCACAGCTTGACCGAGTGGTCGTACAGCGCCGCGCTCTCATCGAACAGGTAGTTCGAGCGGATGATGGTGGTGTTACGGCCGGTGTTGCCACCGCCGATCCAGCCCTTCTCGAGCACCGCGATGTTGCTCAAGCCGTGCTCGGCGGCGAGGTAGTAGGCCGCGCCGAGCCCGTGGCCGCCGCCGCCGACGATGACCGCATCGTAGGAAGGCTTGGGGTTGGGCTTGCGCCACTGAATCTGCCAGCTGCGGTGCCGGGACAGCCCCCTCAGGATGAGCGAGAGGGCCGAGAACTTCTGCCGGGTCATGGGCGGGCAGTCTACCCCTTCAGCGCGTTGTTTTCCGGGTCGTAGGGGGAATCCACCAGCACGGTGGCCTGCTTGCGCTCCCCCAGGATCTCGATCTGGAGCTTCGAGCCCACGGCAGCGAACGCCGGCTTCACATAGCCAATGCCTAAGCTCTTTTTCAGTGCATGGCCATAGTACCCGGAGGTCGCCCGGCCCACGATGCGGCCGGCGGGGTCGAACAGCGGCTCGTTGCCCAGGGGGTCGGCATCGGTCACGCCATGGACCTCGAAGGTGATGAAGCGGTTTGGCACCCCGGCCGCAAGCTGCTTCTCCAGCGCGGCCTTGCCGATGAAGTCGGGCTTGTTCATGCGCACGAAGCGGTCGAGGCTGGTCTCGAAGGGCGTGTAGTCGCGGGTCATGTCCGAGCCCCACATGCGGTAGGACTTCTCCATGCGCAGCGACTCCATGGCGCGCATGCCCACCATGCCGATGCCATGCGCCTTGCCTGAGGCGAAGATGGCATCGAACAGATGATGCGCATACTCGATGGGGAAGTGCAGTTCCCAGCCCAGCGCGCCGACGAAGTTCACGCGCAGCAGGTAGACATCGGTCGCAAGGCCCACCTCGGTGACCTGTCCCGTGAGCCAGGGGAAGGAGGCGTTGTCGAGCTTGGCCTCGCACAGGGGCTGGAGCACCTCGCGCGATTTCGGTCCCGCAACCACGAAGCAGCCGCGGCTGGTGGTGATGTTGCGCAGCTGCACGCTGCCATCGGCCGGCAGCATCTTCTGCAGGTAGTCGCCATCGAAGCGCTCCGCGGCGCCGGCGCTGACCACGTAGAAGCGATCCTCGCCGATCCTGGTGATGGTGAACTCGGAGCGGATGCCGCCCTTGGGCGTGAGCGCATGGCACAGGGCCATGCGGCCGATCTTGGCGGGCACCTTGTTCGCCACGAGCCGGTCCAGCCAGTCGCCGGCGGCAGGTCCCCAGACTTCCCACTTGCTGAATGGCGTCAAGTCGATGACGCCCACCTTCTCGCGCATCAGCCGGCATTCGTTGCCGACGTGCTGGAAGTAGTTGGTGCGGCGGAAGCTCCACTCATCCTTGCGTGCAACGCCGGGCGGTGCGAACCAGTTGGCCCGCTCCCAGCCATAGCGCTGGCCGAACACGGCGCCCATGGCGGCGAGCTTGTCGTACACCGGGCTGGTCTTGGCGGGACGCGCATCCTCGCGCTCTTCGTCGGGGAAGTGCACGGTGAAGACGTTGCGGTAGGTCTCCTCGTTCTTGGTCACCACGTAGCGCTTGCTGGTGTAGGGACCGAAGCGGCGCGGATCCACGGCAAACATGTCGATGCCCGGCTGGCCTTCGGTGATCCACTCCGCGAGCTGCCACCCTGAGCCGCCGGCGGCGGTGATGCCGAAGCTGTGGCCTTCGTTCAGCCACAGGTTGCGAACGCCCCAGGCGGGGCCGATCAACGGGCTGCCGTCAGGCGTGTAGGCGATGGGACCGTTGACGATGTCCTTGATGCCGCAGTTCGCCAGGGCCGGCACGCGACGCGCCGCGGCCTCCACGTGGGGGATCAGCCGCTCCAGGTCGCCGTCGAACAGGCTCTTGCCGAACCACTCCGGCACGCCGTCGGCGAAGCGCGCCGGGGCGCCGGCCTCATAGGGTCCCAGGATCCAGCCGCCGCGCTCCTCGCGCAGGTAGTAGGACTTGTCGGATTCACGCAGCACGGCCAGTTCGCGGCCGCCAGCCTTGCGGTACTGGACCAGCTCGGGGGACTCGTCGTAGACGATGTACTGGTGCTCCACCGGAATGGAGGGCACGTTGAGGCCGAACATCCGGCCCGCCTGGCGCGCATAGTTGCCGGTGGCGCAGACCACGTGCTCGGCGGTGATCTCGCCCTTGGTGGTGGTGAGCTTCCACTCGCCGGAAGCCGTGCGCTGCGCGCCGGTGACCTCGCACTGCTCCTGGATCTCGGCGCCGCGGGCGCGGGCGCCCTTGCGCAGCGCCATGGTCAGGTCCGCCGGGGCGATGTGCCCGTCGTCGGGGTGGTACAACGCGCCGATGATGGCCGGGGTGTCGCCGCTCCCGCCGAGCTCGACCAGCGGCCACAGCTTCTTCACCTCGGCCGGCGTGATGACCTGGAAGGGCACCCCGATGGTGTTCGCGGTGCCGCAGTACTTGTGATACTCGTCCATGCGCGACGCGCAAGTGGCCAGGCGCAGGTTGCCGGTGACGTGGAAGCCCACTTCCTGTCCCGTTTCGGCCGGCAGGCGCTTGTACAGGTCCACCGAGTACTTGTGGAGCTGGCCCACGGTGTAGCTCATGTTGAACAGCGGCAGCAGGCCCGCGGCATGCCAGGTGGAGCCGGCGGTCAGTTCGGTGCGCTCCAGCAGCACCACGTCGGACCAGCCCTTCAGGGCCAGGTGATACAGCGTGCTCACGCCCACCGCACCGCCCCCGATCACCACGACCCGCGCGTGAGTTTTCATCGTATCCGCTCGCTTTGCGTTGACCCTCGTGCTGCGGCAGTGTAGCCGCCATGACGGGAACGACAAGTCCGTTTGCGACAAACGCTATCAAAAATGCGCCAACGGCCATGGCGATGGCATAATCGCCACATGGAGCCCACTGCAGGCCAGCGCAAGCACCACTACGTCTTCCTCACCCTGCCGAACTATTCGCTGATCGCCGTGGCCAATGCGCTGGAGCCGCTGCGCATGGCCAACCGCATCGCCGGGCAGAACCCCTACGATTGGTCCATCGCCTCGATGGATGGCCGGCCCTCGAAATCCAGCAGTGGCCTGGATCTGCAGCCCACCGTGCCGCTCGAGAAGGTGGGGTCGCCCGACATCGTGTTCGTGTGTGGCGGCATCAACATCCGCGAGGCCGTGTCACCCGCGCTCACCGCCGCCCTGCGCCGGATGGCGGAACGGCGCATCGCGCTGGGTGCGCTGTGCACCGGGGGCTACGCCCTGGCCAAGGCGGGTTTGCTCGACAACCTGCAGGCCACCATCCACTGGGAGAACCTCTCGGCCCTGCGCGAGGAGTTCCCGCGGGTGAAGATCAGCGACCAGCTCTTCACCATCGACAAGGACCGCTACACCTGTTCGGGTGGCACCGCGCCGCTCGACCTGATGTTGAATCTCATTCGCCTGAAGCTGGGCGCGCGCATCTCGCAGCTCGTCTCCGAGCAGTTCATGGTGGAGCGGGTACGGAGCGACAAGGACCGTCAGTACGTGCCGCTGCGCGCGCAGGTGGGGCCCTCGCACCGGAGCCTGATCAAGGTGGCGCAGCTCATGGAGGAGAACATCGAGAAGCCCTTGTCGCTGGACCGCATCGCCAAGGCCACCGGGCTCTCACGGCGGCAGATCGAGCGGCTGTTCAAGCGGCACCTGAACTGCGTGCCCAAGCGCTATTACCTGGAGATGCGCCTGCGCCGGGCGCGAGAGCTGCTGCTGCAGACGGCCATGCCCATCATGGACATCACCACCGCCTGCGGCTTCCAGTCACCGCCGCACTTCTCCAAGTGCTACCGCGCACAATTCGGCCATCCGCCCAGCGCGGAGCGGCAGAACGTGGCCGGTTGAACGGCGCCGCAGGCCGGCGCTGGCACGCCTGCCGCGGGCGGTCCTACTTGAACACGACGGTCTTGTCGCCGTCGAGGAAGACCCGGTGCTCGAGCAGCAGCCGCAAGGCCGTGGAGAGCGTGCGGCTTTCGGTGTCGCGGCCGGTGGCGGTGAGCATCTCGGGCGTGTAGCTGTGATCCACGCGCTCCACCCGCTGCTCGATGATCGGGCCCTCGTCGAGGTCCGCAGTGACGAAGTGCGCGGTGGCCCCGATCAGCTTCACGCCCCGGGCATGGGCCTGGTGATAGGGCTTGGCGCCCTTGAAGCCCGGCAGGAAGGAGTGGTGGATGTTGACCGTCCGGCCGGAGAGCTGGCGGGTCATGGCATCCGAGAAGATCTGCATGTAGCGCGCCAGCACCACGAGGTCGGTGCGCGTGGCCTGGATGAGCTCCAGGATCTTCTCCTCCTGCGCACGCTTGGTCTCGGCAGTGATGGGCAGGTGGGTGAAGGGGATGCCGTGACGGCGCGCCACGGGCTCGAGGGTGGCGTGGTTGGAGACCACGCCGGTGACCTCCATGCGCAGTTCCCCGGTCCGGTGCCGGTACAACAGGTCCTCGAGGCAATGGTCCAGGTTCGACACCAGGATGAGCACGCGGCTGCGCTGCGCCCCGTCGTGGATGGCCCACTGCATCTGTTCGCGCTCGGCAATGGGGCCGAAACCCGCCTTGAGCGCCTCCGGGTCCAAGGCTTCGCCCGCGACCGCACAGAAGGTCACCCGCACGAAGAAGCGCTGGTTGAGCGTGTCGTCGTACTGCTGCATCTCCATGAGGTAGAGCCGTTTCGAGGCCAGGAAGCCCGTCACGGCGGCGGTGGTGCCCATGCGGCTGGCGCAAGTGGCGGTCAGGATCCAGGGGTGTTGTGTGTCGAATTGCATGGTTCATATAGTATGTCGTCATTCGGCACGCCATTGTCGCGAAGCGGCTAGTCACGTGTCCGATTGCGACATACCATTGGAAATGCGTGCACCCGCGCGCGTCTGACGACAGGCGATCATGTCCGACCAAGCTGACGGCGAATTCGATCTTCGTTCCCTCAACAACGAGGAACTGGTCGAGCAGGTCCACGACGACCTTTACAACGGCCTGAAGGAAGAGGTGGAGGAAGCCACCCGCATCTTCCTGGAGCGCGGCTGGTCGGCGGAGAAGACCCTGAACGATGCGCTCGTCGAGGGCATGCGCATCGTCGGCATCGACTTCCGCGACGGCATCCTGTTCGTGCCCGAGGTGCTCCTGGCGGCCAATGCCATGAAGGGCGGCATGGAGATCCTGCGCCCGCTGCTGGCCGAAACGGGCGTCGAGCCCATCGGCAAGATCGTCATCGGCACGGTCAAGGGCGACATCCACGACATCGGCAAGAACCTGGTGTCGATGATGCTCGAGGGCGCGGGTTTCGAGGTGTTCGACCTGGGCATCAACAACCCCGTCGAGAAGTACCTCGATGCGCTCGAGAAGCACAAGCCCGACATCCTCGGCATGTCGGCGCTGCTCACCACCACCATGCCGTACATGAAGGTGGTCGTCGACACGCTCAAGCAGAAGGGCCTGCGCGAGGACTACATCGTGCTGGTGGGCGGCGCGCCGCTGAACGAGGAATTCGGCAAGGCGGTGGGCGCGGATGCCTATTGCCGCGATGCCGGCATCGCCGTCGAGACCGCCAAGAACCTGATCGCGAAGCGCCGCTCGCAGGCAGCCGCGAGCTGACGGAACTTGCTCCCATGCTACGCGAGGCGCGCGCACTGGTGATTGCCTGCGGCGCCCTCGCGCACGAAGTGAGCGAGTTGCGGCGGATCAACGGCTGGTCGGTGTTCGACGTTCAGTGCCTGCCGCCGGAACTGCACAACCGCCCCGAGAAGATCACCCCCGCGGTACGCGAGCAGATCCGCAAGTACCGTTCGCAGTACTCGCGCCTGTTCGTGGCCTACGCCGACTGCGGCACCGGTGGCGATCTCGACCGGATGCTGGAGCAGGAGGGCATCGAGCGGCTCCCCGGCGCGCATTGCTACGAGTTCTTCGCAGGCGCCAAGGCTTTCGCGGCGCTGGCGGACGAGGAGCCCGGCACCTTCTACCTGACGGATTTCCTGTTGCGGCATTTCGAGCGCCTGGTGATACGGGGCCTGGGCATCGACCGTCACCCCGAACTGCAGGCACAGTACTTCGGCAACTACCGGCGCCTGGTCTACCTCGCGCAGCGGCCGGAAGGGAGCGCCGTCGAGGAGGCCGCCGCCATCGCGGCGCGCCTGAAGCTCGAGTTCAGCCATCGCCTCACCGGATACGGGGATCTCGCCACCTCGCTCGAACGCTTCGCCGACGGCGAACAGGTGGTGACATGGCGTCGCTGATCATCATCTCCTGGCGCGATATCCCCGCGCAGGTCCTGTGCAAGCAGGGACGGACGACCTCGAAGGTGCAGCTCTCGCAGCGCTTCCAGGAAGCCATCGACCGCGCCGCCATGCGAGCAGGCAAAGGCACCTCCGATGCGTATCTCGCCGACTGGAAGCGCAGTGCGCCGCGCCCCTGCGGTGAGGATCTCGAGGCCGAGGCGAGCACCGAAGCCGCCAGGCTCGAGGCGCAGTACAGCGATGAAACCCTGGAGCAGATGATCCGCAACAAGGGTCTGGGCGTCTAAGCCATGTATGTCGTCAGACAGTGGTCCGTGCGGCACGCACGCGGCCTGAACGGGTTCTATCGCGGCTTCGAGTTTCTGCTCGTGAGCCTCGCGGGCCTGTGGCGCGCCATCGGCCACGAGCGGCTGGAAGCCCCGTTCGCATTCACCGAGCGGCAGGTGAAGGGCCTGCTCTTCGATTGCCAGATGTGCGGCCAGTGCGTGCTGAGCGCCACCGGCATGTCCTGCCCGATGAACTGCCCGAAGACCCTGCGCAATGGTCCCTGCGGCGGGGTGCGGGAAAATGGCAACTGCGAGGTGAAGCCGCAGATGCGCTGCGTGTGGGCGGCCGCCTTCGAGGGCGCGAGCCGCATGCCCGGCGGGCTCGAGGCGATGCGCGAGGTGCAGGCGGCCGTCGACCGGCGACTGCAGGGCCGCTCCGCCTGGCTGCGCGTGGTGCGCGAGCGCGCGCGTGAAGGCGACGCCAAGCCCGCGGGGGTCAAGCCATGAGGTTCGATGACGAGCCGGTTCCCGGCTATCCGCTGCCGATCCTCCCCGGGCATGTCTCCCCGGGCCGCTTCGAGCGCGTGCTGCGTGCCGGCGGCTTTGCGGTGACCAGCGAGCTCGCGCCGCCGGACTCGGCGGACCCGGAGGATGTCTACCGGCGGGCGCGGGTGTTCGATGGCTATGTGGATGCCATCAACGCCACCGACGGAAGCGGCGCCAACTGCCACATGTCGAGCATCAGCGTGTGTGCGCTGCTCACGCGCGTGGGCTATGCGCCCATCATGCAGATCTCCTGCCGCGACAAGAACCGCATCGCCATCCAGGGTGACATCCTCGGCGGGGCGGCGATGGGCGTGTGCAACATGCTCTGCCTCACCGGCGATGGCGTGCAGGCCGGTGATCATCCCCAGGCGAAGCCGGTCTTCGACCTGGACTGCATGTCGCTGCTGGGCATCGCGCGGGGCTTGCGCGATGATCACCACTTCCAGAGCGGCCGGAAGATCAGCCATGCCCCGCGCGTGTTCCTCGGCGCCGCGGAAAACCCCTGCGGCCCGCCGCTCGACTGGCGCCCGCAGCGGCTGGCGAAGAAGGTGGCGGCCGGCGCGCAGTTCATCCAGACCCAGTACGTCTACGACATGGAGCGCTTCCGCCTCTTCATCAAGCGCATCGAGGATCTCGGCCTGCTCGGCCAGGTGTTCATCCTCATCGGCGTCGGCCCGCTGCGCTCGGCCAAGGCGGCGAGCTGGATGCGCGACAACGTACCCGGACTGCACATCCCGGATGCGATCATCCAGCGCCTCGCCGGTTCGCAAGACCAGGCGAAGGCGGGCCGTGATGTCTGCGTGGAACTCATCCAGCAGGCGCGCGAGATCAAGGGCGTGCACGGCGTGCACGTCATGGCCTACAAGATGGAAGAATCCGTGGCCGAGATCGTGCAGCGCTCCGGCGTGCTCGCCGGACGCGTCCCGTGGTATCCGAACCGCGACCAGACAACTCAGGAGAACAGGACCGCACCATGACCGACACCGTCGTCAGTTCCGCCACCCGTGAAGTCATCATCGGCTTCAACCGTCCGTTTTGCATCATCGGCGAGCGCATCAACCCGACGGGACGCAAGATCCTCGCGGCCGAGATGGTCGCGGGGGACTTCAGCCGGGTCGAGGCCGATGCGCGCGCACAGGTGGAAGCCGGCGCCCACATGCTCGATGTCAACGCCGGCATCCCGCTGGCCGATGAGCCGGCGCTGCTCGCCAAGGCCGTGCAGCTCGTCCAGTCGCTGACCGATGCGCCGCTGTCCATCGACTCCTCCATCGTGGCCGCGCTCGAGGCGGGCCTGGCGGTGTACAAGGGCAAGGCACTGGTCAATTCGGTCACCGGCGAGGAGGAGCGCCTGGAACAGGTGCTGCCGCTGGTGAAGAAGTACGGCGCGGCCGTGGTGGCCATCTCCAACGACGAGACGGGCATCTCCGAGGACCCGGATGTGCGCTTCGAGGTGGCGAGGAAGATCGTGCAGCGCGCGCAGGACCATGGGATCCCGGCGGCCGACGTGGTGGTCGACCCCCTGGTGATGCCCATCGGCGCCATCAACCAGGCGGGCGTGCAGGTGATGCGCCTGCTGCACCGGCTCAAGACCGAGCTCAAGGTGAACACCACCTGTGGGGCGTCCAACGTGAGCTTCGGGTTGCCGAACCGCGATGGCATCAATGCCGCCTTCCTCACCATGGCCATCGGCGCGGGACTCACCTCGGCCATCACCAATCCGCTGCATGCCGCCACGGTGCAGGCCTGCATGGGCGCGGATGTGATGATGGGCCACGACCCTGATTGCGCGCGCTGGATCCGCAAGTTCCGCGAGGCGCCGCCCCCGGGCGCGGAAGGACCGGCCGCCCGCGGCCGCCGTGAAGGGGGCATGCGCCGACGTGTCTGATTCCGGCGACGCACTCATCGTCTTCACCCCTTCGGGCAAGCGGGGGCGCTTTCCCGTGGGTACGCCCATCCTGCAGGCGGCGCGCTCGCTGGGCGTGGACATCGACTCGGTCTGCGGCGGCCGGGGCATCTGCGGCCGCTGCCAGATCCTGGTGAGCGAGGGCGAGTTCGCGAAGCACGGCATCCGCTCCTCCGTGGACAGCCTCACGCCGGTGAGCGAGCCGGAACTGCGCTATGCGCGCCGGCAGCCGATGCTGGAGGGACGCCGGCTGTCCTGCTCGACGAAGCTCCTGCACGATGTGGTCATCGATGTCCCCCCGAGCAGCCAGGTCCACCGGCAGGTGGTCCGCAAGGACGCCGACACCCGCGACATCAAGCTGCACCCGGTGGTGCGCCTGCACTACGTGGAAGTGCAGGAGCCGGACATGCAAGATCCTTCCGGCGACCTGCGCCGGCTGCTCGATGCGCTGGAGTTCGAATGGCGCCTGTCGAACCTGGAATGCGATCTCACGGTGCTGCAGAAGCTGCAGGCCGCGCTGCGCGCCGGGCAGTGGAAGGTCACGGTGGCGGTGCATGCCGCGAAGCAGATCATCGGCGTCTGGCCCGGATTCCATGAGACCGCCTTCGGTATGGCGGTGGACGTGGGCTCGACCACCATCGCCGCGCACCTGTGCGACCTGCTCAGCGGCGAGCTGGTCGCGGCGGCGGGGCTCATGAATCCGCAGATCCGCTTCGGCGAGGACCTGATGAGCCGGGTCTCGTATTCGATGATGAACCCCGGCGGCTTCGTGCAGATGACCACGGTCGTGCGCGAGGCGCTGAGCACGCTGGCCGCGGATGTCGCGGCCAGCGCGAAGATCCAGGTGGAGGATATCCTCGAGGCCACCATCGTCGGCAATCCGATCATGCACCACCTGGTGCTGGGCATCGACCCGGTGGAGCTGGGCGGAGCGCCGTTCGCACTCGCCGTGGACCAGGCGCTGAACGTCACGGCGAAATCGCTGGACATCAAGATCCATCCGAATGCACGCGTTTACCTGTTGCCCTGCATCGCCGGGCACGTGGGCGCGGACACCGCCGGCATGATCCTGGCCGAGCGACCCGACCTGTCCTCCGAGATGATGCTGCTGGTGGACGTGGGCACCAACGCCGAGATCGTGCTCGGCAACCGTGAACGCATGCTGGCCTGCTCCAGCCCCACCGGCCCCGCCTTCGAGGGCGCGCAGATCAGTTGCGGGCAGCGCGCCGCGCCGGGCGCCATCGAGCGCGTGCGCATCGACCCCGAGACGCTCGAACCGCGCTACAAGATCATCGGCAACGAATACTGGTCGGATGATCCGCGCTTCGGCGATGCCAATGTCACCGGCGTGTGCGGTTCGGGCATCATCGAGATCATCGCCGAGATGTACCTGTCGGGCGTCATCAACCAGGACGGGGTGATCGACGGTGCGCTGGCCGCAAGGACCGATCGCATCGTCGCCACGGGACGCACTTTCGCCTACGTGCTTAAAATAGGCGAGGTGACGCTGCAGATCACGCAGAACGACGTGCGGGCCATCCAGCTCGGCAAGGCCGCGCTGTACGCCGGCGTGCGCCTGCTGATGGAACACATGGGTGTGGAAGCCGTGGACCGGATCCGCCTGGCCGGCGCCTTCGGCAGCCACATCGACGTCAAGTACGCGATGATCCTCGGCATGATCCCTGACTGCGACCTGGCCAAGGTGGGCTCGGCGGGCAACGCCGCCGGCACCGGCGCGCGCATTGCGCTGCTGGACTCGACGTCGAGGCCGGTGATCGAGGAGATCGTGCGGCGCGTGGAGAAGATCGAGACCGCCATCGAGGCGAAATTCCAGGCGCATTTCGTGGAGGCCATGGCCATTCCGCACAAGACGGCGGCCTATCCGAATCTGTCGCAGGCGGTGAGCTTGCCGGCGCCGAAGGAATCGGCGGCGCAGACGGCGACCAGAGGACGGCGGTCGCGGCGGTAGATTTCCTGCGCTTTGCGCAGCCCGCGCGTCGGCGAACTCGAGACTACGTGAGGGCTGCGACCACAGTCTCGATGGGCAGGTACAGCGTGCGACTGTCACGCGGGTACTCGATGAATTCCGCGCATTTCAGATAGAAGCGCTTCGCTGCGTCATCCTTGGCGTGAACCATCACGGCTCCGATACCGATGCTTCGTGAGGCAAGTGCAATCCTGCGTAATGCATCCGAGAGCAAGTCGGCGCCGAGACCCTTGCCTGCATGAGCACGATCCACCGCCAGGCGACCGATCACGGAAACGGGTATGGTGTCTGGAGCGTTACGCCGGATCCTGCCCGGGGCTGATGCGCGTTCGATCGCTCCGGCGGAGATACAGAAATATGCGACGACACGATCGCCCGCACAGATGACATAGGTGCGGGAGAAGCGGCTTTCGTTTTTCAAGGCGCGATGCCGAAGCCAGTCGTTCAGGGCAGGTTCGCCACAGTCGAAGCCCGAAACATCGTGATCTACCGTCAGAGGAACGGGAGCTGAAACGAAAGGCTCGGAACGCGCCGCGGTATCGACTACTTCCGCCATGCCGGTACTCGGCGCAACAGTCTTTGCAGTTTCGGACCCGCGGCGGCCGGGTGTTCGAGCGCATGCAGGAAGGTGTCGTATTGCCCTGCGTCAAGAGCGAATAGCCGCCGATCCAGCAGCACGTCGATGGCCTGCCGTCGGGCGCTTTCGATCATGAACTCGGTTCGGGTCTTGCCCAGCGCCGCCGCTGCATCATCGATGATCCGGCGTGTACCGGCTTCGATGCGCAGGTTGATGCTGCCCTTGGAATCGGGGGCACCGCTCAAGCGTTGTGAGGAGGTGGCGCGGGCCTTTGCCATGCCGGCAATATGCCTTGTCGTATACACATTGTCAATACAGAATCGGATGGATTGTATTGCGACCGCGGCGCCGCGCGGAACTCAAACCTTCAGGGGCCCCACCAGCGGATTCGGCGTGGGCGGCGCGACTCGCCGCAGGGTATTGGTGTCGCGATGATCGAAGGCCGGTGTCTTGCCGCGCACCGCCAGGTCCGTGCGCGTCACGTAGCTCCAGCTTCCGTCATCGTTGAAGGTGATGTCGATGCGGTAATAGTCCGTTCGAAACGCCACTTCGAGGAACGGCGTCGAGCAGATCCCGAAGCGGGTGTCGCCGCGCCGGGCTTCCACGGAAATGCGTCTGTCATCCGGCTTGGCCGTTCCGCCGGCCAGCACCACCTGGCCGCGCGGGATGGCGATGCTCTGCATGATCAACCCGGTGGCCGGTTCCCACAGCCAGTAACCGACCTGATCGTGGAAGGTGATGGCTTCCTCGGGCGTGTTGACGTGGATGTGGTAGCGCAGTCCGTAGAGAAGCTGGGGCCCGTTGGCCTGAGGGTCGATCGGGTCCATGCGGATATGCTCCCGGAACTTGCGCTGTTCCGGACCTTCCGCCTTGGGACTGATATCCACCCCTTGCTCGGACTGCCACGTGCCGGCCAGGCGGCGCAGCGGGCCGAGGTTGGCCAGGGTATCGGGTGAAACGCCCTCGGGTTCGGTGAAGACATCGTCGGGAAGGTTCTGCATGGATCAGATCATACTTCACACGTTCGAATCCGGCACTGCATCCTTTTTCTTCTTCATGAATGCGAGCAGCGCCTCGTCGACCGCAGGGTCGATCGGCGGCGGCATATACTCGGCCAACTGCTTCTTCCAGGACGAGTTCGCCCGCTGATTGAGATCCTGGGCGCCATCCGCCTCCCACTGCTCGTAGCTGTTGTTGTCGGCGATGGGTGAGCGGTAGAAGGCGGACTCGAAGTTCGCCTGCGTGTGCGCGCAGCCCAGGAAGTGCTTGCCGGGACCGACATCGCGGATGGCGCTCATGGCCTGGCCGTTCTCGGACAGATCCACCCCGGCCAGCAGGGTGTGCATCATGCCGGCCTGGTCCACGTCCATCACGAACTTCTCGTAGCCCATGGACAGGCCCCCTTCGAGCCAGCCGGCGGTGTGCAGCACGAAGTTCACGCCGGCCAGGCACGTGGGCAGCAGGGTCTGGGCGGATTCGAAGGCGGCCTGCGCATCGGCGATCTTCGAGGCGCACAGGCTTCCGCCCGAGCGGAACGGCACGCCCAGGCGCCGGGCGAGGGCGGCCATGGCGTACAGCACCAGGGCGGGCTCGGGCGTGCCGAAGGTGGGCGCGCCGGATTGCATCGAGATGGACGAGGCGAAGCTGCCCAGCACCATCGGGGCGCCGGGGTTCAGCATCTGGATCAGCGCGAGACCCGCGAGCGCCTCGGCCAGCGTCTGCGTGGCGGTGCCGGCCACCGTCACCGGCGACATGGCCCCGGCGAGGATGAAGGGCGTGACGATGCAGGCCTGGTTCGCCCGTGCGTACACTTTGAGGGCGCCGAGCATGGTGGCATCGTAGGTCATCGGCGAATTCACGTTGATCAGGTTGATCAGCACGGTCTTCGGTCTGCCCGTGGCCGGGTCGATGAAATCCGGGCCAAAGGTGATCTTCGCCATTTCCACCGAGTCGGCGGCGCGTTCGGGCGCCGTCACCGAGCCCATGAAGGGCTTGTCGCTGTACTTGATGTGGCTGTACACCATGTCGAGGTGCCGCTTGTTCACCGGCAGGTCCACCGGCTCGCAGATGGTGCCGCCCGAGTGATGGAGCGAGGGAGCCATGTACGTCAGCTTCACGAAATTGCGGAAATCCTCGATGCGCGCGTAACGGCGGCCATCCTCGATGTTGCGGATGAAGGGCGAGCCATAGGCGGGCGCGAACACGGTGTTCTTGCCGCCGATGACCACGGAGCGTGCCGGGTTGCGCGCATGCTGGGTGAATTCGCGCGGCGCGCTGGCCTGGATGATGTGCCGGCACAGGCCGCGCGGGAAGCGCACGCGTTCGCCCTGCACCTCGGCGCCGCCTTTCTTCAGCACCTCGATGGACTCGGGATCATCGCGGAACTCGAGGCCGATCTCCTCGAGGATGGTGTCCGCGTTGTGCTCGATCAGCGCGAGTCCTTCCTCGGTGAGCACCTCGTAGTAGGGGATCTTGCGGGTGATGTAGGCGATGGTGGAGGCGGCCCGCGCCGTTCGCGCGGCGCGCTTGGCATCGCGCCCGGAGGGGCGGCGGCTGCCGCGGGTGGTGTCAACGGCGGGGTCGGACATGGCGGCTTTCCATGACGAAATCAGATGAGCCAGTATGGCATCGGCATGGGCATTCTCTGGCCTCTTTGCGTCATTGGGTTGCCCAGTTGCGTCAGGGACCCGAGCGGCTCCGGGCCACCCAGGCCTCCACGTCCTCGAGCTTTCGCGGGAAATCCGGGCTCAGCAGCCGGTATCCGTCCTTGGTGATGAGCACCTCGTCCTCGATGCGCACACCGAAGCCCTTGGCAGGCAGGTAGACGCCGGGCTCGACGGTGATCACGGCGCCCGCAGGCAGGGGCTTCTCGTAGCTGCCCACATCGTGCACTTCGAGGCCCACGAAGTGGCCGAAGCCGTGGATGAAGTCGGCGAGGAAGCCGGCGCGGCGCAGCGAGGTTTCGGCGACGTGCTGCAGCTCCGCCATCGACACGCCGGGCTTGATGGCCGCGAAGATGTCCTCCTGCGCCTGGTAGACGGCGCGATACACCTGCGCCTGTTCCGGCGTGAAATGCCCCGACACGGGATACGTGCGGGTGATGTCGGCGGCGTAGCGGCCATATTCCGCGGCGGCATCGACCACCACCAGGTCTCCCTCTTTCAGGAGCCGTGAGTTCTGGTCCCAGTGCAGCACTGCGCCGTTGGGTCCTGAACCCACGATGGAAGGGTAGGACAGGCCGGTGGCGCCGGCCGCATAGAAGGCGTACTCGAGCTGGGTCTGCACGTCGCGTTCGGAGACGCCGGGTACGACGGCCTTGGCCACCGCGTCGTGGCCGGCACGGGTGATGGCGATGGCGCGCTGCATGCGCTCGAGCTCCTCGGGCGTGTGCGCTTCGCGCAGCTCCGCGAGCAGCGTGCGCTTGTAGTTGACCTTCAAGCCGAAGCGCGAGGCGGCACGCAGCGAAAGCTCAGCGTCATTGCGCTCGTCCTTGGCCATCGAGGCCGGCGCGATCAGCGTGACGCAGTCGTGATCGGCGCCGATGCCGGCGAGCAGCCCTTCCGGTGAGCCGCGGCGCACGCGGTCCACGCCATGCTTCTCCACGAGATCCGGGGAAATCGCCTCACGCGGGCCGGTCCAGCGCTCGGCTTCCGGATCGCGCGACTTCAGGTACAAGGTGCTGTGCGTGTAGCGCGATTTCGGTGTCAGCACCAGCCAGGCATTGGGTTCGTTGATGCCGGTGAGCCAGAGAAAATCCCCGTCCTGGCGGTAGTCCTCCGTGATGCCCGACACCTCTCCCTGCGAGGCGAGCAGGCCGATGCAGCCGTCGAGGGATTTCATGACCCGCTCGCGGCGCTCGCGATACACGGCGGCCGGCAGTGCGGGAGCAGGGGAAGGCGTGGGATGGGTGAAGCCGGCGGCGAGCACGGCGCCGCTCATCAAGAGGCTCAGCATGGTGGTCGATCCTGCAAGGTTGGCGAGATCGACACAGCCTGACATGGGCCTACGGGGCGGGCAACCCGGCCAGGATTTCCGAATCCCCGATGCGCCCGGTGATGCTGGCGCGAGCCTGGCTCACATCCTGGGGCCATTGCACCTGCAGTTCGCCCGCAGCGCACGGACCCTCGCCCGACAGGCGCAACGTCGCGCTCACCAGCGCATGCGGTCCTCGCCAGTGCAGTTCGCCGGAGACGGCAAGATCCTCGGTCCATCGCACCGCATCCAGTTCGATCCGCAGGTCCTCTGGCGGCCCTGTGATGCGGAACCGTCCACCCCGCAACCCCACGCCCTGTCCGCTGCCGTTCTGGCGGACGCGGGTGAGCACATCGGCGGCGGTGAGCACCGCCGCCGCCGCACAGCGGCGTGGCGTGTCGCCCGCAACATCAGGCGCTTGCCCCTGCACCTGCACCGGCTCCACGTCCTGCACGCGCCGCGCGAAATCCGGCGCCAGCGGCACCTCCGGCACCTGCCAGGCACAAGCGGTATCACCCGGGTTCAGGGTCTGGAGAAACCGCCGCGTCACCTGCATCGCGCAGTCCGAGCGTTCCGGCGGCAGGGCGTTCACGTGGAAGCTGTTGGCGAGGATGAGATGCCGGGCATGCGGGAAGGCGGCTGCCGCGGCGGCCGCATCCGACACCGGCGTGAGATTGTCGAACTCTCCGGAGATCACCAGCACCGGGATGCCGGGGTACGAGGAAGCCGCCGGTGGAACTTGCGGTGAGGCATGACGGGAATCCGCCGCAGGCCAGTCCAGGCACTGGTCGATGAAGGCATAGTCGGGCGGCAGCCCGCGATACTCATCGAGCGTGAAGGGCGCAAAATGATCCGGATGCGCGCCGAGGAAGGACTCGATGGCATGCGACAACTGCTCCACCCGTTCGGCGCGTGGTACCGCGAGGTCGAAGAGCTGCGGCGGGTCCTGGCACATGACGGCGGCTGCAAGGCCTGCGCTGTAGATCCTGGAGTCGTTCGCCTCATCGCGCGAATCCACCCCGGCCGTGGTCTCGGCCATCAGCCGCAGGAGCGGGGCTTCATCGCCGGCCGCATAGGCCCGCGCGGCCGCGTCGGTCTCGCGCAAGCTGGCGTAGGGAGGCGCCGAAGCGAACATCACCCACGCGAGGCGTGCCGCATCGGCGTTGAACTCGCGCGATTTGCCGTCGGCATCCACGGCGGATGCCGCGTGAGGCTGGCGGCGCAGCTTCTCGAGCGCCGGGCGGATGTGGCCGATGGAATCACCCGGGAGCGATGCGCAATGGGGCGAGCGAGAGCAGGCCACGTTGAACTTCGCGCGCATCGCGCGTGCGTAGTTCGGATACCAGGCGTAGTCGGGCCCCTGCAGCGGGTAGGCGCCATCCAGCACGAGGGAGCGCAGCATCGCGCCATGGCGTGTGGCGAACACCTGCGCGAAGTAGGTGCCGTACGAATCACCGTACAGGTCCGCCTTCGGCAGTTGCAGCGCCTCGAGGATGGCGGCCAGATCATCCGCCGCGTAGGCCGTGCTGTAGGAGGCCGCATGCTCGCCGAGCCGCGTGCCGCATTCACCGATGAGTTCGCGGGTGGCCTGCGCGGCCTGCTGCAGGCCAGGACAGTCCACGGCGCCCGAACGCCCCGTGCCACGGTTGTCCATGAGCAGCAGGTCGTTGCGGTCCTTCAGCGGCTCGTACAGCGCGTAGTAGGCATCACGGGACTCCGTGCTGGGGTAGCCGGGACCGCCTTCCGCCGCCACCAGCACACCGAAGCTGCGACCCGGCGCGGTATGGCGGTAGTACTCGAAGTGCACATCCAGGGTCCCGGCCTTGGGGTTGGCAGGATCGAGCGGCCGCTGAAGGTGCCCGCACCAGGCGCGCGGCGGCATCGGGCCCGAGGTGGGACAGGCGCCCAGGTCGATGCGGCCGACCCGCAGGCTGGGAGCGGCGGATGCGGTAAAGGGGCTCAGCATGGCCGCCAGCAGGAGAGCGGCAGGCAGGGTGGATCGAGTCATGAGCTGGTTCACCGCCAAATCCTTTCAAAATCAGAGATCCGCAACAGGTATTTATCATCCGGCACGAGGATTTTGGCAACTGCGGGGATTTTGTCCACCTGCGCGCCGAGCATTCCATCATCGCGCTCGACCACAATGGCGATTACCGGCAGGTGGCGTACACTGCACGGCCGGCGCGCGTACCGCGGCTACCGTCGCCTGTGTGGGGCACACCTCAACAAGGAGGACTTCGACAGCAAGCTGCGGGTGCTGCGAGCCTCGGCCACGACAACCGCGTGAACTTCACCAGCGACAACATCACCCCCGTCTGCGAACCCATCCTGGCGGCCATCCAGGCCGCCAATGCCGATACCGCCCCCTCGTATGGCGGTGATGCGCTGACCCAGCGGCTCGAGCGCCGTTTCTCGGAGCTGTTCGAGCGCGAGGTGGCGGCATTCCCGGTGGCCACCGGCACGGCGGCCAACGCGCTGGCCTTGTCGCAGCTCGCGCAAGGATTCGGCGGCATCTACTGTCATGAGACCGCGCACATCGTCACCGACGAGTGCGGCGCGCCGGAATTCTTCACCGGCGGTGCGAAGCTGATCGGCCTGCCGGCGCCCGATGGCCGCATCCAGGCCCGCCAGATCGCCGATGGCATCGCCTTTGCCACCGAGATGGGCGTGCATCACGTGAAGCCCGCGGCCGTGAGCCTCACGCAGGCCACCGAGTGGGGAACGGTGTACCCCCTTGCGCAGCTGGCCGAGATCGCGGCGGCGGCGCATGCGGCGGGACTGCCGGTCCACATGGACGGCGCGCGCTTCGCCAATGCGCTGGTGCACCTGGGGTGTTCACCCGCCGAGGCCACCTGGAAGCAGGGCATCGACGTGCTGTCCTTCGGCGCCACCAAGAACGGAGCGCTGTGCGCCGAGGCGGTGGTGTTCTTCGACCCGTCCGCCGCGGCGGATTTCGCGCGCCGGCGCAAGCGCACGGGCCATCTCTGGTCGAAGATGCGCTTCATCAGCGCGCAACTGCTGGCCTACCTCGAGGATGATCTCTGGCTGCGCAATGCGCGTCACGCCAACGCCATGGCCTTGACGCTGGCGAAGGGCCTGGCGGCGCTCCCGGGCGTGCGTGTCCTGCAGCCGGTGGAGGCCAACGAGGTGTTCGTCGCGCTGCCCGAGAGCCGCGTCGCTAAGCTCGAGAAGCAGGGCTTCGGCTTCTATCGCTGGCCGCTGTGCGCCGTGCGGGACGCCACTCCCATTCGCCTCGTGACCTCGTGGGCGACGCCGGAAAGTGCGGTGGAGGGGTTGCTGGCCGCCGCGAGGTCGGTGGACTGATCACCGGCGCTGCGGCCACTCACCGGGGCTGCCGCCACCGGGGCTGCCGCAAAGTCAGAGCCGGGGAAACCGTCCGGTGTCGCCGCCGGCTTCCTGGTTCTCGATCACCAGGTTCCGCCGGTAACGCTCGAAGAAGCGCGGCACACTGAAGCTCGATGGACTCGCATCGAACCGGAGGTCGGCAAGGCAGCCCTCGCAGGCCGGCAGGTGGGTGAGCGTGCGCTTCACCAGGGTTCCCTGGACGATGTTCACCGGGAACTGGCCGTCCTCACGGGCGCAAACGGCGTGGCGCGCGAAGCTGGGCTGCTCGCGCAGCGAGCGCACCGCGCCGCAATCGGAGAAATGGAAGGGTGGCAATTCCAGCGAGGAATGCCCGATGCCCTGCGGCACATCGCGGGTGAACAGCAGCACCCGGCGATCCTTGAATGACAGCGTCCGGTCGGGCAGCGGGCGCACCTCGTCGAGATAGCGGACGTCGATGCCATCGACGATGAGCTGCTCCAGTTCGCTCACCGTGAAGCGATAGGCATTCACCGACAGCCGGAACGAGCCAAGCTCGCGGGCGCCCATCTGCTGGCGCAAATCGTTCAGCTCCGGATCTTCCAGGAAGTTCGGTAGCTTCATGGCGATGCTTCGGCAGCGAGCGTCACTTCGAGGCCTCGAGGATGTTGGAGATGCGCGTCTCGGCATCGGTCCGCACCCGGAACTCCACTCGCCGCGAGCGCAGCGCATCTTCGTGCCGGTCCGCGTCCAGGATGGGCCGCGAGGAAGACAGGCCGTTGGCGGTGAGAAAGCGCGTCAGCCACGGCCGGTGCTCGACCACGCTCGGGAGCATCAGCACGTAGTTCAGCGTCGAGCGGGTGCGCGCCTGCGACAGTTCCATGTTGTGGAAGTAGGCATCCTCGGGCGAGCTCGAGCCGGTCCAGTCGGAGGAGGTATGGCCCTCGATGCGCACCTCGGTGATGGAGCTGCGGTACTTCGGCGAGGTCAGGATGCGCAGGTAGCGGGGAAAGAAGTCATCCAGGATGGCCTTGAACTCGGGCTTGAGCTCGGCGCTGCCGCTGGCGAACAGCACTTCGGGCTCGGTGAACCGGATGGTGAGGTCGGAGCGGATGAGCTGCGCCTTCCAGCGCGGCAGGTCGATCTGGAACTCGTGGCTCAGGTCATCGTAGAGCGAGTTGCGGATCTCGCTGTAGACGATGGCGACGTTGCGGATGCGATCCGCATCAGCCTCGACTTTGAGCATGTACATCACCGCGATCAGCAGGAAGATGACCATGAGGCCGGTCATCAGGTCGGAGAGCGGAATCCAGTGGGTTTCCTGCGCGAGCGGCTGGGTGGGCTCGAGCCGGCGGGTGGCCATGCGTTTAGGACAGCCGCGAGGACTGCAGCATGCGCTGGAGCTGCGCCGTGAGCGGGGTGTAGTCCTGCACGAACTTCTGCGACAGGGCGGTGAGCTGGCGGCCGAGGGACTCGATGGAACGGCGCAGCTCTTCCTCCAGCGCCTTGTCGAGCAGGATCACGTGCTTGCGGGACTCCTCGGTGGCCTGGCGGAGTTGATCGTTCAGGTGTTCGCCCGCGGACTTCAAGGTGGTGGTGAGGAGCTGCGAGGACACCTTCACCGAGTCCGATACCTGCTCGTGGCTGGCGCGCACGCCATCCTCGATCTGCCGCGTCATCTCCAGGATCCGGCTTTCGATCATCGGCAGGCCATTGGCCGCCTTGTCCACCAGCGATGCGAAGGTATTGAGCGAGCTCTCCATGCGCTCGCGCTGCCCTTCGATGCCGGCGAGGATGCTCGTCAGCGCCTGCGCCGTGGTGCTGAACACCGTGGACTTGTTCACGAGCTCGGCATAACGGAGCGAGGCTTCGGTCATGTTCTTGCGGGTCGCGGTCTCCTGCTCGATGAGCGCATTGAGCTGCAGCTCATAGCGCTGCTGCCATTGCAGCAGCTTGCCCACCGCGGCGTTGAGCTGCTTGAAGTTCTCGCCGAACTGCTCGTTGATCTTGGCGTTGAAGTCGCGGATGACCTCCTGCAGCGCATTGATCAGCGCCTTGGAGTTGGAGTCCGCCACCTTCTGCGCGTACTTCTCGAAGGAGGCGGTGAGTTGGTCGAGCTTGCGGTTGTTGTCCTCGCGCAGCCGCTGCACCTGGCCCAGCACCCCGGCATCATCGGTGCCGCCGAGCGTGCGGTTCAGCCGGGCCAGTTGCTCGGCCAGGTCATCCACCGTGGCGCCACCTTCATCGGAATCACCCGCCACCGTCGGGTCGCCGAACAGGATGTGCCGCGCCTTGATGGTCAGGGCGAAGCCGATGCCCACCACCGAGGCCCAGAACGAGGTGCGGATACCCTGCAGGAGTTTCGGCACCCCGGCCTTGACGTTGCCCGGGTCGAAATCGAGCAGGCCCCAGGCGATGCCGGCAAAGCAGAAGAAGATGCCCAAGGTGGTGAGCAGGGTGGGCCCGAGCAACGTCCCGCGCCGGGACCAGCGCACGTGGAAGGCGATGCCGCACAGGGCGATGAGGACGATCGCGAATTCCGTCAGGGGGTTCAGCGAGTCCCAGAACTTCAGCATGGGCGGCATCGTACGCATGCCTTACAAGGCAGGCAATGCGTTAGGGTATTCCCTTAAGGTCTCCATACTGAGAGACTCGGTCAGGATGCATCGCGGATATCACCAAGGAAGTCCAATGAAATTCAGGATGATCGGTGGGCTGCTGCTGTTGTTGTGTTCAGTGGGCATGGGTCAGTCAACACCTGAAGCTGCCTCCTCCTCGACCATTCCCAGCGGCCAGCCGGGTACTGCTTCCGACGCAAAGGCCCCGGTCACCCGAATCGAGGTCATTCCTGCGCAAGATCCCCCTGCCTACTCACGGCGATTTTCTGCTTCACCTGTGGTTGTCGGACATAGGGGTGTGGTCATCGTATGTGTCGGTCAACTATATTCCGAAGGTGGACGATTCGCTCTGATCCGAAATACGCCTATCGAAGCTTCGATATCCTGATGGCGAGTCTCGAGCAGGTGCGTGCTTCCTTCGAGGAGGGTACACACCTGCTTGCCGCCCGGGTCGTCGAAAATGTGGACAGGGCGGTCCAGGTCGAACGCTACAAAGTCCTTCAACACGAACAGCATTGAGAAGGGGTGGCTGCGATGAAAATCACGGACTTGGACGGCGTGGCTGGGCGCCGACGATTTCTTGTATCTGCTGGATCTGCCGTTTCATTGGCCGTGATGCCTCCCTCATTCGTCGCCGCTTATGGGTCAGGCCAGGGAGACAAGAGCAGCGTCTTGAGGGAGGTTCCCAAGCTCCACGCCGTCAACCTGAAGCGCCTCCAGGACTGGATTGCACTGCCCTCGATCGCCGCGGAGAACCGCAACTATCCGCAAGGCCCCGAGCACATGGCGCAGCTCGCCCGGGAGGCCGGCTTCGGCAAGGTCCGCCTCGTGCCCACCGCCGGCAAGCCCGGGGTGTTCGGGGTGCTGGATGCCGGCGCGCGCACCTGGGTGGCCGTGTACTTCATGTACGACGTCAAGCAGTTCGTCCCCGAGGAATGGAGCTCCCCGCCGCTCGAGGCGCGGGTGGTGTCCAAGGGTGACCTCGGCCAGGTCTGCATGGGCCGCGGCGCGGTGAATCAGAAAGGTCCCGAGAACGCGTTGCTGGGCGCGCTCGCCGCGTTCAAGGCCGCGGGACGCAAGCTGCCGGTGAACCTCGTGCTGGTGGCCGAAGGCGAGGAGGAGATCGGTTCGCCGCATTTCGGCGAGATCGTCTCCGATGCCGAGGTGACGGCAGCGCTCAAGAAGTGCATCGGCGTGCTGCTGCCCTCCGCCTCCCAGGAGAGCGATGGCAGCATCCAGATGGAGCTCGGCGCCAAGGGCGTCATCGAACTCGAACTGGTGTCCAGCGGCGAGAAGTGGGGTCGCGGCCCGCGCAAGGACGTGCACTCGAGCCTGGAAGCGCAGATGGATTCACCCTCCTGGCACCTGGTGCAGGCGCTCAACACGCTGGTGGAGAAGGACGGCCACACACCCGCGGTGGATGGCCTGTTCGAGCACGCAAAGCCCCTGACGGATGCGCAGAAGAAGATGATCCGCGACTACGCGGCCTCGGTGTCCGAGGACACCATCAAGCAGTTGTACGGCGTCACCCACTGGGTGCATGACCTCGGGTGGGAGGAGTCGCTGATGCGCCTGTACTCCCAGCCTACGGTGAACATCGAAGGCCTGGTGGGTGGTTACACGGGACCGGGTGGCAAGACCGTGTTGCCGCATCGCGCGGTGGCGAAGATCGACATGCGGCTGGTGCCAGACATGACCGCGGCGGATACCCTGGCCAAGCTCAAGGCGCACCTGGCCAGGCGCGGCTTCGGTGACATCGAGGTGAACATGACGGGCGGCTACGACCCGACGCAGTCCGACCCGGACAGCAAGCTGGGCAAGGGGCTGCTCGCGGCGTATCACGCCCTGGGTGTGAAGCCGACACTGATGCCGCGATCCCCTGGCTCCTGGCCGGGTTATCGCTTCACCAATCCGCCGCTGTCGCTGCCGGCGCTGGACTTCGGCATGGGTCATGGGTCCGGTGCGCATGCGCCGGATGAGTACTATGTGATCGAGTCGGCGAAGCCGGGGGTGGCGGGGCTGGATGGGGCGGTGGCGTCGTTTGTGGAGGCCCTGTATGCGCTGGCCTGACTGGCCAGCCCGCGCCACGCGCGCACTCCTGCTTCTGCCGATTATGTTCGCGATGATTGCCGCCGGAACGGCGCGTGCAGCGCATGAAACGCTGCGTGAAGAGTCGGGCACGGTGTATGCCAACCTCAAGGGCGAGGTGCTGCTCGACAATGAACGGGTGATCGTCCACTCCTTCCTGCTCGCGCCCGGGCAGTCCACGGGCAAGCGCGCGGCCGCCGCAGATCAGTTGATGGTGTTCATTCGCGGCGGTACGCTGAAGTCGACTGCCGGCGGCCGCTCGACAGTGTGGCATGACGGCCGGGTGGTCTGGCTGCCGGCGGACGAGCCGGCCGACACGGGTGTCACCAATGTCGGGGCCCAGCCCATCCGCTTCGAGGTGGTTTCCCTCAAGCCCGTGGCCGCCGGCGCACAGCCGGACAAATCCCCGAAGTACCGCCACCTCAACTATCCCAACATCCCTGGCGAAGACCTGTTCGAGAACGATCAGGTGATCGTGCAGAGATTCCTGGTGCAGCCCGGGCAATGGGAGGGCGTGCATGCCCATCATCCGGACATGCTGTATATCCACGTGAAGGGCGGCCGCTGGGCGGCGCGATCCGACACTGAGAAGTTTCATGTCTATCCGGACGACTCGCCCGACGGCAGCGTGGGCTGGATGCGCACCACGCCCATCACCGAAGGACATGAGTCGCAGAACGCCGGCAAGGCGCCCATCGACCTCATCTGGGTGACGCTGAAGCGCTGAGCAGCAACCCTCAGCGATAATCCCGCGACGGCGTCGCGATCGATTCGGGAAAAGAAAAACCCCTGGCCCAGCGCCTCGAAGAAGGCGATGAGCCAAGGGTTACTGTGCGGATCAGGCAGTGGCGGTTTCGCGCCGACGGCGTGCGAAGGCACCCAGGCCAGCGATGCCGGATAGCATCAGCAGGGCGGCGCCGGGGAGTGGCACCGGGGTGAGGTGATAGCTGAGCTTCACATTGTCGAGCAGCAGTCCCATGCTGTCGGAGGCGCTGCTGACCGCGGCGAAGATCAAGGCCGCCGTAATAGTTGAGCTGACGGTGAATTGCTCAGTGAAAGTGGTGAAACCAACCGCCGAGGCCAGGCTGTGGGTGACGCTGTTGGTGTGGGTGCTGCTGAAAGTCACGCCCGGACCAAAAAGCGCTGTTACCGCATTGTCGTCGCCGCGTTGGCTTCCGGCGAGCTGATAGCTCAATGTGTAAGTATTGCCGGGAGTGAATTCGAATGTCCTCACCGTCTGGATGGTGCCTTGGGCATTGGTAGATCCATCCATGTCGATGTACGCGCCATGTCCGGGAACCAGGTTATAGAACGAATGCCCGTTCCTCCTGCCGATGATGTCGACGGTACCGGAGGTGACGGTCCAACCCCTTGGAGTGCCATTCAGCCTCAAGTGATCGTTGTTGAAGTTATCCCGGAACATGACCGTCTCTGCATGCGATTTCGCGCCCAGAGCCACCGTTCCGAGTGCGGCCAATGCGATCACGTTTAGAAGCTTCATGCTGGTGCCCTCAAGCAATTCTTCACAGGCTCCTGCCTGCGATACTCTTGCCACGAGCAAAATCTACCGCGTGATACTGACGAGTGCCAGATGTTGCCAAAAAGAAACGGCTCCCGATGAGCTTCATGTGTATGACATCTGTATGTGAGTTGTCACTCAGGTCGTTGGGCCGAGCAGTACCAACGTCTTGCGGGCCTCATCAAGGCCGTCGTACTCCGCGCCGGTTACCACCGCCGCATTCAACTGCTTCCGTGCTGATTCGGTCTTGCCCGCACGGAATTGCGCCATCCCCAGGTGATAGTGCAGAAGCGGTGAACCAGGGTTGAGTGATACCGCGCGCTCCAAGGGAGCGACTGCCGCCTCGTACTCGCCGCGTACGTACCGCACCCAGCCGTACGTATCGACCAGGGAGGCGTTCGCCAGGTTGGCGAAGTGCTGCGTCAATTGCAAAGCGCGGTCGCGGGCGGCCTTGTCCTGGCTTTGGTAGGTGATCAGCAGCATGGCCAGGTTATTGGCTGCAACATCTGCCGTCGGTTCGCGCTCGAGCCAGTCCTCGTACAACGCAATGGCATCTGCCGGTCGGCCGAGTTGCTCGTAGGTGGCCGCGAACTGCAGCAGGAGCGGTGGAGCGCGTGTAGCATCGACGCCTCGCTTGAACGCGGCGAAAGCGGCCGAGTCGTGTTTGGCGATGAGATTTGCCGCGGCGATGCCCAGATACGGTACCCACCATTTCGGCGCCAGTCGAAGCGCCTGCTCGAACGCCGCAATGGCCTCATCGCTCCGGTCGGCCTGCGTCAATACCTCACCTTTGAGGTTGACGAGCACCGCATTCTGCGGGGAATTGCCTATGGCCGTATCAATGCGGGTCAGCGCCTTTTCCGGATGTTTCTGCAGCAGGTCAACGCGGACCGCTGCCGCCAGCGGCTCGATACCCGAATCCGGCAGCGCCAGCGCCTTCTCGTAGTTGGCCAGTGCCTCGTCGTATTTGCGGTCGTTTTCGTCGATCAGGCCGGCGAGGAAGTAACCCAGCGGCCGCTTCGGGTCGACAGCCCGTATGGCCCGTGCGCTATTTCGGGCCCCGCTCAGATCGTTACGGGCCAACTGCACGCGGAATGCCGCCTCGAGTCCCTGGACGCCGCCGGAGCGCTCACCGGACAACTGGTCCACCACTGCCTGGGCTTCATCGGCACGGCCGGTGTCGATCAGGAACTTGGCCAGCTCCAGCCGGGTCGCGATTTCCCTGGGGTTGGCACGGATTGCCTGGCGTAGCGTCTCCTCAGCCAGGGGCTTGTCCTGATTGGCCAGGTAGGCGTGCGCCAGCGTGCGCATCACCGCGGTTTCATTGGGGTTGTCGCGCAGCACGGCGCGCAGGTCCGTGATGGCCTGGGCGGCGTCGCCACGCGAAAGTGCGAGCTCAGCGCGCATGATCAACGCATCGTTGTCGCGCGGATTGGACTTCAGCACTTCATCGATGAGTTTTTCTGCCTCGCCGACGCGATTGCCAAGCACATGGATGGCAGCGATGCGGTCGCGGGCAGTAAGCCCGCTGGGCCCGGTATCGTTTTTTTCGATGACGGCGCGGTAGGCAGCGATGGCCTGTTCCGCATGGTCATGGGTCGCGTAGAACGCGCCCAAGGCGAGCTGCAATGGCAGACTGTCGCCGTTGCTTGCAATCAGGTTCTTAAGCTCCTTTTCGCCGTCGGCGAAGGAGCGGTGCGCCGCGATCAAGTTGGCCAGCGCCAGCTTTGCCGGAATCTCGTCCGGTTTCGCGGACACTGCCTCGCGCAGCGTTTTCTCGGCGGCGTCGACCTGGTTGTTGACCAGGTAGAACTGCGCGAGCCGGTTGCGATGGCCTGGTACGTCTGGCTCGATCTGGATGACCTTGCGAAGCTGCTCCTCGGCGCCGGCCAGGTTGCCGGCGTTGAATTCGAGCTGGGCCATGATGTCGCGAAGCTCGATGCTGTTGGGGGTGAGTTTGAGCGCCTGTCCGACCACGCGCAGCGCGTCGGCGTTGCGGTTCACCTTGGTGTACAGCGAAGCCAGGAGCGAGGCGGCATTTTCGTTGCCTGGCGCGAGATGGTTGGCTTTTTCACCTTCGCTCAACGCTCCAGCAGAATCGCCGAGCAATTGAAGTGCGGCGCCGCGTACCGCGAGCAGATCAGCGTCCGCCGTGCCCGCAGGCGCAGCGTCGATCAGTTTCCTGGTCTCCTCGGCGAGGCCACCTGCCACCATGAGGCGCCCCAGGTTGGCGCGTGCCCGGTTGTTGGCGGAGTCGGTCTTGATGGCAGCCTGGTAGAACATTACCGCGTCATTGAAACTCTCGAGCTGCTCGGACATCTCGCCAGCCCGCATCAACGTCTTGCTGTCCTTGGCATTGATCTGCAGGGCATTGCGAAATTCCACGCGCGCCTTGGCGTAGTCGTGCTGGGCAGCCAGCGCCTCGCCGCGCTCGATGAATCGCGCCCGCCGGGTCTCGGGTCCGGTGCAACCCAAAACCAACAGGAGGATGGCGAGGGCAGGGGGTAGGCGTGGGCTCATCGAAAGGAATTCCGGCTGGTCAGTAGTAGAACGAAATCTTAAATCAGCTGGACGCGAGATGACCGCTTGTCGGCGATCACCCGCAGTGCGTCATGCGGGTGCTGCTTGTATGACAAGTGTCATCATAACGCGTGTCGAATCAGGATGACGGCGCTGAATGCTATTACTCCAACGGCCAGCGCTCGCGGCGCGCGCTTGGACTGATCCACGCACAGCTCGATGCCGTATACCAATGCCATCAGCTTGACCAGGGAAATGCCCATGTGGACCGGTGAGCCCGTAAGCCCGGGCAGATTGGGCAGGGTGATGACGATGAAAATCAGCAGCACATCAAGCGTCGTGATGGTGAAACGGCGCTCGCGTGAGAGCCCCATGCCCAAGGTCACCGAGATCACCAGCAATGGCAGGAATACCCACTTGGCTGCCGGCAGTATTCCCACATGATCCTGCGTCTGGTAGTCGAGATACACCGCCAGAACTGCAGCCATGTACAGCGCGCCGCGCAGCAACCAGTCGAAGCTTGTGCGACGCCACTCCAACAGCAGGCCGACGAGGGCAATACAGCCAATCCCGACGGCCAGCCAGCGAATGTCAGTACTGGGGGGGGAGGCGTAGCGGGCCACCGACAACAGGTAGCCGAGCACACAGGTCGTGGCGGTGATCGAGGTCCAACGTGGCAGGCGCGACGGCTCCGACAGCCAAGCGATCCCGCGCGCCAGTTGCGAATCGCCACCCGCTTCCGGTTCGATCCAATTCGGGCCCGGCCTGCGCCATCGCCAATCCAGCCGGCCGGCAATCATCATCAGCGCTACCACGCCGCCCGCCAGCAGAGCGAACAGGCTCAGCACGGTCACGTCGGAGGCGAACCGGGAGAACCACGCAGCGAGGAAGAATAGTGCCTGCACCAAGTAGATGACGACCACCGCTTCGTGATGATCGAATCCAAGGCCGAGCAGCTTGTGGTGAAGGTGTTTCTGATCCGCAATGAACGGTGAGCGGCCCTCGCGCAGGCGCTGAAGCATCACGGTCAGCGTGTCCACTATAGGCAGCCCCAGCAGCAGTACCGGCAGTGCCGTGGAAACGACTACCCCGGGCGATTGGATGAGCATGAGCGACAGCACGGCGATGGTGAAGCCCAGGAATTGGCTGCCGCTGTCGCCCATGAACACCTGCGCGGGATGAGTGTTGAAACGCAGGAACCCGAGGATGCTGCCGGAGACGACCGCGGCGATCGTGGCGACTTCAGTAAGCCCCAGCGACCAGGCGAGCAGGAAAATGGCCGCGCAGACCAGCATGGTCGTGCCGCCGGCGAGGCCGTCCAGGCCGTCAGCCAGGTTGATGGCATTGGTCGTGCCGAGCAGAAAGAATACGGTCAATGGAATGGAGACGAAGTCGGGCAGCGCGATTCGCTCGGTCGAAGTTATGCTGGCGATGCGGATGTCGCCTGCGTAGATGACGATGAAAACCGCCACGAGCTGGCCCAGGAGCTTGGCAACCGGCGAGAGCTGGCGCCGGTCGTCCCAGAAGCCGAACAGAAAGATCACGCCCGCGCCGAACAGGTACGCCAGGGCCTGCCGATCGACCTGGATGCCTATACACAGCGGCACGTACGCACCGATGAACATGGCAATGCCGCCGACGCGCGGCATGGCCGCAGTGTGCACCTTGCGAAGATTCGGCTGGTCGAGCACCTTCAACGAGCCCGCGAATCGCATCAGCACCGGAATCAGTCCGATGGTGATGGCCATGGCGAGAATGAAGGCGAGCAGCAGGTTCATGGAGGGCTCGAATCAGTCGGGGATGTAGGCTTCGAGCGCGGGGGCCAGTTTGCCTGCCAGATTGCTCAGCCTTGCATCCACCTCATCGAGCGAGTCACCGTCGCGGACCAGCACCGTGAGTCGCACCAGCGCGCCATCGCTACGATTGCGCCGGATCGCATCTACGAACAGGAACCACTTCACCGCATATTCGTTGGTCAGCACACGGCCGCGCTGTGCAAACCAGTAATACACCAATTGTCGCTGCCCCTGCCGGCTGATCAGCGCGCGATTCACCCTCAGGGGTTGGCCGTACATGTGGTCCACCGGCAGATCACGCTGCGCAAAGCTCACCACGTCCCAGCCGCCGCCCGGCAGGCAAGTGCGCGGCGTGTGGGTGGAATGTCCCGCACGCTGCGAGTCGTACCACGCCACGTACAGGTTGATAGGTGGTCCCCCAACAGTGACCACATCTCCCAGGAGATAGTCATCGAGCTTGAGTTCATCCAGGTATACGGGCTCGAGCGACTGCCGGTGCAGAGTCCACCCTGGACCACTGGCCGAGAACTCCATGAAGCTGTGGCGCGCTGGAATCTGTTCGTGCATTTCAGGCAGCATGGGTCCCAGTACTGCGGCTGCCATCAGTACCGTAACAGCGGCAACGAGACTCCCGGGCACGGCCCGTTCGGTGGTTCCGGCGGTGGGCGGAGTCGGCGCCGGCCAGTCCAGGCCGAACACCTCGCGCCACGGGCGCCGGTGGGCGCCTGTTTTCGACAGCAGCACCACTTCCAGCATCATCACCCCGAGGCAGGCCATGAAAATGACCCAGCCCTGGAACTCGTGCAGGAAGCCTTCCGCCTTGCCGATGCCCCAGTGCTGTACCGTGACGCCGATGACGCCGATGCGCAGGCTGTTCATCAGGATGGTGATGGGAATAGAGGACAGGAACACCAGTGCCCGCTTCCACAGCGGCGCCCTGAAGAAGTACCCCATGATGAACCCCAGCGTCATCAGCGGGAACAGGTAGCGCAGCCCATCGCAGGCCTCGGCCACCTGGAGTTGGTAGATGCCAAGATCGATGACGTTGCCTTCCAGGTACACGCTGATCCCGAAAAGACGAATCACCCACACGCCGATGGCAGAAGAGATGAGCTGGAGCTTTGCCGACAGATTCTGAAACAAGAATTCTGGGAGCGGGATCATGAACAGCAGCAGCAGCAGTGCCACCCAGATGCGCCGGAATGCAGCGCCTCCGAGCAAGGACAGGGCCAGACCGTATATCGCGACGACCACAGCGTACTGCTGCACGATGAACAGCGTTGCGAAATGACCCAGGACGTTCAGCGCCACGCCCAGCATCAGCACGGCGACGCCCAGCCACGAACCTGGAAAGGCCATCCGTTCTAGCTTGTCGCGTTGCTGCCAGATGAGAAAGGCGCTGACGAATGGAATGAAAAGGCCGTGACCGTACTCAGGACGATCCCAGATCCACCGGGCCGAGAAATCGACCCCGGTGCGAAAGACGACATAACCAGCGGCAGGGCCGACGCAAAGCAGGATCCAGAGACGGAGCGGTGTCCTGAGCAAAGGGTGACTATCCATTAGCCGCATTGGTCGGTCGCACGCGTGCAGGGAGCCTTCAGATGTTTTCTGGCAGCAAGCCGATTTGCCGCTCTGAGATGTCAGTGATTTATGCAAGTCTCAATAGTCGCTAGAAACCGAGAGAGCGATGACGTGATTGCCAACCGCAGTGCCAATTCGATTCATCCCACAATTTGCGCTCACGCTGTTACCGTTTTATTCGCTCGATGATTGTGAATGGGAGAAATAGAGGAGCTGAAACGAAAGTTCAGAGCTGGACCCGCCTATGCGGAGATCTGCATAGCGGGGACCAGCGCTCACGACGAATTTCAATTCGACTTCCTCTCGACCACATCGAACTTACTGCTGTGGAAATGCTGTTGGCAATTCCTTCGGTTGGCAGGCTATTGTTGCAAGCGTCATACAGATGTGCATCTATTCCGTGCTTGCGCAGCATAGAGAATTCGTTTGTTACCGCTATGTCTTCGCCGCTTGGGCGCTCGTACGGTATCGATTGTGAACGATCAGAACCCTCATCGATTTGGAAACGGCATGTTATGAGGTGCCAGTTGCTGAGAAGATCAAGTGGCTGTTCAACTGCGCAAAGGCCCGCGAGAATATGCGCCAGGCTTATCCGAAGCTGCTGGCCGAGACCGACGCCACCCGAGCAGCCGCGTGAATCGGTCAAATTCACAGTGTTAAGGTACTAGGTAATCGACGCCCGAACCTCCGACCGCTTGCGCCCCGGAAACACCCCGCCGCGCATCCGGTCCTCGATCGCATGTTGCATCAACTCATGATCAATCCGTTGCGCCTGCTGTGAATATCCGTAGGCGAGGGCGCGGTCGCAGAGTTGGTTGATGAGTCGAGGTACCCCGCCACTGGCCTTGTTCACCATCGCCAGCGCACGCCCGCGGAACACGCTGATGCTGCCGCCGGCCACCCGTAGCCGGTGCCAGATGTATTGCCGTGTTTCGTGCGCATCGAGCGGCTCGATGTGCTCGTCCACGCCAATCCGCTGCGCGAGCTGCAGCAATTCCGGCATGCGCACGGTGTCGCGGAGCTGCGGCTGGCCGACGAGGATGATCTGCAGCACCATGTGCTTGTCAGCGTTGATGTTCGATAGCACCCGCAGTTCTTCCAGCAGATCCGCCGACAGGTTCTGCGCCTCATCGACGATGAGGATTGCATGCCGGCCCGCCGCATATTCGGCGATCAGGAACTGCGTCAGGCTCTCATACAGGGCGGCGTCGTCGAGGCCCTGGTGCGGCAGTCCGAATGACATGCACACCCACTGCATCAATCGGCCGAATGAGCGGTTGGTGTTGCTGATGAGGCCCACCGTGACCGTCTTTTCCAGCTTGGTGAGCAGGTAGCGTATGAGTGTGGTCTTGCCGCAGCCGATCTCGCCCGTGATGAGCGAGAAGGGCGTCTCGTTCATGAGGCCGTACTCGAGAGTGGCCAGGGCGCTGCGATGCGAGCGTGCCAGGAACATGAACGCGGGGTCTGGCGCCAGTGAGAAGGGCCGTTCAGTAAATCCGAACCACTGTTCGTACATGTGCGGCCCTCAGTACGGGTACTTGCCCGGTGCGAGGGCAATGCCACGGTTCAGGACCGTGCCGACCACGGGTTTGTCTCGCAGCAGCTCCAGGGAACGCAGCATGTCGGCTGTCTGCGTTACCCTGCTGCTGATGACGAGCAGCACGGCGTCCACCTGGGGTGCGAAGGCCAGTGCGTCATCGCTTCCGAGCAGGGGCGGGACGTCGATGATCACCAGACGGCCTGGCTCACCCGTCCGCAGGTCATTGACGATTCGCCGGGTCAATGCCGAGGTGAGCAGTTCGGAGGAGCCTTGTGCGGGGGATGCGGCGTTTAGCACCGCAAGTCGCTCGTAGCCTTCGGGCCGAACGCAAGCCTGATCCAGCACTCGCTCGCCGCGCAGTACTTCTTCGATGCCTACGAACTGATCCGCCGGAAAGCCGAAGCGGGACGCCACCGTCGGCCGTCGCAGATCGAAATCCACCAGCACAGCGGAGCGTCCGGGGTCGGCCGCGACGGCTATCGCCAGGTTGATGGCCGTGAGGGTCTTCCCATCACCGGGCGCCGGGCTCATCACCGCGAGCGTGTTCCAGCGGTGTGCATCCATGCGTTGCAGCACTTGCGTACGCAAAATCTTGTAGGCCTGCAGCGCGGCCGCGCCTTGCGCGCCGTCCGGCGCCTGCTGATGCGGTGGCAGGATGCGGTGCCGGCGCAGGTGATCCGCTTCCACGGGCAGTACATGCCCGGCCAGCGTACCGGTTCGCATTGGCAGATTGGTGGCGTCGATCCGTCGACGGGCAAGGGTGGGATCTTCGCCCGTACCGGGGGTGGAATCAAAGGCGGCCGAGGAGTGCAGTGCGGCCTCGCGTTCCGCTCGCGCGCGATCCAGTGCCTGTTTGAGCCGCTCCGCCATTGCTCAGGCTCCGAACTTCTGCAGGAGGTCGTACCAGACGAGGTCCAGCGGCCGGACGAACAGGTGGAACAGGATCGTAGCAACAACGAGGGCCCCGATTGCACCGGCAGCGGCCAACGCGCGCACCTTGCGGCGCTGATTCTGTTCTTCGGCAATCTCAATGTAGGGTATGACGGTAAGCGGCGGCACGCCCAGCAGCTGGACCACATGTTGTCGGTCGCGGATGCGGGTATCGATGCTTTCCAGCAGGAACATCATGCCGAGGGCTGCGCCAAATGCGAGCACGCCACCGAGCAGCACAATGAGCGCGCGGTTTGGGCTGATGGGGATCTGGGGCTGTATCGGTGGTTCGATGAGGGTGAAACGCTCGCCCTTGCGATCCGTCTCCAGGTTCTCCACGAGCTGCGCCTCCATTTCCTTCTGGCGCAGTTCACGGTACTTGGCCGTTTCACTCTGCAGGTCGCGCTGCAGACCGCTGTAATCGCGTTCGACACCGGGCGATTGGGCCTGTCGCCGCTCGAGATCGGAGATACGTGAACGTATTTCAACGGCCTGGGTCATCAGCGAGGAGCGTTCGGTCATCGCAGCCTCGCGCTGCGTCCGGATCGACACATAGGCTGGATTGTCGGCGCCGTCGTCCACCGGCCGTGCGGCAGTGGGTGAAACCTCGAGTTCCGCCTGCAACCGCGCCACGGTCTGCTGCAAACGCTTGACGTCCGGATGATCGGCCGAGTAACGCTTGGAGGCGACGTCGAGCTCGCCCTGGGCGGCAGTCAGCGCGCGGCGCGTGGTATTGCGGTCACCGCCCTCACCGAGTTGGGCTTCAAGACCCTCAATGGTGCGCTTCAGTCGCATTACATCGGGGTGATCGGGCTTGTACTGCGCCGCTGCCATGGTGTACTGCGTGCGCAGAAGCTTGAGCCGGTCGCGTGGCGACAACACGCGTTCACCGTTCTCGGTGACCAGCATGCCGGTGGGGCTGGTCTGGGTGAGCTGCGCATCCAGGAACAGTATCTGCTGATCCAGCGCACGAATGCGGGACTGGACTTCCCGCAGGTCCTGGGCGCTGCGATCCAGCATCTGCATATTGACCTGGAACAGTTCAGGCAGCTTGTCGCTGTTCTTGGTCTTGAACTCGGAGAGCTTCTGCTCCAGTTCCGCCACGCGCTTTCCCAGACGCTCGGACTCGGTACGCAGGAACCCGGCAGTATCGGCCGCCAGCCGCTTGCGGGACTCGAGGTTCTCGGACAGATACAGGGATGCCAGTTCGTTCGCTACCCGTGCCGCGGTCTGCGGATTTCGGTTATCGAAGCTCACCGAGAAGGCGATGGTGGCCTTGGTTGGCCGTCCCTCCCGCGGGTCGAGGACATCGGCGCTGATCATTTTCAGGTCGATGTCTTTTCGAATCGTGTCGACCAGAACCTCTCGAGTCATCGTGTCGCGTTTCTCGGGGTAGAGATTGAACTTCTCGATGATGCCCAGCAGGTTGGCCGAGGTCATCACCCGCTGGCTGATGGTCTGCACCCGCTGATCCGCGTAGCTGGACACGGCAGAACGGACGACATCCGTGGGCACTTCCTGCTGCTCGATGAGGATGGTGCCGGTGGAACGATAGGTAGGTGGCCAAAGAAGAGCCGCCAGCAAAGCCACGCCGCCAACCCCGCCCGCGGTGTACAGCATCGGCCGAAATCGTCGGCGCGCTGCAGCCAGGTGCTGCAGGAGCCCTGCATTCTCGCCCGACCTGGGGTGGTCGGGCATGCGCTGCATGACTTGTGCGTCAGTAGCCATGGATCAGGCGGTGGGTTCCGTGTCAGCCAAAGACCGCCGCGAGACGTTCAGCGTCGTGATTCGTTCCGACGGTTTGGCCGTATGGGTGAGGGTCTGGAACCCGCGTGTCGGCTGCACGACCGCCGTGTGCGGGCGACGCTGCTCCGTCAAGGTCGGCATCCCGTTCATCGCAATGCCATGCAGATCATCCAGCGGCACGCGCTTGGCATCTTCGTCCACTCCGCCATTGATCAGTTCGTCGAGCTTGGAGGCATCGAGATCGAAATGCGCTGCCAGCTCCTTGGTGGGGTCGATAAAAAGAGGCAGGAGTGAGCGGCCGCGGATAGCCGGGTCCGAAAGGAGTGATAGCCGCGAGAGCATGGTCTTGATCGCAAAGCGCAGTACTTCCGACTCCCGCGCGCTCAATCGCTGGGCGATGCACTTGATCTTTCGCAGATCCGCCACACTGACTCGCATGGAGACCGCTCGTTTGCGTCCTTCAGTCATTACCCCTATCTCTCCCTAAATGAATGTCGGAACCGGCGTACCGCCGACCCCTCTCGATTCCGCAAAAAGAACCATTCAATTCAATATGTAACTGTTAAATTTAACTGTAATTACTATAGGGACTTGCGGGGCATTTGAACAGCCGCGCAAAGTTTCACTTCCCGTCGCCAATTGCAGACGCTTCTCGCTGCAATCCGTGGGGAGTCCGCTGAATCCGAAGCGAGCATCGGAGGGGTTCCCTGAGGTGCTGGAACGGGACGGGCGATGCACCGTGAGGCGGACCTTCAGCGAAAATCCCGCGACCGTGTTGCGATGCGCCCCAGCCAGCCCGAGTAATCCCGCACCCGGTGCGCAATCACGTGCACCACCCCCATCTCGTGCTGCAGCTCGCCCTGCACCACGATCATCGAGGAGGCGAACACGGCTTGGCGTTGCTCGGTCTGCACGCGTGGCCAGACGATGAGGTTGCTCACGCCAGTCTCATCCTCCAGCGACATGAACACCACGCCCGAGGCCGTCTCGGGCCGCTGGCGGTGGGTGATGATGCCGGCCACGCGCACGGAACGGCCGGTGGGGAGCTTGGTGAGATCCCCCGCGCGGGTCACGCGCAGCCGCTCGAGGCGATGGCGCAGCACTTCGAGCGGGTGGCGCTTGAGCGTCAGTCCCGTGCTGCGGTAGTCGGCCACGATCTCCTGGCCTTCGGTGGGCTCGGGCAGGGTGAGGCGTGATTCACGGTGCGAGGCGCCGGCGAGTGAGCCGGGGAGCTGTTCGACGCCGATGGCGCTCCATTGTGAGGCGTGGCGGTGACCGCTGAGCGAACGCAGCGCATCGGCCTGCGCGAGCGATTGCAGCGCACGCCGGTTCAGGCCGCCGCGATGCGCAAGGTCCTCGACGCTGTCGAAGGCCGCCGCCGCGCGGGCGCGCACCAGCATCATGGCCTGCTCCTCCGGGAGCCCTGCGACCATGCGCAGGCCCAGGCGCACCTCGGGACGGCCTGCCTCGTTCGGCTCCAGCGTGCAATCCCAGTCACTCACCTGCACATCGACGCAGCGGAAGACGACGCCATTGCGGCGCGCATCGTTGACGAGCTGGGCCGGTGCGTAGAAACCCATGGGCCAACTGTTCAGGAGCCCGGCGACGAAGGCGGCATGCTCATGGCAGCGCAGCCAGGAGGAGGCGTAGGCCAGCAGCGCGAAGGAGGCTGCATGGGATTCGGGGAAGCCGTAGCTGCCGAAGCCCAGGATCTGGTTGTAGATCTGCTCGGCGAACTCCGCCGTATAGCCGCGCTCGCGCATGCCGGTGAGCAATTGGTCGCGGAACTGCGTGAGCCCGCCGCGTCGCTGCCAGGCCGCCATGGAGCGGCGCACCTTGTCGGCTTCGCCGGCCGAGAAGCCGGCCGCCACCATCGCGATCTCCATCACCTGTTCCTGGAACAGCGGCACGCCGCAGGTGCGCTTGAGCACGCGCTCAAGGTCTGGGCTGGGGTAGTCGACCTTCTCGATCCCCTGCCGCCGGCGCAGGAAGGGATGCACCATGCCGCCCTGGATGGGACCGGGCCGGATGATGGCCACCTGGATGACGATGTCGTAGTAGGTCTTGGGCTTCAGGCGCGGCAGCATGCTCATCTGCGCGCGTGACTCCACCTGGAACACGCCGGTGGATTCGCCGCGGCAGAGCATGTCGTAGGTGGCCGGGTCCTCGGCCGGGATGTCGGTGAGCTCGAAGTGGCGGCCATCGAACCTCGACTTGAGTTCGAGCGCACGGCGGATGGCCGAGAGCATGCCCAGCGCCAGACAGTCCACCTTCAGAAGGCCCAGGGACTCGAGATCCTCCTTGTCCCACTGGATGATGGTGCGCTCGGGCATGGCGGCGTTCTCCACCGGCACCAGCGTGGAGAGCGGATGCTGTGAGATGACGAAGCCGCCCACGTGCTGCGAGAGGTGACGCGGGAAGCCCACGATCTGCGCCACCAGCAGCACCAGGTGCTTCGCCGTGGCGCTCTGCGGGTCGAAACCAAGTTTGACGAGTTGCGCCGGGATCTCGCCCTGGCCATCGAACCACTGCAACGACTTCGACAGCGCATCCACCACATCCAGCGGCAGGCCCAGCGCCTTGCCCACATCGCGCACCGCCGAGCGGCGCCGGTAGGTGATGATGGTGGCGGCCAGCGCGGCGCGATGCCGGCCGTACTTGCGGTAGATGTACTGGATGACTTCCTCGCGCCGCTGGTGCTCGAAGTCGATATCGATGTCGGGCGGCTCGTGCCGTTCCTTGGAGATGAATCGCTCGAACAGCATGTCCACGCGCGCAGGGTCCACGGCGGTGACGCCGAGTGCATAGCACACCGCCGAATTCGCGGCGCTCCCGCGGCCCTGGCAGAGGATGCCCACGGAGCGTGCGTAGCGCACGATGTCCTCGACGGTGAGGAAGTAGTGCTCGAACTTCAGCTCCCGGATCAGCACCAGTTCGCGATCGATCTGGGTGCGCACGGAGGGCGGCACGCCGTCCGGCCAGCGGCGCCGCAGGCCATCTTCCGTGAGCCGGCGCAGATGCTCGCTCGGGGTGAGACCCGCGGGTACCAGCTCCTCGGGATACTCGTAGTTCAGGCCCTGGAGCGAGAACGTGCAGGTGGCGGCGATGTCCACGCTCGCCTGCAGCAGCTCGGGCGGATACAGGCGACGGAGCGTAGCGAGCGGGCGCAGGTGCTGCTCGCCATTGGCGAAGCCCTGCCGGCCGATGCGCTCCACCGTGGTCTTGAGGCGCACGGCGGTGAGCACATCGTGCAAGGGTCGGCGATTGCGGATGTGGTAGTGAGCATCGCCCACCGCCACGCATCGCAAGCTGAGCTCCTCGCCGAGCGCGAGCAAGGTGTGCAGCCGCTGCTCGCTGTCCTGGGCGAGGGCGTGATTGAAGGCGAGGAAGCGCGACTGCAGGGGCAGGGCGGCGAACCAGCGCGCGCGATCCGCCTCCAGCACCTCGCCCGGCAGCCACAGGCCGATGAGCGCCTCGAGGCCGTAGCTGAAATCCTCGCGCGTGATCGTGTAAGTGCCCTTGTCCGACGCACGCCGGGCGCGGCTGATGAGTTCGCAGAGCTGTGAGTACGCTGCCTGCGTGGGAGCGAGCAGGGCGATGCGATCGCCTTCGGGAAAACGGAATTGGCTGCCGATGATGAGCGGCAACTCCGCTTCGAGCGCCGCCTCGTGCGCCCGCACGATGCCGGCGAGGCTGCACTCATCGGTGATGGCGAGTGCGCGGTAGCCCAGTTCCTTCGCGCGCCGGACCATCTCCAGCGGATGCGAGGCGCCGCGCTGGAAGCTGAAGTTGCTGCAGGCGAGGAGTTCGGCGTAGGGCATGGGGCACCGCAATACTGGATAAGTATACAGTATGGCAGTGGTGAGCTAGAATACGGCGCAGCATGAAATGGTTGGTCTTCAAGCCGTGAACGAGCCGATCCATCCGGTGCAGCTGGAAGGTCTGCGTCGCATGACGCCGGCTCAGAAGCTGCACATGCTCAGCGAACTGTACCGCACCGGTATCGCGCTGCGCGTGGCGGGCTTGCGGCGACAGCATCCAGACTGGACACGCGAACAGCTCGAATTCGAAGCGCGCCGGTCATTGCGCCTTGCCGGTACCTAGCTTGCTCCAGCCCTTCATCGAGCCGCTGGAGCGGCTCAGCCTGCCTTATTGCATCACCGGATCCGTGGCCGCCAGCATCTACGGCGAACCTCGCCTGACCGCCGACATCGACGTGGTGCTGATGCTCGAGGCAGGGGCCATCGATCGATTTGCCCAGGCATTTCCCGAAGATGCCTACTACGTGCCTCCTCACGAGATGATCCATGCCGAGGCAGGCCGCGCAGCGCGTGGGATGTTCAACGTCATCCATCTGGCGACTCAGTTCAAGGCAGACTTCTACCTGGTCGGCACCGACTCGCTGCAGCAATGGGCCGTGCAGCATCGACGCCGCATAGACCTCGATGGCGACGGTGCGTGGGTGGCTCCGCCCGAATACGTCATCATCAAGAAGCTGGAGTTCCTTCGCGAAGGGTCCAGCGACAAGCACGTTCGGGACGTGCGACTCATGCTCGCGACGACGCCCGTCGATCGGTCGATGGTCGAACGGGAGGTGGACCGCAGAGACCTGCTTTCCCAATGGCGAAGGTGTGAATCAGCCTCGTGACCCAGTGCCTTAGCCGGTCGGCCCCGCGCGGGCCTGCAGGTCGCGCCACCAGCCCTGAATTGCTGCGGCCTCGGCAGGCAGCTCGATCGCAGCCGGTACGAATGCTTTCCACGCTTCGCGGTGCTTGCTCGAGACGGATGTGAGCAGGGGCGTGCCGGCATTGATCACTGCCTGAAATGCGGTGATCAAACCCGATCGCGCCGCCTCCAACTTGCCGAATTTGCTGAGTACGACGACGTCGCACGTCGTCAGTTGACCGAGCAGCCCTGCGCATGCGGCCTCGACTCCTGAGGCGTCCAAGTCACACATCATGCCGCCGGGTGCCGTATCGTCGAAATAGATTTGAAAGGCGCGTCCTGAGGCAATGTCCCGCAGAACGCCTGCGGTACAGGTCCGACCTGGAGGTCCATCGGGTTCCGCGAGCAGGCCGGCGACCCGCACTCCGGACGCGCGCCAATGCGCCACTGTTGCGGCGAACAGCACCTGTACAGTCGCGCTGTCAGCACCTGTGACTGAAGCTATCTGCCCTGGTGTGGCTGTCTTCACGATCTTCTCCGTCCGCGCTCCCGCCTCGCGCGTGGCCTCAAGTGGCTGGAACATCCGGCCTGGATGAGTATACAGTCGCATGTCGCCTGCGCAGAAGCTGCTGATTCCGGCTGCGCTGCGTCCGCGAGGTGAAAAGCGCCGCCCCTATCGGCGATACTGCGCGCCTTTGCCTTGCCCGGACCCCTAAGCTGCTGGATCTTCGCATGCCGACCTACCAATCCGATTTCCTGCGCGTCCTCGACGAGCGCGGCTTCATCCATCAGGGAACGAACCTCGAGGAGCTGGATGCACTCGCTACGCGCGAGATCATCACCGGCTACATCGGCTTCGATGCCACGGCCCGCTCACTGCATGTGGGCAGCCTCATCCAGATCGTGCTGCTGCACTGGCTGCAGCACACCGGGCACCGGCCCATCGCCCTGATGGGCGGCGGGACCACCAAGGTGGGCGACCCCACCGGCAAGGACCAGCAGCGCTCGCTCCTGACGGACGATGACATCCGCGCCAACATCGAGGGCATCAAGGGCGTGTTCTCGAAGTTCCTCACCTTCGGGTCGGGACCGAGGGAAGCACTGATGGTGGACAACGACGTGTGGCTCTCGAAGCTCGGGTACGTCGAATTCCTGCGCGACTGCGGCACGCAGTTCACCATCAACCGCATGCTCGCCTTCGACAGCGTCAAGCTGCGCCTCGAGCGCGAGAGCCCGATGACCTTCCTCGAGTTCAACTACATGCTGATGCAGGCCTACGATTTCCACGAGCTGTACCGCCGGCACGGCTGCCGCCTGCAGATGGGCGGCTCGGACCAGTGGGGCAACATCGTCAACGGCGTGGAGCTGTGCCGGCGCAAGGATGGCGTGGAGGTGTTCGGCGTCACGACCCCGCTGCTGACCACGGCCTCGGGCCGCAAGATGGGCAAGACCGAGACGGGCGCCGTGTGGCTGAACGAAGACCTGTGCAGCCCGTACGAGTACTGGCAGTTCTGGCGCAACACCGAGGATGCGGATGTGCCGGTGATGCTCGCGCGCTTCACGCGCCTGCCGATGGACGAAGTGCGCCGGCTCTCCGCGCTGGGCGGCGCGGAGATCAACGAGGCGAAGAAGATCCTCGCCACCGAGGCCACGACCTGGCTGCATGGCGCCGCGGCTGCGAACGCAGCCGCCGACACGGCGCGGCAGACCTTCGAGCAGGGCGATGCCGCGGCGGGCCTGCCCTCGGTGGCCGTGCCGCGCGAGCGGCTGGCGCAAGGCTACCCCATGCTCGAAGCCTTCCTCGCCGTGCAGCTCATCGCTTCCAAGGGTGAGGGACGGCGCCACATGAGCGCCAATGCGCTTAAAGTCAACAACGAGGTGGTCACGGCCGAGCGAGCGCTGAGCGAAGCCGACCTCTACGGCGGGGTGATCAAGCTGTCGGTGGGCAAGAAGAAGCACGCGCTGCTCACGCTGGCCTGAAGGCGTTGGCCGGAAGGCCCGCGCGGGTCTTCAGCCCCACAAGCCCTGCAGGAACCACTGCTGCGTGGCGGCCTCGCGATACAGCCACCAGCGCGCACCCTCGGCGGTGTGCGCCAGGTAATAGTCGCGGCTCGAGTCTGCCTGCTGCCACCAGCCCGCTTCGATGCGCTCCGGCGTGCCCAGGAGCTGCGGCAATTGCGACAGGGGTCTGGGTGTCAGGATCCACAGCGGCCGATCGGGAAAGCCCGCCGGAAGCCGCGCCGGCACACCGGCGTCCTGCACGCACCAGGCCTTCTCCGGGCGATGATCATCGACCAGACCCAGGTAGCGCACGCAATGCTCGCCGAGCCGCGCGCGCAGCTTGTCGAGCAGCTCCGACCAACCCGCATCGTGCTGCGGAGCCGGGTCGAACAGGTCGCCCTGCGTGGCGCCCAGCGGCACGAACTGCTGCGCCGACAGGCGCAGCGCCAGCACCGCCTCGGGGAGCGTCGAACGCTCGAGCTTCTCGCGCAGCAGCGCGAACAGCCGCAGCGCATCGCGCTGTGGCGCACTGGTGTGCAGGGTGAGCGCGGTGTCGGGCGCATCGTGATGGGTGAGATCCAGCCGCAGCGTCTGGATGGCCGTGTCGCGCCCACGCAGATAACCCTGGAATTCCTGCAGGAGCCGCCGCAGCGGGAACAGCAGGCCCTCGATGCTCTCCACCCCTTCGGCGAACTCGAACAGGCGGCGATAGTGCGGCGGAGAGCGGTAAGGCCGGCGCAGGTCCGGCGCCTGCCCCAGCAGGCGACGCAGGTAATCGGTGGCGCCAGGACCGAAGCGCCGTGACAGCGCGGCGAAAGGGATCTCGAGCACCTCACCCACGCGCCTGAGGCCACTGGCACGCAGGGCCGCATGCGCCTTCTCATCCAGCGCCAGGCTCTCCAGGGGGAGCGGCTCGAGCACGGCGCGAAGCTGCGCCGTGGAGGTGACGGCGATGGACTGATCGTTCACGGCCAGCAGCGCCGCGGCCTCCGGGGTGGGCGCGATGCCCAACTGCGCGCTGTAGCCCAGCAGCGAGAGCCCCTCGCGCACGCGGCTGCGAAGCGCAGCGAGATTGCCGAAGTAGCGGATGCTGGCACCCACCTCGAGCCACAGGCACCAACGATGCGCATCGAAGCTCACCTGGCTGCTGAACTGCTCGGCCCAGCCGGCCAGCGCCCGCAGCGCCTGGGCCTCGCCGGCACGCGAGCGTTCCAAGAGCTTCAGCTGCGGCTCACGCGCGAGCGCCACCGTGGCATCCAGATCGCGGAACACACCCAGCTCGCGGGCCGCCTCGTTGCAGGCGATGAGCACACGGCGCGCGCCACGACGATCGGTGATGGCGGCAGGACCTGCGGGGGCGGGTTGGCGCAGGTCGGTGGCGAGGTGGGGGAGGGAGAGGGAGAGCCAGAGCATGGCCTTAAGAATAGGCAATGCCTGGATACTGTACAAGTATCCAGTATATAGCTTAGTCAGCTATTTGGAAATCAGCGGATTACAATCGATTCTGGATGTTATTTGTATTGAGTGCGGATTCGAGGGATTGCAAGAGGGCACCGCCTAAGCATCATTTGGATGGGTGAGTCACGTCGAATCCGAATTGAGATCGGCCGTGAATCCAATAGGGCGGGAACGTGGTGCCTGAGGCGGTGATGCTAGTTCACGGATTGCTTCGACCAGTTCTCCTATGACTTGGTCATGTGCATCGACACGTTCTGACAGATCCTCAATGAGCTTCATGAGTTCCCTGCTGACAAGCGCCGCGCGGCGCAGCCTTACGAATGCCCGCATGATCGAGATGTTCACCTTGATCGCCGTCGGGCTGCGCAAAACGCTGGAAAGCATTGCTACCCCCTGTTCGGTGAAGACATGCGGGCGAAATCGCCGGCCGCCGTGGCTTGCGCGCAAACTTGAGGTCACAAATTGTGACCTCAAGTTTTCAACCTCTTGTCTTGAAAGCTGGAACGCGAAGTCCTGGGGAAATCGGTCCCGATTGCGCCGCATCGCCTGAAGAAGCACCTTCGTTTCGACCCCGTACAACAGAGCCAGATCGGAATCCAGCAAGACCGATAGCCCTCGGATCGTAATGATCCGGGATTCCAATTCATCAGGATTCACGGCGAATTTGCTCATGATAGAGTTAGTGTCCGCTCGTTCCGCCGCGAAATCAGCGCAACAATCTGATCACTTTGGCCAATTACAGAACACCAGCTCGGTGTTGAACGAGACCCGCATCCGCGGCCTTCAAGTTCCAGCGCCCGCCGGCGAATGAACTGGTGCCGGGAACGCTCAACGTGGGCTACGCGTTGTCGATGGTCACCGAGGCGCTGATCTTCATCGCCGCCATCAACGTGGAGGCGACCACGCTGATCTCGATGAGCGGGCAGGCTCCGCCACATGGAAAACGCGCGGCTTATCGCGATGGTGCGCAACAGATCCGGCAAGCGGTACTGCGCATCCGCGAACTGCGCGTTCAGGTATTGCAGCCAAGGCTTGCCGGTTGCCTTCGACTCGCCGCCGGTGCCAAAGGCGTAGACACGCCGCACCATGCAGGCGGCCAGGCCCGGTGCATCGTGCAGCGCCCGCCCGAGCCCTTGCGGATCGTTGATCTACGTGAGGAGCCCGATGCGCGGCCTGCCCGCTGGAATCTCGTACGGCGCCCAACCCGGCGGCGCCGTCGCGCCGTAGAGCAGTCCCAGCGAGGGCGAGATGAAGATGTTGCGCAGCGTTTGCTCGCGCGCGTCCTGCACCGTGTCGCCCACGAACGCGGGATAGATTGAGCATGAGCAGGCTATTTGATGGGGTTGGGATCAAGCTATTTGATGGAGTTCCCGGTACCGGTTCCCGCGTGCTGTAGAGGGAGTGGGAACGGGAACTGGTGAGAGAGGGCTCAGGGTTTGACGGCGATGCGGTATCCATCGGCATCGCGGTGTAGTTGACCGGCGGCGGTCATAGCACTCAGCCGTTCGCAGAGGGTGGCCTTGCGAACGCGACATTGCGAGCGCAGTTGTGAGATTGATAATGGTTGCGACGCGTCGATCAGCGCAGCTGTGATACGTTCATCGATGGACGTTGCGGTTGGATTTTTATGCGGCGCGGATGCCACTACCTCCAAAGCGAGGGCATCGTTGCGCGGCACGAGTTCCAAGTCGATGGCGGGCGTGGATGGCGCGGCTCGATGTTCGACGGTGAGGGTGAGTTTTGGACCCTCACGGCGCAGGTACAAGTTCGAGTCGCCTCAGGCATGGAACTCGGAGCTTGAAATCGCCAAGTTGCGACATCAAGTTGAAGGCCCCCGGTCACCGTTGTTGCTGCCTGTTCTCAAAAGAGCTACGATCGTTCTCAAAATGAGAACAAAAGGCTCGAAAAGCGTTCCTCGGTTGGTCGAAGTGCTGTTCGGCACTTATCGGCGTCGAATTCTCGGCATCCTTCTTCTCAGGCCGGAGTCCACATTCTATGTGCGTGAGATCGCGGGGCTATCAGGCGTGCCTGCGGGTTCACTGCATCGGGAGCTGAAACTATTGAAAGACGCCGGATTGTTGACTCGGACGAGGGCGGGTAATCAGGTACGTTACCAGGCAAATCGTGATTGCCCGATATACGCCGAGTTGGCCGGCATCTTCCGCAAGACCGCTGGGCTCGCCGACGTGCTGCAAGATTTGCTGGCGCCGTTGGCAAGCGAGATCCAGCTCGCGCTGGTCTTCGGCTCGGTGGCGCAGGGAAAGGAGCGCGCCGATAGCGATATCGATCTGCTCGTCGTGGGTGCTGCATCGTTTGCCCGCGTCGTCGAGGTCTGCCACGTCGGCTCGGCCCGGTTGGGCCGCGAAGTGAATCCAGTGGTCATGACCGAAGCAGCCTTCCAGAAGAAGCTGGCCCAAAAGGACCGGTTCATCTCCCGGGTGGCGCGAGAGCCGATGATTGTGCTGATGGGGGATGCCGGTGAGTTTGGAAAATCTACTCAAGGTAGGGCAACTTAAACCGCATCGGCTCAATGAGGAGGAAATTGATCGCTTGTTGTCGGCCGCGCTGATGATTCACGGATATCGCCCCGATACGAATCGGCCTGGTCATCACGGCACGCTGCTGCAATGTTTGCAGCTCACGATTGCAGCTGCTCCCAATCGGGTTGCCGTGCTGGACGCCTTGCGCCGGCAACGCAATGCCGCCGACTACAGTGGCGATGAAGTCGACGAATCCACTGTGGAGCATTGCATCGCTGCGGGGAGACGTTTGATTGAGGAAGTAAGGGTGCAGAGGCGCACCGCGAAGCGCATGCTAGTCAAAATGGAACGGCCGGCTCCCGATTTGCAGCTTCGCGGATTACGCTGCGAATCGGGAAGAACCGCGGCGCAGAGCCGCATGCAAATGGGAGCCGGCGATGAAGAACGTACGATTTATAG
>WBZN01000305.1_pt1 | contig 50003 bp, 39 predicted proteins | sample 5204281 | NCBI WGS metagenome assembly WBZN01 (sample SAMN12344347, study PRJNA552823) | activated sludge metagenome | biome: Activated sludge suspended growth; feature: Nitrification reactor; material: Wastewater; isolation source: activated sludge from nitrification reactor of wastewater... | reverse complement strand
CTCTCAAGGCTCAGACACGGGTTCAAATCCCGTTGGGACCACCAAATTTTTCCATGTCGGGGAATAATCGCTTGAGAGTCTGATCACGGACCGGCAAGAGCGCCTCTTCTCAAGGCACTCAATTCTCTGTTCAATTGATTCCCCTCGTTCCGTTGCTTCAGGCCAAATATCTGCCCTTACCAGCGAAATCCTGCGCGAGGTGTTCATTGCCCATAAGAGGGTTTGGCAATGTCCTTTCTGGTTAGATGAAAAAAACAGTGCTTTGTTTGACAGCGTGAAAAAGACAGCTATGGTAGGAATCGCGCAGAGAGGAATCCGCGAGCCGTCTCTGAGCGGCGGCGGTGATACGTGGAAACACAAGGGAGATCGTATGAAGAAACAAGGAATCCTAGCGCTTACAGGTATGCTGATCACTCTTCAGTTCGGCCTGGCGTTCGCGGTTAATCCGGACAACGGTCCTGGATGCGGCTTGGGGAAATTGGCCTGGTCTGATTACAAGACGCCGAAAAATATTGCGCCCCAAGTCATGATGGCCACCACCAACGGCACCTTCGGCAGCCAGACATTCGGGATCAGTTTTGGAACCTCGGGTTGCACCAATGACGGCAAGGTCATGGCGGCACAGGAGACGAATACCTTCGTCGCCAGTACGTTCGACACCCTGTCGGCCGATATGGCGAGGGGCGGCGGGGAACATCTGGCGGCCTTGGCGACGCTGATGAACGTGCCGACCGAACAGCAGCCAGCGTTTTTCCTCTTGGCGCAACAGCAGTATCTCGCGCTCACAGAGGCGGGAGAAGTGTCGTCAGTAGCAGTCGTCAAGGCGTTGCAGGAAGCAATGGCCGGACATCCGACTCTGGCCCGGCTCGCCGGTTCGCGCTAACCCGGTCCCCCCGTTCCCGCTCCTCCGAGATCGGGAGTGAGTTTCTGGGCAGCTGTCGGGGGCGGTCACTTTTCGTGCCGTCCCCCCTCAGTGATGTCCGCTCGTCCTACCTCTCTTTCCTTCAGCATGCGGCAGGATCACGCTCGCGAACGCGCCTTCCCACGTGATCGCTATCTGCCTTGGGGAAATCGAAACGGGGGGCCGTCGAGCGGCTGCCCGCCGTTTTCCTCATCAAACTTTCATGTTGCCCTCAGGTCATTTTCATCTGTTGGTCGTACCCTCTGCGCTCCCGTGAAGCGAGTCGGTTTCCCTGCATACGTATGCAGATGGCTCGAGCATATCAGCGAGTAGCGCCGTATCGCCTCGGCACCTGCCCGTCGTAGCTGTCTGGAGTCACGCTTCGAATGGGGTGGACGGGAACAGGTTCTCCTTGGAGTCACGGAGTGGTAGGAGAGATCGACGAACAAGAAAGGGAAGAGGGTATGCGTATTGCCCAGGTCAGTCAGTTTTTTGAAGAGGTGTGCAACGAGAGTGAAAGCCCGGACGTGAGGGGCGTGGAGTTCTTGACGAGGAGCTTGATTCGATTCGGCCATGAAGTGACGGTCTTCGCCAGTGGGGACAGCCGGGTATCAGGAACATTAGTGCCGGTGTCGCCTCTGGCACTTCGGCACTATCCGGCCCCGAAGCGGCATCTCTCCGAAGGATTGACGTTTCTGGCTCTCGAGCAAGCCTTCTCCATGGGGACTTCTTTTGATCTGATCCACGTCCATGCGGGGTTTGCCGCCTTTCCGCTGATGCGTCGCAGTCCGCTTCCCACCCTGGCCACGGTCTACGGTCCGCTGGATGCGCCAGAAATTCTGTGCGTATTCCGGGAGTTCAGGGAATTAGCTCTGGTAGCAACATCGGTCGAGCAGATTCGACAGTGCCCTGATCTGAATTGGCTGGCCCTCATCCCCGTTCCTGCTACGTGTCAGCCGAGCGAAGTCCATGTGGACACACTGGACTCACTTGTTGAAACCGCGACGGCCTATACGGCGGTCTACGAAGGAATCGTGAAGAGGGCGTCCAATCGGACGCAGACGGTCCCCCCGGTCTATTCGCTGCAGGGCGCACACACGGTCCTCTGACGAACCGGGGTGATTTCAGCGTGTCTTCGGCCTTTCCTCCAGGGCCTGATTCTGATAGAAGCGTGCCATGCTTGATGTTATGGCTCTCGGTGCGGTCGCTGGTCTCATTCCGGTCTACCTCGGGATTCTTGCCGCCCTCTATCTGGGCAAGGTGCTCCCGCGCACCTGGGAGGGTGGGTTTATCGGGGTGGCGAACGGGGTGCTGGTCTACCTCTTTTTCGACCTCATGCACGAGGCCACCGAGCAGACAGGCGCGCGTGATCCGATCTCGTGGCTGGTGTTTCTGGGTAGTCTGGGCGTGAGTTTTGTGGGCTTAGTCGCATTGGAATCCAGTCAGGTGTTCGGCGCCCGTTCCGGAAACCGGATCCTGTCGTTGCCCTACATGATTGCGGTGGGCATGGGGTTGCACAATCTGGGGGAAGGGCTCGCAATCGGGACCAGCTACGCCGGTGGGGAATATACGCTGAGCGTCTTGCTGGTGACGGGGTTCGGCCTGCATAACGGAACTGAGGGATTCGGTATCGTCGGAGCTGCCGGGAAAACGCCGATCTCGTGGCGCGATGTCGCGCTGCTCGGGCTGATTGCCGGGTTGCCGACCTGCATAGGGACCTTTCTGAGCGGGCAGGGGGTGTCCTCCTACTTCTCGATTTGTTTCTACGCGCTGGCTGCCGGGTCATTGCTCTATGTGGTGCTCTCGCTCACCGCGATGTCCTATACGGCGATGCGTCGGGTGCAGGTCGCGGCAGGCATGTTCGCCGGCATGACCGTCATGTATCTCACTGCCATGATACTGACTCTGGTCAGCGGCGTCCGAAGCTGACCCGTTCTTTCGCGACGGCGATACCCCCAACACTGTTTTACACGCTGACCTGCCTGCCCATGGATGGTTGTACGCGTGCCTCCCACTCCCTTCCACGAAGCCATGTGTGAATGGTGATGGGCCGCTGGTCGCGCTTCAATTGACCCCGCGACAGTCGGTTGTGTATAAAATGGTCTGCTTAATCGGAAGGCTGATTTTTTTTCGGGAGGCGTTCATCATGGCGGGACGGGAATTTCACGACGGAGCCAAGGATGGCTTGGAGGCATTGGAGCCTCTAGATCCCGAGAAAATTCATTCTTTCACGGAGTTGCTGGAAGCGATGCGCAAGACGGCGTTCGGGGGCCGTCGTCTGGGTGAGGCCTACGAAACGCTCGCCGCGATGATCGAGGATCCTGAGTGCAAGGTCGTGTTGACCCTGTCGGGTGCCATGACGATTGCCAAGATGGGCAAGATCATCAGCACCATGATCGACCGCGGCATGGTGCAGGCGATTGTCTCGACCGGCGCGCTGGTGGCGCACGGATTGAGCGAATCAGTGGGCAAGCTGCACTACCGTCATGAACCGTCCCATACCGATGAGGAGCTATTTCAAAAGGGCTACAATCGGGTCTACGACACGCTCGAGATGGAATCGAATCTCAACTATGTCGAGCATGTGGTATCGCAGACTATGAAGCGCATCAATATCGATCAGCCCCTGTCGTCGAACTTTTTGACTCGCGAATTGGGCAAGACGCTGGCCGAGGAATTCGAGGGCCCGGGCATTCTCAAGAGCGCCTATCTCAAGAACGTTCCGGTCTATATTCCCGCCTTTACCGATTCTGAAATGGGCCTGGACGTCGGGACCTGGGCCATGGGCAAACAGATCGATTTTACCCGCAGCCAGATCAAAGAGGGCGGGGATCTCGCGATACTACGCAGGTTGCACCAGACCTGTCCGGTGTTTAACCCCTACCTCGATCTGAATCACTATGCAGAGGAAGTCCTCGGCTCCACGCGGCTCGGGATTTTTACCATCGGCGGCGGCGTGCCTCGCAATTGGGCGCAGCAAGTGGCCCCCTATATTGAAATCAGCAATACGCGTCTCGGGCTCAATGTCCAACCGCCACGCTTCCACTATGGCGTGCGGATCTGCCCTGAGCCGGACTATTGGGGCGGATTGAGCGGCTGCACCTATCAAGAAGGCATCTCCTGGGGCAAGTTCGTCCCGCCGGCTGAGGGCGGCCGTTTCGCCGAAGTCCTCAGTGATGCGACGCTGGTGTGGCCGCTGCTCATGGTGGGATTGTTGGAACGATGCGCTGCGAGAAGTGTCTCCGCATGACAGCCATGGCTGGTTGGATGATGAGGGTCGGGGCGCCGGTTCTTCTGTTCGTGCTGACGACGGCGTCGGTCATGGCGGCGGGCGCGCCGGCAGTCGACAATCGTATGCGGGGCAAGATGGATGCGCCGATCACCCTGATCGAATATTCGGATTTTACCTGCGGCTACTGTCTCAAGTTTTTCAAGGAAACCTGGCCCAAGATTCAAGCGCGATACGTGGATACGGGCAAGGTGCGGTTTCTCTACAAGGATTACCCACGTGCCGATCAGGGCCCCGGCGTGACGGCTGCCTTGGCAGCCCGTTGTGCAGGAGATCAAGGCACCTATTGGCCCATGCATGACCGCCTGTTTGCCGCCGACGGCCGCTTGGATGTGGATAGTTATTCCCAGCATGCCAAAGCCATCAATCTCGACCAAGCGAAGTTTCGGCAATGTCTGCGCGACGCTCCGCACATGAAGGCGATCTTTCAAGATCGCGACGAAGCCAATTCCTGGGGATTTCACGGCACACCCGGCTTCATTCTGATGCGGACGACGCAGCAGCCCACGGCCCAAAATCCGGCGCTCGCGATTCCCGGAGCCTTCCCCTTTGCTGCCTTCGAGGAAGAAATTGAGAAGCTTCTCGCGGCGTCGGAAGGGAAGGTGAAGTAGAGCCACTCATGCGCGAGGGAGCCAGCGTGGTGACTAGCGTGACGAGATGTATCGTTTAGCCAGGAAAGAGGGAACTGCACTATGGGGTCGAAACAAGCTTTTTGGACGGTGCCTGCAAAGGATGGAGAGGCGGATCTGTATGTGTGCATGTCCTGTTTGAGCGAGGCGTTTTGCCGAAAGGTACCCATGCCTGCCTGTCCGACCTGTCACGGGGTCTCGACATACGAAGCGTTTACCCTGGCGGCGGTGCAGGATTGGGGAACCGCCGAGTTGATCGCCAAAGCGGTGGCCGCTCAACAAGAAGGCGCGGCGCTCAGCGCGGCCGCTTCCGTGACGCCTCCTGTGGAGTCTGTCCAGTAGCGAATATTCCTCTCCGGGAGTTGGTCCGTTGGAAGATGGACGTCCATTCCTAGTCGGCGGCCGCTGGTCTCAGTCCACGACGGTCGCCCCTGTACGCAATCCCTACACAGGCGAGACGATTGCCCATGTCTGCCAGGCGAGTCCTGCGGATGCGGAATCGGCGATGCAGTCTTCGGTCGAGGGTGCGGCGGCGATGCGCCGCTTGTCGGGCTATGCGCGGTCGACGCTGCTTGCCACCGCGGCCCAGGCGCTGCAGGCGCGCCAGGAAGAATTCGCGCGTACCATGACGGCGGAAGCCGGCAAACCTCTGACTGATGCCCGTCGTGAAGTCGGTCGTGCCATTCAGACCCTGTCCATTGCCGGAGAAGAAGCCAAACGAATCGGCGGCGAGGTGGTGCCGCTGGATTGGTCGCCGGGAATGGAATCCTATTGGGGGGTGACGCGGCGGTTCCCCATCGGTCCGATTCTCGGTATTACCCCGTTCAATTTTCCACTCAATCTCGTCGTGCACAAGGTGGCTCCGGCCCTGGCGGCGGGCAACTCGATTGTGATCAAGCCGGCTCCTCAGACCCCGCTGACGGCGCTCCTGCTTGGCGATGTGCTGCTCAAGGCCGGTGTGCCGCCGGGGGGGCTCAATGTGCTGCCCTGCGACAATATTGTCGCGGAACAATTGGCGGTCGATCCCCGCTTCAAATTGTTGAGTTTCACCGGGAGCGCGCCCGTCGGCTGGATGCTGAAGGCCAAGTGCGGCAAGAAAAAGGTCGTCCTTGAATTGGGCGGCAACGCCGCCGTGATCATCGAACCTGACGCGGATTTGGAGTACGCGGCCCAGCGCTGCGTCACCGGCGGGTTCACGTATGCGGGGCAGACCTGTATTTCCGTTCAGCGGATCTTTGTGCACGAGTCCGTCGCCGAGTCGTTTACCGAAAAGCTCGTGGCCCGGGTGCGTGGGTTGGCGACCGGGGATCCGGGCGACGAGCGCACCGTGGTGGGTCCGTTGATCGACGCCGGCGCCGCGCAGCGCATCGAGGGTTGGATTGGCGAAGCGGTTGCGCAAGGCGCGCGCCTGCTGTCTGGCGGACCGCGTGAGGGATCGGTGGTGCGTCCAACCGTGTTATCCCAGGTGGCCCCCGCGATGAACGTGTCCTGCCGGGAAGTCTTCGGGCCGTTGGTCACCATTACGCCCTATCGTGAGTTTGAGGCGGCGTTGAACGCCGTCAATGACTCGGACTATGGGTTGCAAGCGGGAATCTTCACCAACCATATCGGGCGCATTTTTCAGGCATTCGAACGGTTGGAGGTTGGCGGAGTGTTGGCGAATGAGATTCCCACCTTCCGTGCGGATCACATGCCCTACGGCGGCATCAAAGATTCCGGCATCGGACGCGAAGGCCTGCGGTATGCGATCGAGGATATGACCGAGCCCAAATTGCTGGTCGTGAACCTCCGGCGCCCGTGAAAGAAAGCGCCGGCAGGGCAAAAAAACCCTCTCGCCGTATTGCGGATGCGGAACAAACTTGATACAACTTTCGCGCGTGTCGGCGCGTGATCACACGCGCGGCCAAGGCCTTGTGACAATTCATCGAACACTCACGCGGAGTGCGTTCGACGCGGGATGAAGAGGGAGACCTACATGGTACCAACACACATGTTTTTGACGAGGGGCGTCGGAGTGCACAAGGAAAAGCTGGCTGCGTTCGAGCAGGCCTTGCGCAGTGCCGGCGTGGCCTATTGTAACCTCGTCAGCGTCTCGTCCATTCTTCCGCCCAACTGCAAAATCCTTCCGCGCAAACGCGGCGAGAAATTGTTGAATCCAGGGGAAATCACCTTTTGTGTCATGGCCCGGTCCGAGACCAACGAACGCAACCGGCTGATCTCCGCATCCATCGGCTTGGCGATTCCGACGGATCGTGATACCTATGGGTATCTTTCCGAGCACCATGCCTACGGTGAAACGGACGAAGAATCCGGTGAATACACGGAAGACCTGGCGGCTCAGATGCTCGCCACCACCCAAGGGATCGAGTTCGATCCGGATGTGGCCTGGAAAGAGCGCGAGCAGGTCTTCAAGATGGGCGGAAAAATCGTCCGGACCCTCAACATCACGCAATCTGCCGTCGGCCGGCCGAACCGCTGGACCTGCGTCATCGCGTTGGCGGTGTTTATCCCGACGGAAAACATCCCCAAGAGCCTTCTGAACAAGGCCTAGCGGCAGGTATGACGCTCCCGACCGGATGGCTTGGGCAAGCCGACAATTTCCTCGGGATCGACGAACCCTGGTGTCATCCTGATCAGGCCGGAGTCTACGTACTGCCGGCTCCTTACGAGCACACCTCAAGTTATATCCTCGGTTCCGATCGAGGCCCCTCCGCTATCATTGAAGCCTCCCAACAAGTCGAACTGTATGATGAGCAGCTGCGGTACGAGCCGTATCGCGAGTGGGGCGGGGTCGCCACGGCCGCCACGTTAAACCTTGCCGGGCTGGTGGATGGCCAGGCCGTGCAGGCCATTCAGGAGTTTGTGGCGCCGCATGTCGGTCGAGGGAAGTTTCTGGTGACTCTGACCGGCGAGCATACCGGCGCCTTAGGCGCCATTCGCGCGCATGCGCGGGCCTACCCGGGAATGACCGTCGTACAAATCGACGCCCATGGCGATCTCCGTCAGGCCTATCAGGGCAACCCTTACAGTCACGCCAGTGTTATGGCCAGAGTGGTGCAAGACGGGTTGCCGCTCGTGCAGGTCGGCATCCGGTCGATCAGCCCGGAAGAAATCGAGCTTATCGACAAGACTCCCCAGATCAAGACGTTTTTTGCCGCCTCGATTCTGGATCCGTCCGAGCCCTACGAGGGGCGGGCCGCTCGCTGGATCCCCGAGGTGGTGGCTGCGTGCACCGGGCCGGTGTATCTCACCTTCGATTGTGATGGGCTGGATGCGTCCCTTGTTCCGGCATTGGGAACACCGGAACCGGGCGGGCTGGGGTGGTACGATACCCTCGCGCTGGTGACGGCCCTGGCGAACGGGCCTGGCATCGTCGGCATGGACATCAGCGAGATCGCCCCGATTGAAGGCTTCGTCGCTCCCCAGTTCAGCATTGCCCGCTTGATCTACCGCATGCTGGGACGGATTCGAGCCGGCCGGCGTGTGCAGTGACTCTCATATTGTGAAGCGGTTCTTGTTAGAGCGCGGAATGTATCGCTCATGACTTGGCACACAGGTCATGACGGATCTGTGCCTGCCTGTTTCGGTCGAGGCTGTTGTCCACATCCTCTTTACGAGAGACGAACTACGCTTTACGAGGGACTGCTCACGCGAGTTCATTTCCCGCCATGCGCATCAATAAATTCTTCACCGAGCAGGGCCTGTGTTCACGACGGGAAGCTGATCGACTGATTGCCGAAGGTCGAGTCACGATCAACGGCATGGTGGCCAAGCTCGGGGATCAGGTCTCGCCGCAGGATCTGGTGGCGCGTGACGGAACAGTGCTGCAGCGGGGCAACCGCGTCGTCTACATCAAATATCACAAGCCCGTCGGGGTGACGACCACCACCGAACTGCATGTGCCGCGGAACATCATCTCCGAAATCGGCCATGCTGCCAGGATCTTCCCGATCGGACGTCTCGACAAGGATTCGTCCGGTCTCATTCTCCTCACCAATGACGGGGATATCGTCAACGAAATCTTGCGGGTTGAGCACGGGCATGAGCGGGAATATCGCGTGGAAGTTGATCGCGAGTTTGATGAACCCTTTCTCTCGCAGATGGCACAGGGCGTGGTCATATTAGGGGAGCGTACGCGGCCTTGTCTCATGGCGCGATTGGGGCCCCGACGATTCCGGATCATCCTGACCGAGGGGCGGAATCGTCAGATTCGACGCATGTGCCAGGCGCTCGGCTACCGGGTGGTGTCACTACATCGCGTGCGGATGATGCACATCACCATAGAAGGGCTTCATGCGGGGCAGTGGATGGACTTGAGTCAGGAGGAACGTCGTCGACTGTTCCAGGCGTTGGGCCGGCCGCCCGAATCATCGATGTGAGGGGGGCAAGCAGCCGCCTAATCGGCCCGGAGCGCCGAATTGGGATGGTCACCCGGCAGGTTCAAGCCGGAACCGATGGATTCTTCAGGTCTGGATGCGGGCAGTTGCGGCGATCTCGCGGTTCGACTGAGGAACAGATTCAACAGGGCGATAAAAAAACTCCCTCCCACAATCCAATAGCTGGTCGAGCGGATGGTTTTGGTGCCTTCGTCGCGCATGTCTTTGGCCACTTCCGCCACGGTCTCCAACAGACGGTCCAAGGCCAGGCTGACTTGCATCACTTTGGGCCCGCCGTTGTCGGCTGCATGGATTTCAGCTTTGCGCCGAAGTTGCGACGCCTCTTTCGGCGATCTCGCTTTCCATTCCTGCGCCAGCAGATCGATCGTCTGGCTGGCGACATGGAAGTATTGGTCGAGGCTGTCACGCACGGCCTGGATGTCTTTTTCTTCGCTGCGTCCGCTACGCGACACGCGCAGGCCGGCTGCGGCATAACGATCCACCGCGTGCTGGATGCGCGCTCGTTGCGCCGGGAGCGACTCGGTGATGCGTTCAAAGACGGTCTGATTTTCCGCTTCCAACGACCGGATGATGGTGTTGCGGTAGCGGATGACGTCGGCGGAGATATGGGCGAGGTCGGCGGCTCCGAGCGTGTACTCGGTATACATGATGCGCAGGTCCTGGTCGATACGACTGAGGGCCTGCCCACTGATCCATCCCAGTCCTGCGATCAGGATGCTGATGATCAATTGATTGGCGCTGGGAAAGGACAGTTTAAAGCGTGAGGCAAGCGACACAAATGTCCCCTTCCGACCGGAGGCGGCGTGGATGGCCCGCGTGGTTCAGCCCACTCAGTCTAGCAGATCGCGCCTAAAGAAAGAAATTGAGGTTGGTTTTTGAGAAATGCCGGTCAATCGAGGATGACACGTCGCTCGACCAGTTGACCGACTTCCGGATCATTGGAGACGAACACGACGGACCAGGGCTCCTCTTTTGAGCAGAGCCTTCGCAACAGAGTCAGTCGCAGGGCCGGATCGATATTGTGAAGACTGCCGTTGAAAATCAGCAATTCCGGCCGGGTGATGATCATCCTGGCCAGAAGAATGCGAAGAACCTGGCTGCGGCTTAAGTTGGTGCCGTTCCCGTGCACGACCGTTTCCAGGCCTTGGGGCAACGCGTCGATCTCTTCTTCAAGCTCCACGAACCGGAGCGCCCAGCTCAAATCCGCGAATTGAATCGACGGGCGCTGGAGCGTCACATTCTCCTCCAGGGTACCATCGAACAGGGTGGGGTGGGAATCGAGCATCAAGCCCCGGCAACAATTCACATAATTGAGTGACACGTCGCGCAGGTCGATGTCGTTGTAGCGAATGACTCCGCTGGCGGGATGATAGAGTCCGGCGAGGAGAAGCGCCAGGGACGTTTTGCTTTTGCTTGTTCCTGTGAGCACGCTGATCTTTTCGCCCGGCAACACTTCCAGGTTGAAATGATCGAACAGCATCGGTCCGTCCGGGCTGGCAAAGGATACGTCTTTGCACGTCAGGCGTACGCCCTGCAGCGTGGGATTCGGCAGCCAGGCGGCGATCGGACCGGAGATCTCTTCTTTCGGCATCTCGAACAGGTCGGAGAGCTCCTGCAAGGAGGTGGCGGCATAAATTGCGGCGTACATACGCCGGGCGACGATGTCGAGATTGAGGAGCAGGGTGCCGACAATGACCTCCGCCGCAACGAATTGGCCGAGCGTAATGTCCCCCAACGACAATAACCATCCGCCGAGGCCGATCATGCCGCTGTGGGCGAAGGCCTGAAATATCACCGCGCTCTTATATTGGGATCCCGTCAAAATGTCGGATCGTGTCTTCCGCGCCATGACATAGGCTTGAACGAACACATCGGTTTTCTTGAGCAACAGGGGCAGGCTGTCGGTAGATTTAAAATGGAGCCGGTTGATGCCGATGTCCTGCAGCCAGTGAAAGGTCTGGTAGTGAAGTTTCGATACCTGTTGAGTGATACGGAGTCCCCCGCGACCGAAAAAGGTCAGGAGAAAAGCAAAACCGGTAATCAGGAAGATGTTATAGCCGAGGAAGTAGGGATGGTACATGATCAGGATCGCCATGCCGATCATGCCCGACACGAACACATTGATGAGATCGACCAGCATCGCAACCAGCGCGCGCGGCAACAGCTCCGCTTCGATGAAGGTATTGGTATGTTGGGGAAGAAACACGTTCTCGCGAAACCGGGGAAGGGCTTCGGTAAAGGCGACGGCAAGCCGCGTATAGATCCGCTGAACTAGGATCTCCACCGCTCGTCCCTGCAGAACGCGGAACGCACCCATCAGGAGCAATGCGCCCAACATGATGGCCACCAGCGTCACAATCATGATCGGTTGAATGGCGAAGGCAAAAGTGTTGACGAGCTCTTGTACGGTGAGCGGAACGATCAGCGCGAACGAGCCGATCACGATGGCATAGGAGGCGATGATTGCCAGAATGCGGCGCTCGAGTCCGATCAGGAGGTGGAGACGCGCAAGAATGGTCCATGCTGAAGGTGTGACGATCGTTGATTCAGAGGCGTCGTGGTTCACGCGATGGCTCGTGTCGGCGGATGGTGGGGCGCAGTGTGGGCGAATGCCGCATCCCTGTCAAGGATGGGGACCGGTCCGGCTTGACGGGTGAGGGGGAAGCGAGAGCCTGATGCAAAGGGTCCGGTGACTGCGCGGCAACCCGCTAGTTCAACATGATCCGGCGGTCGACATGCGTGGTCAGATTGGGATCGTTCGAGACGAAGATCACCGACCAGGGTTCCTCCTTGCTGCACAGGCGGCGGAGAATCGTCTCGCGCATCGCGGGGTGCATATTGTGGAGGATGCCTTCGAAAATGAGGAGCTGCGGGCGCCCCAGGATGGCCCTCGCCACCAGGATACGCACGATGTGCGTAGGGGCGAAGATTTTTCCGGCGGAACGCACATGTGTTTTCAGGCCGTGGGGCAAGGCATCGACCTCTTCTTCGAGTTCCGTGAAGCGCAGCGCCCATCGCACGTCGCTGTAGGGAATGTAGTCACGTCCGAGCACAATGTTTTCTTCCAGCGTCCCCTCGAACAGGGAGAGTTGTGAATCCAGAATGAATCCTCTGAAGCGATTGACGGAGTCCAGATTGAGGTGCCGGAGATCAACGCCGTTGTAGCGGATGACGCCGGCGGTGGGCGATTCCAGCCCGCCGAGCACCCGGGCCAGCGCGGTTTTGGCCATCGTCGTATCTGCATAAATGCCGATTTTTTCACCCGGTGTCACTTCCAGGTTGAAGTGCTCAAATACAGGCGGGCCATCGGCGGGCGCAAAGGTGAGCTCTTTGCAGGTGACTCGAATACCGTGAACCGTCGGATCAGGCAGGGGAATGGACAGTGTGGCGGCGTCCTGATCTTTAGGCAGCGAGAAGAGAAAGCTTAATTCGGTCAGGGCGGTCAGGAAATAATAAATATGCCCCATGCGCTTCACGACGCCGTCGAAGCTAGAGAGGATACCGCTCACCACGACCTCGGCAGCGACAAATTGTCCGAGTGTGAGCTGGCCGATTCCCAGGAGCCAGCCCGCCGTCGCGATGAGACCGCTATGGACGATCGCCTGCCATCCCAGAGAGCCCAGGTATTGCCGGATGAGGATTCCGAATCGGGTTCTGCGCACGCCGACATACGTATCCAGGAGCTGATCCGTCTTTTTGATCAGCAGCGTCTGGCTATCGGTGGACTTAAAATGGAGCAGGTTGTAGGCAATTTCCTGGAACCAGTGCAGGGTGTCGTATTTGGCGTGTGACATGTCCATGTCGGCCTTCAGCCCGCCGTGACTCATGAGGAAAAACACGACATTGAACCCGACCAGCAGGATCGCGTTAAACAGCAAGAAGTAGGGGTGGTAGAACACAAGGATGGTCATGCCGACCGCCCCGCCCACGATGACGTTGATCAAGTCGACCAGCAGAACCGAAACGGCCCGCTGCATAAGAATGGTTTCGACGAAGTAATTGGCGAATCGCGGCTTGAATCCCTGATAGCGCAGGTGCGGGAGCTGCTGCGCCATGGCAATGGCGACCCGGGCAAAAATGCGCCGCTCCAACACTTCGACGGCATAGTATTGGAGGGCCCGGAAGGCCCCGACGAAGAGCAGGCCCGCCACCATGACCGCGGCCAGAGTGACAATGGTGATGGGCTGCAGCGCGAAGGCGAAGGTGTTGACGAGTTCTTGGACGGTGAGGGGGACGATCAGCGAAAAGAGCCCGATGGCGATCGAATAGGAGCCGATAAGGCCGAGGATGCGCCGCTCGAGACGAAACAGGAGACCCAGATGGCCGACGACCGCTTGGAACAGATTGCTTTGGTTGTCGGAATGATCCTGGGCCATCCTACTACCCCTGCCACCTGTCACCAAGCCGCCGGACTTGCTGTGGCGACCGCCGGTTGATGCCGTATCGGCGACCTGTCCGCGCAGGCCTGCACCAGCTAAAACCTATCAGAGCGTACCGCAAAATACTACTATTTGGAGAAGCTCGCGCCGACCCGATAATTCACCGGCACGGCGGACGGCTGGCTCCTGGCCCAGGAGCCGGTTGCCCATTGATAGAGGGCGAGGGCCTTCTGGTAATCAGCCTTTGCCCGCACAAGTTGCATTTCCGAATCGACGGAATTCCGTTCGCGAAGGTTCACAAACAGCACGCTCGTAGCGCCCAGACTGAACCGGAAGCGTTCGCCTTCCTCCAGGGTCTTGGCCATGCGGAGCGATTCCGCGGCCGCCGCCACCCGCTCCTTCGCGCGTTCAATGGCTGACAGGGCATTGTCCACATCCACGACCACTTGCTGTTCCCGGTATTTCTGCACCAGCACCAGGCGATCGGCCTGCGCCTGGGCTTCCATCACTTCGCCGCGGCTTCTGCGTTGAAGGATCGGGATGCGCAACTCCGCTCCGAACCGATAGCCCAATCCCAACACAAATTTCTCCGGAGCTCTGGCCGGCGCCGCTTCCAGATCGAGGCTCGGCAGGAGATTATTCTTGGCGAGCTCCAGATCGATATTGTTGACCTTGGCTTCGATATCGACTTCGCGGATTTCCGGGCGATCGCTTTTCGCTTGCAGCTTATCGGCCTTGACGATGTCTGCCGTCGGGGCCGCGGCGGGAGGAGGGAAATCCGGAACACGCTCGAGCTGCGGCGCCGTGGGCGTCTGGTTTTCCCAGAGGAACATCGACATTTTATATTGCTCCTGCTCCACGGTTCGCTGTGCGGTGATGGCGATTTCACGACGGCGCTGAACCTCCTGCCCTGCCTCGACGACGTCGAGGGGCGCCACGGCTCCGGCCTTGGCTCTGCCCTCGACCTGCCGCAACCGTTCCTCCGCGACGCCGAGGGCCCGGCGTTGCACGTCCACAAACTTGGCGGCCGAGACCCAATCCCAGAATTGGCTCGCAGCGGCCAGAAAGAGATCCTGTCTCGTTTGCGAAATTTTGACCTCGGCGCGAGGATCAGCCAGTTCCGAACGCTGTAGTTCCGCGTTCTCCGGGTTGATCATGAGACCTTTCAGGAGGGGTAGAAAGCCGCCGAGAATGACCTGCTGGCCGTTTCCAAAGGCGAGGTCCGGGATCTTCGCGTCCCCGATGGCCTGCCGAATGCCTGCGCTCCCCCGGAATCCCCATGGGGTCCGCGCTTCGACCAGAGTGTCGTTAAATCCCACGCTTTGAGTTTTGGTCGTGCCTTTGTCGATAAAGCGTTCAATCTCCGTGTCGTTCACCAAGACCGGTTCGAAAGCGCCCAGGGCCTTGAGCATTTTCCCTCGCGCTGACACCTTTTCAGTGCCGGCCCCCTTCAGGAGGGGATGGGAGCGATCGATCCACGCGAGCACCTCATTCAGAGAGAGGGGAATGGGGGGAAGGGCTTTTGACTTGGCCGCATCCTCCGCCCTGGCGCTCCCTTCCGGCAACCAGCAGAACGCACAGGCGGCAATGACCAGAATCCACGCAGAGTTCTTCATGAGACGCACTCCTTTCTGAGGTCACGAGGCAGAAATAGGGGTCGAAGGATGTCAGCGCTCCGGCATGCGCCGGTGAGGCGGGACCGGTTATTTGGCCCCGCGACCGGCTTTCGGCAGGAGGGTATCGATCAGGCTTGGAGGCCGTTCCTGGTAGTCGGGCGGGAAGAGATTGAACCGGCGCCAGAGCTCGTACCAGAGCGGGACGCGGTTGAGAATGACCCAGCCCATGGCTTTGGTGCCCTGGCGGACATGTTCTTGCGGAGGCCAGGGACGTTCTTCCAGATCGGGGACGACCCAGAAGCGGAAGTTGCCCTTGCCGTCGTCGACCTGGTCAATGACCTTGATCACACCGTTATAGGTTCCGGCCATCATTTCCGGCCAGGCCGGCAGGGGGATGGCGGGAATGCCGTAGAAGAGAATCTTGACCTTTCGGCCCACATTGAGCAACGGGGCATCGATGCCGTCGGCCACCATTTCAAGGGCCCTGTCTACGCTGTTCGGCGAAATTCTGACGAGTTTTTCTCCGGGCCGCACGGTTTCGCCGGCGCCCGCCTGCGCCATTTTTACGACGGTGCCATCGATGGGGGAGAGAATGCGGCTGGCCACCCGCCGTTGATTGGCGTTGGAGAGACGCAGGGACACGTCCGCAACCTGATCGGCGGCTCGCGCCGCTTCTCCGATCGAGGCATCCCGCGCCGCTTCTGCGTCAAGGAGACGCTGAAGAACTTCTGCGCTCACCTGTTCCCGTCCGAAACTCAAGGCCTTCATGCTCTGTTCGGCCGCGCTCAAGTTGGCCTGCGCGCCCTGCAGGTCGGCCTTGCTGGCCAGCGCGGATTGAATTGTGAGTTCCAGTTCGCGCTGAGAGACCAGGCCCTGCTGCGCCAGTTGCTGATGCCGCTCCACATTGAGTTCGGCTGTGGCCACGGCGATCTTTGACGCTTCGATTTTTTGCCGCGCCTCGCGCACCTTGCTTTCCGCCTCCAACACCCGCGCGCCCGCCGAAGGCACGGCCGCTTTCACGAGGTTCTGCATTTCTTTGATTCGTTTATCGAGCTGATCGGCGCGACTGAGGGCGGCTTTCCGGGTATCCTCCAGCGCCTGCTTCCGTTGTTCGAGAAGGTTCAAGAGATCCGGGGCCATAAAGTTCGGGTCGTAGTCGTCGAGTTCGAGGATGACGTCGCCTGCTTTGACACGCACCCCTTCGAAGATGTGCCACTTTCTGATGCGGCCGGTAATCTGCGCCTCGATGTCTTGCGGGCGTTCAAAGGGGGTGTAGGCGGAGAGTTGGCCGGTGACCGTAATGGTCTGGGTCCAGGGGACGAAGGCCACGATTAGCATGAAGAAGCCGACCAGAAGAATAGCCAGCCGTGACGAGAACCGAAGCCGTTCTGGGATTTGGACGGCTTCCCAGGACTGGAGCCTGGTCGAGGTCGCCAGGTCGTCGACGGCCATTTCATCCAGGCCTGTCCGCTGGGTGACGAGGGAGCGGAATCGGGTTTTGAGTCCCTCACGGATACGCTGCACGTGACCCCTCCGGGCGCAAGAACACGTAGGCGTATCATAGTGGAAGACAAAGGAGTTGGTCAATTCAATGAGGGGTTCCGTCGGGGATCGGCTTGACCCCTCCACTGGAGAACGGCTATGGTTCGCCGCATCATTCTTTCTTTCAGCCAGAGGTGTGGTGTCCATGCCGAAGAACAAGAAAGCGGGTCGGGCGTTGGTCGGGGTATTGGGCGGTAGCACATCGGACTTCCCCATTCTTGAAAAGGCCGTGGCCATGTTGAAGGAGCTGGGGATTTCCAATGAGCTGCTCGTGGTGTCGGCCCATCGTACCCCGGATCGCCTCTTCGCCTATGCGGAACAGGCTGTGGCGCGGGGGATTCAAGTCATCATTGCCGGCGCCGGAGGGGCGGCTCACCTTCCCGGAATGGTGGCGGCAAAGACATCGTTACCGGTCATCGGGGTGCCGATTCCCACCGAAAATCTTCGCGGGTTAGATTCCCTGCTGTCGATCGTCCAGATGCCCAGAGGAATTCCGGTCGCGACAGTCGCAATCGGGGGCGCTGAAAACGCGGCCATCCTGGCGGCGCAAATTCTGGGAGTACAATCCGTCTTGATCAGGCAACGCGTCGAACGATTCCGCGCCGCTCAAACACAAGCGGTTCTCGATTCCCAGGACGACGCCCGATTGTCTCCTCCCTTTCCGACGCCACGCAGCGCCAGGACGAGCCGCCGGCCGTGAACGTACCAGTGATCGATCCCGGCTCGACCCTGGGTGTGCTCGGAGGCGGGCAACTCGGCGCAATGTTCGCCACCGCTGCCCGCCGCATGGGGTACGCGATCACCGTCTGGGATCCCGATCCTGAAGCGCCTGCCCACCGGATTGCCGATCATTCCCTCATTCATCCCTTCACGGACGCCGACGCGCGTGCAGAATTTACCCGTCGCGTCCGTGCTGTGACCTATGAATGGGAAAACGTGCCGGCTGACCTTTGCGAACAATTGGAGCGTGACCTGCCGGTGCGTCCTTCGAGCCGTGTGCTGCGTGTGATTCAGGACCGCATCGAACAGAAGACGTTTTTGCGGACTCACGGGCTGGCCGTGCCGGCCTTTTCCGCTCTGTCATCGCCGGATGACCTCGGCCGTCAGTCCATACCCTCGTATCCGCTGGTCTGTAAAACCGCTACCGCCGGCTATGACGGCAAGGGGCAGTGGAAAATCCTTCGAGCGGAGGATTGTCTTGCGGTGCAGCAGGAGTTGGCTCGGAACACGAGGCCGGATTCACGATGGATTCTGGAAGAATGGCTTCCGTTCGAACGCGAGCTGTCGATTCTGGTCGTGCGAGGGGCCGACGGCGCTTCACAGACTTATCCATTGGTCGAGAACGTCCATGAGGACGGGATTCTTCGCCAAACGATTGTACCGGCAGACGTGCCGGAATGGGTCGCCGGTCTGGCCGGTAGGATGGCTCGCGAGGCGGTGCAAGTTTTGGATGGGGTGGGTGTGTTTTGCGTCGAAGTATTCCTCATGGCTGACGGACGGTTGGTGATCAACGAAATCGCACCCAGGCCGCATAATTCCGGACACTACACCCTGGATGCCTGCACCGTCTCGCAGTTCGAACAACAGGTGCGGACACTCTGCGGCCTGCCGCTGGGAGAAGTCCGATTGCTCAGTCCTGCCGTGATGCTGAACCTCATCGGTGACGATGTTCGACTGGTGACGCACTCCCCCTCAGCGCACGATCTCCTGCGTGTGCCTGGCGCGATTGTCCACCTGTATGGAAAACGCACAATTCGACCAAAGCGGAAAATGGGCCACATTTCATTCCTCGCTCCTACGCGCGCGGAGGCCCTCACCGCCGCGTCGACCTTCCGCTCGCGCTGTGTTCCGCCTCGACCCTAAGAAAGCGACAGCCACGACGATGATCCGGCGGGGTACACGGCTGGATATTGTCCATTCCTTTCGATTGAAGTTGTTCGGCCGGTCTGAGACTGTCCGTTTTTGTGAGACGAGGAGAGTTCACCGGCCGTTCATGGCCATCCTTCATTTTCCTCTCCCTGAAATTGCGATGACTTGCCACAATGGAAAGACGGTATGGGACTTGCTGCCTTCCAGACTCGTTCCACAGTCTTCTCTTGAGGGCAGGCACAGCGGTGAGCGTTCCACTTTCCTCCGAACTCGATCAAACCGGGCGGCATCCCACCATGCGAGGATTGGGCCGGTGGCTCTCCCATTCGCGGGTTCGGGTGATGTTTCTGCAGAGTCTCGTGGCCGGCATCCTGTCGTACGAATTGCTGGTCAGTAACGAGACGGTCTATGGGCAGACCGTCAGCCGGATGGTGGCACTTGGACTGATGCTGATCAGCGCCGGAATCATGTTGTTGCCGAAGACGGCGTTAGAGAGCGCCTGGTTTCCCGGCGCCTTGATTAGCATCAATACGTTGCTCGTGACGGGAACCATTTATCTCTCGGGTAACGCCAGCTCGGAACTGTATCTCACCTATTTTCTTCTGCTTCTGATTGCCTCATCTTCGCCATCCATCAAACACCTGCTCGGCCTCTCGGTCATCATCTGTGCCGGGTACGGTGTCCTGGTGTATGAACATGCCATGCAATCCGGCACCCTTGCGGTCGGGCATCTGCTTGGCATTCCTGTCTTGCTGATCATGTCGGTGTTTTACGGCCTTACTCTTGAAACGGTCGCAGTCGAGCGGCGGCGGAACCGTCTGTTGCGGGAGGATGTGCAAGGGTTGAAGCAGTCCGAGCAGGTCCTGGAGGAACGGCGCACGCAACTGGAAACCCGTGTGCAAGGGTTAAAGCAGGGTTTGTCCCGCGCGAATCAGGAGATCCGCCAAGGCAGGGTGGAACGCACCGGCCTGGAGCGGCAGTTGCGGGAGGCGCAAAAGTTCGAAGCGATGGGCCGCCTGGCTTCCAGGCTGGCGCATGAATTCAACCAGGTGTTGGAAGTGATCGGCGCTCAGACCGGAGCCATGGTCTCCAGGCTGAAACCCGATGATCCGCTGCATGGGCCGGTGGAGGCTATTTTCCGGAGCGGGGAGCGTGCCGCAACTCTGACGGCGCAACTGCTCGCCCTGGGGGCGCACGAAACGACCATTCGCGACACGTTATCGCTTGGCGCGGTGATGGTGTCGATGCGTGAGACGCTTCAAGGTCTGCTTCCCGGACGGATTGATATGCGGGTGCCTGACGAGTCCACGCCCGTATTGGTGGAGATCGGGCATGACCGGTTGGAGTGTCTGTTGTTACACTTGGTCGCCAATGCGCGGGATGCTATGCCGAGTAGCGGACGGGTCGAGATCTCGCTGGAGGTCGTGACCGGAGAGTTGTTGCCGGCTGAGCAACTGGAAAAGAATCCCCGCAAGCGTATGGCGCGGATTGCTGTGAGCGATAGTGGCGGCGGGATGAATCTGGATGTCCAGGCCCAGATGTTTGAGCCGTTCTTTTCGACCAAGGAGACTCATGCCGGTCTGGGGCTCACGCTGGTGTATGGGATCGTGCGTCAATCCGGAGGGACGGTTGAAGTACAGAGCCAGCCCGGACAAGGCACCACGGTACGTGTCTATCTGCCCCTGGTTGAGCGTAACGGGGTGCTGCGGGACACGAGGGTTCTCCCCGAAGCGCTGTCGAAAGGCGCTGAAACGGTACTGCTCGTTGAGGAAAATGAAATCGCCAGAAAACTGGCGCTCTCGACGCTGCACTGCCATCGCTACCATGTGCTCGAAGCGGGGTCGGCGGTGGAGGCCTTGCTCGTGGCCCAACAATACCAGGGGCCGATTCACCTCACGGTCAGCCATCTCTCGCTCCCGGAAATCAGCGGCCGGGAGCTGGCCAAGCGGCTGGTGCAACAACATCCAAAGATGAAGGCATTGTTCGTGTCAGGATTTTCTGACGAAACGATCGCCAGTCATCGGGTGAATAAAAAGTATTTCCTGCAGCAGCCGTATCGCCAGCACGACCTGGCCGGAAAAGTCCGCGAATTGTTGGATGTCTGAGAGATGGCTTGCGGAGTTAGTATCGCCAGGACTCGGTGCGGCCTGGCTTGAAAAATCGCACGTCCGGCCGCTTGAAGAAGCCGATTAGCAGCATTCCCGCAATGAACCCGCCGATGTGCGCAAAGAACGCCACGCCTCCTCCTTGCGATCCCAGGCTCGCGCCGCCGTTCAGCAGCTGCATGACAAACCACAAGCCCAGCACGATGCCGGCCGGCACATAGGTTGTCCCCACCACGGGGGCAATCAGCAAGACGCGGGCATGGGGAAAGAGCAGCAAATAAGCGCCCAGTACTCCTGAAATCGCTCCGCTTGCGCCGACCATCGGAACCGTGGACGTCGGGTCGGTCAACGCGTGGCTCAACGCCGCCAGGATTCCACATCCCACATAAAAGACGATAAATCTGCCGTGCCCCATGATGTCTTCGATGTTGTTGCCGAAGACCCAGAGGTAGAGCATGTTGCCGATCAGGTGCATCCAGCTGCCGTGCAGAAACATGCTGGTGAGAATGGTCGCATAGGCGGGAATGGTCGCAATTTCCCGGGGGAGGGATGCCTGGCCGAACACGATGGAGGGGATGGCCCCATATTGATAGACGAAGGTTTCGCCGGAAGCCGACCCTAATGAACTTTGGTACAGGAAGACGAGTGAACAGGCGACGATGAAGGCAACCGTGACGGCGGGGGTGCGTTCGGTCGGGTTGTCGTCACTCAGGGGTAGCATGGTGACACCTGGTCGAAGAAGGCTATGAAGCTGCCGGTCGTGGAAGCCGGGGATTCGACGAGGGGACACCGTCGGCTTGCAGCGGAACCGAAAAGCCGGCCGCGTGGGTATGGCCGCCGCCGCCAAAGGACGCGGCGATCGCGCCGACATCGGTGCCATCCTCGCGGGAACGCATACTGAAGTATCGGCGACCGTTGCGATCATGCCAGATCACGCAGAACGGATGGTCGGCGGACAACCGTTCGCCGATTTGACTGGTGAGGACCGAGCTGTGGACCGACGGAACCATGGCGCCTTCGAACCGAACCAGCGTCGCGTGCGAGGCCAGTTTTGTGACGAGTTCGTTTTCGTAGCGGAGAATGGCCCGGCCTTCCCGTTCGAGCTCCTGTTGTTCGAAACGGGTCCAGAGGTTGAAGTCGAACGGGTAGGACGCCAGGGCGGCGCTGATTTCACGGCTGTGTGGAAGCGCCCACTGCCATAAATCCTTGTCTTGGATGTAACGCAGCAACCAGGGCGCCGGTTCATCGTGGGCCCATTCCCAGCCCAGTACTGCGCCCGACTTGTTGAGGTCGAAGTAGGCATAGGGGAGGTCAGCCAGCGCCTGCTCGGCTGTGATGTGGTGGTCCAGCACGACCAGGCTGGCCGCGTCCTTGGCCATGGCTTCAAGCGTCGACCGGTTGTAACTGAAATCCACCATGACAATGTGATGGTTGGTGAGATTGGCCGGCGGTGCTTCGCCGTGCTTCACCGGGCGGTACTCCGCTTCAGGATAACGACGCCAGATGGCCCAGGCGGCGCCGAAACCATCCGCACATTCGGCGTGATAGAGGATCAACGTGGGAGGAAAGGAAGACAGCGTTCGCATGGTGGCTGCGCTCATAGGCTGCCCACCTTAGCATGTCCGTTCATGGAGACTAAAGGGCTATCTCAGGAGACGGGCGAGCCGGATTGGCTACCGGCATCGCCTGAATTCACTTATGCAGTCGCCGGTAGGTGGTTGAGGTGATTGATCAATTGCCGGAGGCGGCCCGCATTGCGGCGATTGAAGGAAAAGGTCAATCGTGCGAGGTCCTTCAAGCCCGGCTCATCGATCTCTTCCGGAAGCGACGGCCGTTGCTCAAACGTGCCTTCCGTCAGCATATCCTTGAATTGACGCTGCACCTCTTCGACTTGCTCCGCCGTCAATGGAGTTTTGAGTCTGATAGCGAGCTGGCGTCCAACGAATCGCAGGGAGTGATAACGCCGATAGAACGTGCGGATTTCCGTGACCGCATCCTCCACGTTATCGACGATGGTGAAGAGGGCGAGATCTTCAGCATTGATCAGGCGGCGCTGCAACAGTTGTTCGGCAATAAATGAGTTCCAGTGGCTCCAATAGTCGCAGCCGGGAGCCTGAAGGCACACGATCGGCTTCGGATCGCTCTTGCCGGTTTGCACGAGGGTCAGGATTTCAAACCCCTCGTCATGGGTGCCGAACCCGCCTGGAAATAGAGCGATCGCGTGTGATTCTTTCTGAAACATGAGCTTGCGGGTGAAAAAATACTTAAAGGTGACGAGTTTGGGATCATCGGCGATGACGGCATTGGCGCCCTGTTCAAAGGGCAGCATGATGTTGACGCCAAAACTATGTTCGCGGCCGGCGCCTTCCTGCGAAGCCCGCATAATGCCGTCGGCCCCGCCGGTGATGGTCATGTAGCCTTCCTCCACCATTCGCCGGGCAAACTGAAACGCCAGTTGGTAGTTCGGATCGTCGGCGGGTGTGCGGGCTGAGCCGAATACGCTGATTTTCAAGCGATCTCGATAGCCTTGAAATACCCGGAAGGCATGCCGCAGTTCTTTGAGCGCCCGGTTGACGATTTTCAGGTCCAGGACATCCAATTGCGATTCAGACAGCCGGATGACGCCCGCGAGGATTTCTTTCATGAGCGCGGCCTGAACATCGTCGTCCGGGCGATCGAGAAGGGCGGTAATTTGTGTGAGAATTTCGTCTTTGGTCGGAACCGGTTTGGAACGCGGGGCAGGACTTTTCATGAATGACCACCTACAGCACGGTAAACTCCGGACGGGTATCGCCGGAGAATGAAATCATAACAAGCCGGGGAGCTCGAAGCAAAAGATTCATCGGAGGATGCTTAGGAGAGGTCCGAGGCGCGCGGCAGGTTCTGCAACACCCACGCACGAATTTTCGATTCGTCGGTAGACGGCATGGGAGTGAATTGAATGTCGACCCCAGGATAGGTTCCGAGCATGCTCCGGTCTTCGTGGAATTCCGGCTCGTAACTGCTGGTGAGAATGGTGCCTTGCAGAGAGAAGCTCAAATCCGATCCGGGTAGAATGAACGATAGCACGATGCTCGTGCCGGGAAGCAGCAACGTGCGGCTCTCGATCGACGCGCCGACATGGCTGAGTTGCCGGATCGTGGCGGTGTGTTTTGCGCCTTCGCCCTCGCCGTTGGTTACGCGAACAGTTGCGGGAAGGCAGGTCTCGCAGCGTTTCGGCGCCAGGGCCAGGTCTCGTGCCGTCAGGATGCCGACCGGTTGCCCTTGTTTGGTGACGATTAGGAGAGACGTGCCAGTGGAGGCCATGACGCTGGTGGCGTCGTCAAGAATCTGGTCAGATTCGACAGAATGGACGGGCTTCGACATGATGGACCGCACTTCCACATCGTGCGGTTCAAGCCCCTGGGCGACGACTTTTTTCACGATGTCGCCGGAGGTCATGATGCCGAACGCGGCCTCGCCGTCCTTGACCAGCAGGCAGGGCATCTGTTCCCGATCGAGGAGCGAGGCGGCCTCGCTGACAGAGACATCCCCGGGAATCTGTACCACGCCGGGTGTCATCATATGGGCCACCATAGGAGTTGTGGAACGAGTCGGTTTGTCGCGGAGCATGGAGCCGGTTTTTGTCATGGTGTAAGCCTATTTCTCGCCGTGAGAGGGGCTAACGGTGCGGCCCGGCGACCACCACGTCGAAAGAAAGTATATCAGATGGATGTGCCGGACCCGTTTCTCCATCTTCCCTTGTCAACCAAGAGGTTAGGCGCTTAGACTGCACATGAACTATAGTCACTATGATTGTTCCAAAATATGCCAATTGCGGTCTGATGAAAAGCGAATTCACACAACGTGCGAATAACCTTCCTGCGCATGGTCTGGGGCTGTCCGTGGACGTGTATTCTCCGGATCTGCTGCACCTGGTTCAGGCGCTCCGTGATACGGACTTGGAGCCGGGATACCTGGAAGTGTTCAAAGCGACGACATCTGCTCTGCAGTGGGTGCGGCGGCAACTGCCGGATATCAAGCTCTCCTACCATGGTGAGGGCTTGTGGAGTACGCAACCGGAGTTCCCCCGCAGTGGCTCCGGCCGACAAGGCGTGGCGGAAGCCTGTGCGCAGATCGCAGCCTTGCACAGCGCCTGGCTGAATCATGAATGCGCGACGAAACAGATGGCGGGTTATGCGGTCGGTACCTATCTGCCGCCTTTATATACGGAGTTGTCAGCCAGGATGACGGCTGAGAACGTCGCCTATCTCCAAGGCCGAGTGGATCAGCATGCACGAGAACATGTGATCGATCCGGCGCTGGTTCTCTTGGAAATGCCGCCGCTCACGTATTTCGGCTGCGGTGCGCTAGCGATTCCTGAGTTTTTCCGCGCCGTGACCGACCGGTCGGCCTGTGGCTTAGTACTGGATATCGGGCATCTGTGGACCGTGTATCGTTACACGGGGAGCTGGCGGCAACAGCGGTTGGAGGATTTCGCCGCCGAGTTCTTGGAGGCGTTTCCCATGGAGCGGGTGATCGAGATCCATGTTGCAGGACTGGCTGAATTTGCGAATCCCCGCGCGTCCGGAATCGCCGCGGGTGAGCCTGCGTTGCCATACTGGATCGATGCCCACGGGGCTCCGATTCCAGTCGTCTTGTTCGACCTGCTGGATCAAGTCCTGGCCCATCCCGGCCTGACAGCCTTAAAAGGCGTCGCGCTCGAAGTTGATACGAAGCCGATTGCGATGATCGTTGAGGAGTTCCGCCAATGTTGCGATCGGTTTGGACCAACGGTTGATGAGATGGTACACCGCGGACGCCCCGCATCGTTGCACCCGCAACGGCCGCCGATCGCCCGTCCGGTTGCGGAGATACCGTGCCTGACTCCGGAGGAACAAGCGGTTCTGCAGCACCAGTATCGGACCTACGCGCAACTCGTCACCACGCCTGCTTCTCTGCCCTCTCCGGGAGATCTGTCACTGTTGGGCGGATCGCTGGAAGATCTCAACCGGTATCGAGACACCTACCTGCCGCATGAATTACTGCATTGGGGCGGCGATGTGCACGACATGTTTCCAGAAACCTGCCGCGCTCTGGCAGGAGCGGACCTTCCGTTGGAACGGTTTGTTCCCTTCTGGTTTAGCCGGCCGAGACCTGAGCAGGAGGACTATGATTTTTTCCTGCTGAAGATCGATCGATTCGTTGAGTTTGCAACGGAGACGTGCCCGACCGTTGCCATAACCGTCCTGAATGAGGCCGAAGCGCTACGCCATGCGTATTGCGAGGCGAACGAGCCGGTCGGATCGGCCGAGGCGCGGGCATGAACTTTTGGGCGGCGTTGCCACAACCTATCTTAGGGTTGGCTCCCATGGATGGGGTGACGGATGCCGCCTTCCGTCGCGTGGTGGCCTCTCAGGGACGGCCCGACATCACCTTTACCGAGTTCACCAATGTCAATGAGATCTGCCGTGGCCCGGACCATCTGCTGTCGTCATTGATTTACAGTGAGGCCGAGCGGCCGATTGTGGCCCAACTGTATGGCAAGGATCCGGAGCAGTTTTATCGCGCGGCGCAGGTGGTCTGCGAACTCGGGTTCGACGGACTTGATATCAACATGGGCTGCCCGTCGAAGAGCGTCGCGGCTTCAGGCTCCGGGGCGGCGCTGATCAAGACGCCGGATCTGGCCCATGCCATCCTGCGGGCATCCAGACAGGGGTTGGAGGATTGGGCCGGGGGGCAATCGATTCACAGCCAGGGTTTTAAACCCTCGCGCATCGAATTTATTCATACGCTGAACTACAATCGGTGTGGCGTGCCCGTCGTTCCACGCCGGCTGCTTCCGCTCTCCATCAAGACGCGGTTGGGGTTTGATTGCGTGGTGGTTGAGCGATGGGTGGAACATTTGTTGGAAGTCCGTCCCGCAGCCATCACCGTACATGGTCGAACCTTGCAGCAGATGTATCGCGGCGCGGCCGATTGGACGGCCATTGCCGAGGCGGCCAAGCTCGCCCGTGGTACGGAGACATTGATGCTGGGCAATGGCGATGTCGGTACCTTAGTCGATGCCGTGCGGCGCGCGGCTGAGAGTAACGTGCAGGGCGTGTTGGTCGGACGAGGAACGTTGGGATCGCCCTGGTTCTTTCGGGAAAAGGAACAGGCCAGGCGAGCGTTCAGCGAGCAGGGAGACCTGTCCGCGTTGCCCGCCACCGCGTGGGAGCCGCAGGTTTCGGTGAGCCATCGCATGCAAGTCATGCTCGACCACGCCAGGCAGTATGAAGCGATCGCCGGGCTGGAACGGTTCCGGTCCATCCGGAAACATCTGGGCTGGTACTGCAAAGGATTTCCTCATGCCGCGGCGATGCGGGGCAAGATGTTCGGAGCGTCCAACGTGCAGGACGTCGAGCGGATCGTGGCCGAGTTTTGCCGGGCCCTCATGCAGTCGGAGCGAGACGCGTCTGTTCCCGTTCCGCTTGCGGCACAGACCTCTTCCGTCTCCGCTGCGTAACCCATGCGATTGATTCTCGCTTCCACCTCGCCGAGACGGCATGAATTATTGACCCTCCTGGGGCTGCCCTTCGACGTCGCGGCCCCGCCGTTTGTCGAACAGGTGGTGCCAAATAGGTCAGCCGAGCAGCAGGCAGTCGAATTTGCGGCAGGTAAGGCCAAATCCTGCATCGAGCAGTGCCCCGATGCGCTTATCCTCGGCAGCGACACCCTGATCAGCCTTGGCTCGGAGGTGCTGGGAAAGCCGGCCAATCTGGCCGATGCTGAATCCATGCTCAGGCGTATGGCCGCACAGACGCACAAAATCTTTACTGCCGTTGCGCTGGTGGGGCCCTGGCCTGAGCCCTCCGAGGTGCAGATCGCCATCGTGTCAGTCTCGATGAAACCCTTGAATGAAGAGGCCTTGTCCGCCTACCTGCTGACGGGGGACAGTCTGGGGAAGGCCGGCGCCTATTCTATTCAGGGTGGTGGTGCCGAGCTGATTGAGCGGATCGAGGGCGATTACACCGCGGCCGTGGGGTTGCCGCTGCGGCTTGTCGCTGAGATGTTGCAGCAGCGCGGCATGCCCTGTCCGGTCGACATCGAGCAGCTGTACGCCCGCACACCCTATCCCAACTGGAACCGCTTCAGTTCCTAGCAGCGCCCAATCGCCTATCGATATCCCGATTCGTGCGAGATTGAAATGGCCTTCCCAATCCTTTTACAATGCGCCGTTGCTTGGAGATAGGTCAGGGAGGTAGACATGCGCGCGAATGATGGCAGGGCAGGTCGGCGTAGAAACACTCAAGCGGTAATCGGGTTGGTGGTTGGAGCCATGGCGCTGGCAGTCAGCGCGCCGGCGTGGGCGATCGATGTCAAGTTGTCGCCAGAAGAAGCCAAGAAGGCCTTGGAAGTCGGGCGAGCGCCTATGGAGAAAGCCGGTTCGCCGGAAGACGTGAAAAAAATCTTGCAGCAGGCCTCACTCGTCACACGAGTCGGCGCAGATCCCGAAAAAGATCCCTGCGGCGCGAGCGCCATTCTGCGCACCAAGCGCTACCGCTTGGAGGCGTTCGGCAGGCAGGAAGCGGCCGAATCGAAAAAGCAGAAGAAAGAGGTGCGCATGCCCGACGAGTTTATCCAAAAAGTCGTGGACATGCCGAATATGGAAGTTGAAGTGCAACTCTGCGGCGATGACGAATACTTCGCGGAAAAGGCGGACGTCGTGTTTCAGCAAAAGGGCAAGAATATCCGCCCGGTCGATCTCAGTCCGGCTGATCGAGGGAGAAAAAACGACGGCACGGGTCCCGCCTACCGGTCGCGTTTCACGGCCCGGTTCGGGTACGAGTCGTTTGACCCCAATGCCAAAACCGCGATCATTGTGACCCTGCAAGATGGTCAGACCATGCAGTTCGATGCTGATTTTTCGCAGGTGAAATAGCCTCCCGTGTTGGTGCGGGCATATGTGCCCGCACCAACATCGCCGTGCGATCCCATTCCTCCTTCGACATTGGGTTTTTCATTCGTGCCATGCTGTGCTGACGACCGATGATCGCGGTTGAGTCGTCCTGTCGTGGACATGCATAATGGCGGACATGGACAAGGCCGATCTGCTTTCCCTCTATCGCCGGATGTTGCTGATCCGCCGGTTTGAAGAAAAATCGGCGGAGATGTATGCGCTCGCCAAGATCGCCGGATTTCTCCATCTCTATATCGGGGAAGAAGCCATTGCGGTCGGCGCGATTGCCGCGCTGCGTCCGGATGATTATGTGATCAGCGCCTATCGCGACCATGGACACTGTCTGGCTCGCGGGTCGGATCCCGGCAAGGTGATGGCCGAGCTCTTCGGCAAGGCGACCGGGCTCTGTCAGGGCAAGGGCGGCTCCATGCATCTGGTGGATCTCCAGAATCGCTTCATGGGCGGCTACGCCATCGTCGGCGGGCATATCCCCCTGGCGACAGGATTGGCCTTCGCGTCGAAATATCAAAAGCAGGATCTGGTCACCGTCTGTTTTTTCGGCGAAGGCGCCGTGCCGAGCGGCCAGGCGCATGAAGCCTTCAATCTGGCGGCTCTGTGGAAACTGCCGGTGATTTTTATCTGTGAGAATAATCGATACGGCATGGGTACGCCTGTGCATCGGGCCGTGGCCTTGTATGAGAACGTGGCGGAGGCCGCGCGCTCCTATGGCATTACGGCGGAGCGGGTGGATGGTATGGATGTGTTAGCCGTGCGGGCCTTGATGCGACGGGTGGTGGATCAGGTTCGCGCAGGACAGGGGCCTTGTTTCATCGAAGCGATGACGTATCGCTTCATGGGCCACTCGATGGCCGATCCCTCCCATGGCCACTACCGGAGCAAAGACGAAGTGGAGGAACATCGCAAGCGCGATCCGCTGACGCTGCTGAAGGAGGCGATGCCGAGCCAGGCTCAGTGCAGCGAATCCGACGTGAAGCAACTCGAGCGGGAGGTCGGTGATGCCGTGGCGGCGGCGGTCAAGTTCGCCGACGAGAGCCCGTTTCCCGATCCTGCAAGCCTGCATGCCGATATACTGGCGGAAGATTAGCCCATGTTGATGTCCTACCGGGAAGCCCTCAACCAGGCCATGCGGGAAGAAATGCGTCGAGACCCGCGCATCTTTTTGATCGGTGAAGAGGTGGGCTATTACCAGGGCGCCTTCAAAGTCACCAAAGGATTTGTCGAGGAATTCGGTCCGCAGCGTGTGGTCGATACGCCCATTACGGAGGCCGGATTTACCGGGCTGGCCATCGGAGCGGCTATGGCCGGATTGCACCCGATCGTTGAACTGATGACCATGAACTTCGGCATCGTCGCGCTCGATCAGATCGTCAACAACGCGGCCAAGATCCGGTATATGTCAGGCGGCCAGCTTTCGGTGCCGCTGGTGATTCGCGGGCCCGGCAGCGCGGCGCATCAGCTGGGGGCGCAGCACTCACAAAGTTTGGAGGCCTGGTTCTGTCATGTCCCCGGCTTGAAAGTCGTCGCGCCGTCCACGCCTCATGACGCAAAGGGATTGTTAAAGAGCGCGATTCGGGATCAGAACCCGGTGATCTTCATCGAGGCGCAACTGCTCTATGGCACAAAGGGTGAGGTTGACGAAGGCGAGTATACGATTCCGCTTGGCCAGGCTGACGTGAAGCGGGAAGGGACCGACGTGACGATCGTGGCCTATTCCAAAATGCTCCTCGTCGCGCTGGAAGCCGCCGAACAGCTGAGCCGTGAAGGCCTTGACGTCGAGGTGATCGACCCGCGCACGCTCAAACCCTTGGACCTCGATACGATCGTCACCTCGGTTAAAAAGACGGGGCATCTGGTGATCGTCGAAGAAGGCTGGCGATTTTGCGGGCTGGGCGCGCAGATTGCCGACAGCATCTACTCGGCGGCATTCGATTATTTGGACGGTCCCATCGTTCGCGTGACCGGCGAAGAGGTGCCCATGCCCTACAGCCGTCCGCTGGAAGACGCGGCCATCCCGGATGTGCCGCGTGTGGTCGCGGCCGTCAAATCAGTCTGTGGTGCCGCGTGAGAAACGGTCGCCGTTTGATTCGAGCCGGTGTACGGAGATGGTCCGCATCCTGGAGGAGGATCCATGGCTAGTCGCGTGGTCATGCCAAAATTGACGGATACGATGGAAGAGGGTGTGTTGCTGGCCTGGAAGAAGCGCGAAGGTGATCCGGTGCATGCGGGCGAAGTGATCGCTGAAATCGAAACCGACAAGGCGGTGATGGACCTGGAAGCTTTTGCCCCGGGCGTGCTGCGCAAGATTCTCGTGCGAGATGGTGAAACCGTACAGTCCGGTACGTTGATCGCGGTCATCGCCGCGGCCGATGAAGACATTGCGTCGGCCTTGTCTGACGGCGTGACGGCTGCGCCTTCGATCGGCAATGGCGCCAAAAATGGTGCCGCGCCGGGAGCGGCCCCTGCTCCACTTGCAGCGGCGCGCCCGGAGGGCGCTCGTCCATTCGCCTCTCCGCGAGCCAAAGCCCTGGCGGCTGAACGGGGCATTGAGCTGTCTACTCTCACCGGCACCGGTCCGGGCGGGCGTATTGTCGAAGACGACGTGGCCGCCGCCCTGTCTACCGGCGCGCAAGCATTGCCCGCCGGCACCGATCAGCCGTTGAACCAGATGCGAAAGGCCATCGCCAGAGCGACGGTGCAGAGCAAGGCGCCGGTCCCGCATTTTTATCTGACCATCGAAATCGACATGGAGCAGGCGGAGCGGGTACGCGATCAATTCAAGCAGAGCCGCCAGCCCCATCCCTCCATCACCGATGTGCTGATTAAGGCTGCGGCCTTGGCGCTCACACGGCATCCGGAGGTCAACGTGTCGTTTGCAGGGGACGCCATTCGAAGGTATACGCAGATCGATATCGGCGTGGCGGTCGGCATGGAAGACGGCTTGATCACGCCGGTCGTTCGAAATTGCGGCGCGAAGACCCTCACGGAAATCTCTGCGGAGACAAAGCCGCTGATTGAGCGGGCGCGGCAGAAACGATTGTCACCCCAGGAATATACGGGGGCGACGTTTGCCGTCTCCAACCTGGGTATGTTCGACGTCGACAACTTCATTGCGCTGCTCATGCCGCCCCAAGCGGCGTCGATTGCGGTGGGTGCGATTCGTGATGTGCCGGTCGTGTCGAAAGGCAAGGTGACGGCCGGGCGGCGGATGAAGGTCACGTTGTCATGTGACCATCGGGTGCTCGATGGCTTGATGGGCGCCCAGTTTCTCAAAGAGTTCAAGCGCGTGCTGGAGCATCCGCAGGAATTACTCGCTCCGGTGGGGGCATCATGAACTTCATTCACATCGATTCGCGCCACACCTCTGAAGCGCAGCAGCCGTCAGCGCCTCCCTCCCGCCGCCTGCCGCCCTGGTTTAAGGTCCGGCTGCAGACCGGTCCGGACTATCACGACATCCGCCGCACGATGGACCGGCTCAAGCTGCACACGATCTGCGAGGAGGCGCGTTGCCCGAATGTGTGGGAATGTTGGAATGCGCGTACTGCGACGTTTTTGATTCTCGGCGACATTTGTACGAGGCGCTGCCACTACTGCTCGGTGGCCACCGGCCGCCCGCACGCGGTGGATCATGAGGAGCCGCTGCGCGTCGCCGAAGCCATTCAGGCGCTCAGGTTGCGCCATGCCGTGATTACGTCGGTGAATCGCGACGAACTTGAAGACGGCGGGGCGTCAGTCTTTGCGGACACCATCCGGCAGATCCGTCGCCTGATCCCCAGCTGTACGATTGAAGTGCTGATTCCGGATTTTGAGGGCAACGAAGCGGCGCTCGCGGCAGTTGCGGCCGAGCGCCCGGATATCCTGAACCACAATATCGAAACAGTGAGACGGCTGTTTCCGTCGATCCGCCCGCAAGGCAAGTATCAGCGGTCGATTGAATTGCTGCGCCGGGCGAAGCAGATGGGGATGACGACGAAGTCCGGCCTGATCGTCGGCATGGGCGAATCGACGGAGGAAGCACGCGAAGTCATGCGGGATTTGCGGTCGGTCGATTGCGATATCATGACCATCGGACAGTATCTCCAGCCGACGAAGGAGCATCTCCCGGTTGCGCGCTTCTACCACCCCGACGAATTTGCCGCCCTGAAGGAAGAAGGCCTTGTCCTCGGTTTCCGTCACGTCGAATCAGGACCGCTGGTCCGCAGTTCCTACCATGCGGAACAGCAGGTGTCAGGATGTTGAACCCTGCCGTTCTGCCTGTTTCAGGCCCCGGCGAACCGGGAGGCATCGCTCCCGCGTTTCATCGGTAGACGACCCGTCATCCATCCGCGCTGTTGCCTCGACGTCTTCCGTCACGAATCGAAGGCCAGGATCAGCGACATCAGTAACAGGTGCTGCTCGCGCGCGAGTCCGATGACGCCCGGAGTGATATCCCCTCGTTTGAAGAATCCTCCCTCGATTCCGGTGGACTCATCATATCGATGCTCCAAGCGGATCACCGCGCTCCGGGGTGTTTCGGCCCACCTGTACTCGAGAGTGGTGGTCAGTGCTTTCAGGAGCTGTTCTGATCCGGAGATTCGTCCATTACGATCCCAATAGAATTCAGGCCGCAGGGCAATGCTCCAGGGCCCGGAGACGTTCCACCGGGCATAGAAGGCCGCTGCCGTCCAAAAGGTGCGCGGATGACCGGTCTGGTCGGCGGCATTCTCCGTACCGAGGTCATAGGCGAATGCCAGGGTCAGTCGGTCGCGTTTCCACTCGATGATGCTGTCGGAGAAGAACCGCCAGAATTGGAGGGATGTTTCGGACTGGTCTGGTCCGTAGTAGAGATTTTCCGTGACGGTCCATTCGTCATTCAACCGGTAGGCGACTTGTGTGCCATAGCTGAATTGATTGTTCGGATGGGAAAGATAATTGTAGCCGTTGATGGCATACAGATTGATTTGCAGACGATCGGTCACAGGGTATCGGGCCGCCAGGCCGAACATGAAATAGGGGGCATTGTCGGCCATGTAGCTTCGCGTATAGTTCAGGTTGTTGATGGCGTAAAACGACTGGTATCCGATGTAGCTATTGAACAGGCCGGCCGTGATGGTGAGTCCGTTGCCGATCGGCGCCAGATAGGAGACATTGGCCCGTGAAATGTGGCGGAGTGTATCCGCCCCGTCCACCGGCTTGTCGCGCCCGGGGTTCGGAGACGGCACCAGGGCGTTCGTGTCATACCCGGCTTGCAATCCCAACTCCAGCCCCCAGCGGGATGCGTTCGTCGCATCCTTGCGCACATAGCCCATCGCCACGTTCGGGGCCAATTCATTGACTCGTGGTGTGGTGCTCTTGCTTCGCCAGAGATGGTTTTCCGGGAAGTTGAAGTTCAGCGCGTAGCTCACGTCTAGAAACGCGCCAGCGTGCCAATCTGCCGCGTCAGACGAGGAGTCGGCCGTCGCCGCGACGGACGGAAGGCCGACGGCTAGGTATGCCCACAGCCGCAGCGAGGCGATGAGCACGCGACGTGCTCGTGTTCGCCACGCGGCACGCTCGGAAGGCTGACTGGGAGATGATAGGTGTCGAGCCCCTCCTGCCCTGTATCCTGGTTCGCTCATGGCGTCGGGGATGTTGGTGAAGCCCCGCCGGGTGCGGGCTTGCCCAGGAGGCTATCCAACGGTGCGACGCGAAAGGCCGGCGCCTGGTAGGTAGGCGATACGTACGACTCTGGAATCGTGGTTTTGTTGCCGTCGCGCACTTGGGCATAGTGCGGAGACATAATTTCTACACCGGCTTCATTGAAGGTATCCTGAATGTTCTGGTGGAGATCCGAGTAGGTGCCGGCCATCTTGTTTGGGGCGCCCGTATACGCATTCAACTCATAGACGACATAAAAATCATTGAGCGCCGTCTGCAGCACGAACGGCTCCGGGTCCGAAAGGATATTTCTCGTGGCCAGCGCCGATTTCTTGAGCAGCTCATGGACGGTCCGCCACGGGGCATCGTAGCCGAGGGTGACGGAGGTGTTAAGAATCAACGGAGGCGCCGTCAACGACGTGGAGCTGTAGTTAATGATGTGCGCGCCGAGTACGAGGGAATTGGGAATGGTGATGTCGACATTCTTGATGGTCCGAATTCGGGTCACGAGCAGGGTCTTCTCCGTCACGTCTCCGACAGTATCGGCGATTTTCACTCGGTCGCTGATTTGAAAGGGGCGCATATACGTCAGGATAATGCCGGCGATTGCGTTGCTGACGGCGCCGGCAGAGCCGAGCGAGAACAAGACTCCGAGAAACACGGAGACGCCTCGGAATGCCTCCGATTGAGAGCCGGGGATGTAGGGAAAGATGGCCATGGCCGCGAAGGCGATGATCAGGAAACGGACAATCTTGTACGTTGGATTGGCCCAATCGCGATGGAAGCCGGCGAAGGTGATCGCGCCGCGCTGGATCCCGTTGAACATGATTCTGAACAACGTGATGACATATCGCGTCACCAGGGCGATGACGATGATCGCCATAAGGTTGGGCAGCGCGCTCAGGAAGGTTTCGGCGATGGTGGAGAGCGTCGTCACCACAGCCTGTACGAGGGTCGTGGCGAGGTGCCGTGTCCAGAGGAACAGCCCCAGCACGGTGGTGAGGTACACATAGAGGATCATGATCGTCAGCAGGAACCGCAGGGTTCTGGCGGCGGCGATGACCTGCTGGGTAAGTGTGCGGGCGGAGAAGACTTCCACCCGCTGGATCTTGATCGCCTTAATGTGCGTGTCCTGCCATTGCTCGATACGGCGGTAGAGCTTCGGAAAGAGCTTATGGAGCACGAGCAGGATCGCGACGAAGACGGCGGTGGCTGCCACTGCCAGCGCGACATCCGTGAGCAGCATCTCTGTGCTCAGCTCGTCTTGCGCCCGGCGCAGCGCGTTTCGTAGTTTGCCCGTGTATTCCTGCGCCAACTCCTGTCGATTCCGACCCAAGGGTCTGGCATCTTCTTCGGTCACGGTCAACAACGCGAGACCGTCGATGGCGATGTCGGTTCCGTGTTCGGTTTCAACGGCGGTGATCTCCTTGGCGTCGCTGAACGGGTTGCTCGCGGCTTGTTCGAGTCGGCGCTGAATGGCGCGGGCGCGTTGCTGGGGCGTGAAGGAGCCAACCTTTTTATGCAAGACGAAGAGGGTTTCTCCAAGGTAGACCACAGGCGCCTCGTGGCTCTGCCCCGTGGATGTGTCCGTGGAAAGTTGCGGAGGGGGGGCTGGCGCTTGAGCAAGGGCCACGCTCGGGAGGAAGAGCGCGTAACACAGATATAGGCACCGTCCCAGACAGGACTTCATGATCGGCCTCCATGGAGTGATCTCGACGGACTCGTGCGCGGAGTGTCTATCACCGCGGTTGGCGTTGTGAGGAGCATTGCGGCAAGATACTGTACCCGAGGTCAAACACGTGATCAATCCGTATATTCCAGGGAGCGGGCATGGCTTGTGAAGACAGCAGCTGTGTGTTATCCGTAGGCGTGCGGTGTCGAGGGTGGACGATCCGGTCGTATGCCGGCGCCGGCGCCCGCGCGCTTGTGGCTGGGTATGCTGTGCGCATTCGCCCCCGATTCCCTGGCGGGCCCGTCAGATTTGCGATCGACAGAGCCGAGTGCGGAGCGCGGCGGGTCGGATCCCGCAGAGGACCGGGAAGACATCCCCGTGCATGATGAATCTCGCCCATCACATCATCTCGGACCAGGCTTGGAGTTGACCATGAAGGGAGAGGGTGCTCCACAGCGTGAGTGTCGCACGTCACACTTGGGGAGCGCTCCAAGGCCTGTCGAGTCGCGATGACCTTGATGCAATCCATCACAATTCTGGTCTGCCTGTCGGCTGGCTTCAGCTACCTCAATCACCGCTACATCAAATTGCCGGTCACGATCGGTCTGATGGCCATCGCCTTGGCCATGTCGCTCGTGCTGCTGTTCCTGGGCAAGCTGGGGTATGGCATTGAGAGCCAGGCGAAGAGTTTCGTTCAGGGCATCGACTTCGGCGACGCGCTCCTGCACGGCATGCTCAGTTTTCTGCTGTTCGCCGGGGCGCTTCACGTCAATCTCCATGATCTGCTCGATCAAAAATGGTTCATTGGGACGTTAGCATGCGGAGGGGTGCTCGTTTCCACGGCGATCGTGGGTTCGCTCACCTATCTGGGGTTGGATTGGCTGGGGCATCCGATTCCGCTGATTGCCGCCTTCCTGTTCGGGGCGCTGATCTCACCGACCGATCCGATCGCCGTGCTGGGAATTCTGAAGAATGCGAATGCGCCGAAGCGCTTGGAAGTCAAGATCACCGGAGAATCGCTTTTCAACGACGGCGTCGGGGTCGCGGTGTTTCTGGTGCTGCTGGCCATGGCGGATTCCGGACGAGTCACGCCGGAGGCGGTGGGTTGGTTGTTGCTGCAGGAAGCGGTCGGAGGCATTGTCCTCGGGCTCGTGTTGGGGTACGGCGCCTATCTGATGCTCAAATCCATTGATCAGCATAGTGTCGAGATCCTGATTACGCTGGCGCTCGTGATGGGCGGGTATGCGGCGGCGGACGTGTTGCACACGTCGGGTCCCATCGCGGTGGTCGTGGCGGGGTTGTTGATCGGGAACCAAGGTCGGCTCTTGGCGATGTCGGACACCACGCGGGAATATTTGGATACGTTCTGGGAGTTGATCGACGAGCTGCTGAACGCCATTCTCTTTGTGCTGATCGGACTGGAAGTGCTGGTCTTAAGTTTTAAAGATGAATACCTCTTTGCCGGATTGCTGGCGATTCCTCTGGTGCTGTTCGCGCGGTTCATCAGTGTGAGTCTTCCCGTGCAGTTCTTTCGGCTGTTCGAGGACTTGACGAACCGCGCGACCTTGATCCTGACCTGGGGAGGTTTACGCGGTGGCATCTCTGTCGCCATGGCCCTCTCGCTGCCCGCGTCGCCGTATCGCGACGCGATCGTGACCATGACCTATATCGTGGTGGTCTTCTCCATTCTCGTGCAAGGACTCACCATCGAACGGCTCATTCGAGCTCCGGAACAGTCATAACGCCACGCGGGGATGTTCGACTTCCGTCACGTCGAACGGGTCCCCCGGTTCGCCGTTCCTGCCACGCCGACCAGCCTGTCTCAGGATGTTGAAGATCGTCCCGCTCGCACTCGGCGCGCTGTGCCTTGTCGCAGGCGTCGTTCTCCCGAATGTGTGTCAGCGCTGTGAATTCCGCTCTCAGCCGTTGGCGCTCAGCCATCCGCGCCGGTGTGCTTATTCGTAATGCAGCGCTTCGATGGGGTTCATATGCGAGGCCTTGTTGGCCGGATAGAGACCGAAGAAGATGCCCACGGCCAACGAGAACAGAAAGGCGACGGCGACGGACCGGGATGAAATGATGGTGGGCCAGCCGATGAGGTGTGTGAGCACACGCGCTCCCAGGATGCCGAACAAGACGCCGGCTACGCCGCCGATGGCCGTGAGGATCATCGCTTCGACCAGGAACTGCAGCAGAATGTGGGCGCGTGTGGCTCCCACCGCCATGCGAATGCCGATTTCCCTGGTACGCTCCGTCACCGAGACCAGAAGAATATTCATGATCCCGATGCCACCGACCACCAGGGAGATGGAGGCAATGCTCAGGAGCATCATCATCATGGTGCGGCTGGCCCCGGCCACGGTGTTGGCCACGTCTTCCATCGTGCGGATGGTGAAGTCGTTTTCCTCGGCGGGGTGAATCCGGTGTCTCGTCCGCAGGAGTTCCTTGATTTCCTCCACGGCGGCGGGAATGCTGTACCGATGTTGAGCGGCGACCATGATAATGCCGACCGTCCCGAGAAACTTCGTGCCCAGGACCTTTCGTTCCGCGGTCGTGAAGGGGAGGAGGACGATGTCGTCCTGATCCTGCCCTGACAGGGACTGTCCCTTCGACGAGAGGACGCCGATCACGCGCAGAGGGACATTCTTGATCCGGATCTGCGCCCCGATGATCTCTTCGCCACGCTCGAATAAATTGCCTGCGACAGTTTTCCCCAATACGGCAACCTTGGCGGCGGCATCTTCATCCGCCTGGGTAAAAAACGCACCCTCCGCGACGGGCCAATTGCGCAGTTCGGTAAATGCGGTGGTCGTGCCGATCGCAATCGCGTTCCAATTCTTGTGTTCGTGAATGACCTGCAGAACCGAACGCGATGCATACGTGACGAGGCCGATGTCGCCGACCCGCTTTTCGATGTCCCGGGCATCGTCGACGGTCAGCGTCGAGACACTGCCAAGCCCGCCGCGCACCCCACCCGTCGTGGTGGCGCCGGGGATGATGATCAGCACGTTGGTGCCGAGGCTGGCAATCTCCCGTTGCACGGACGCCGTAGCGCCCTGTCCGAGACTGACCATGCCGACCACGGCGCCGACTCCGATGATAATTCCGAGCATGGTCAGGCCTGCGCGCAAGGGATTGCGCCGGAGCACGCGCAGCGCGGATTGAATCGTCAACCAGAGAAAGTTCATGAGGGATGCATCACCGTATTTTGGGCCCGAACTCAAAACCCGGGGGCAGTTTTTCCTGGGCGCTGTCTTCCGCGGTCACGATGCCCACAATAGCGGCGTCGCCCTCACGGACCTCGCCCGACGTGATGTCGGTATACAGGGAATCTGCAATGCCGAGGGTGACCGGCGCTGACCGCACGTGCCCCGCCGCGTCCAGCACCCAGAGTTGAGGGGTTTTACGATCCGCTGGCACGCCCGGCATGCGAAATCGTAGTGCGGAGTTCGGCGCACGAAGCGCACCCTCGTTACGAGCCGTGATGATGGTGATGTTGGCGGTCATGCCGGGCTTCAGTTTGAGTTCAGGGTTATCCACAGAAATGATCACATCGTAGGTCACGACATTCTGGATGCTGACCGGCGCATTTCTGACCTGCGTCACGATGCCGTGAAACGATTCCCGCGGATAGGCATCCACCCGGAAATCCGCGGATTTGCCCTCGGTGACGCCGCCGATATCGGATTCACTGACGTTGGCGATGACCTGCATGCGGGTAAGATCCTGCGCGAGGACGAAGAGCGTGGGCGTTTGAAAACTCGCGACGACGGTCTGTCCCTCCTCGACGTTGCGCGAGACGACAGTGCCATTCACCGGGGAATAAATCGTGGTGTAGCCCAGATCCAATTCGACGGATGCCAGCGTGGCCCTGGCCTGGTCGACCTGCGCTTGAGAAAAATCCACCTGCGCTTCGGCGTCGCGAAAGTTGGTGCGTGCGAGATCTACGTCCGATTGCGCAACGAACTGCTGTTCCCGCAGCACGGCCATGCGATTCAGTTCCAGTGTTTTTTGCACAAGCATGTTCCGTGCTTTGGCGAGACCGGCTTGCGCGCTCTTGAGCGCCGCCTTGGCTTGGCTCACCTTAGCTTGATAGGGTTTGCGATCAATCGAAGCCAGGACCTGCCCTTCCCGGACCACCGAATTAAAGTCGGCATAGATTTTCGCGATCTTTCCGGAGACCTGGCTGCCGACCTGCACGGAGATGACCGGATTGACGGCTCCCGTCGCGGTCACGAGTGAGGTGATCGGCCCACGATCGATGGTCAGCGTTTTGTAGTGACCGCCAACCGGGTCATTGGACCACCAGTACCAGAGGGCGACGATCAGAAGGGCGAGAAAGCCCGCTGTCCCAATGATGATCGGCACTCGTTGCCGACTGCGAGGAAACGTCCGTTGGTCGATGGTCGCCGGGACTTGGTCATGGCCTTGACCTTGCACTACCGGAATCGCAGTCATCACGACAGGCGTGGAGTGGGCGGTCTGCGGCGGGTCGGGTCCCGGATGGTCTGCGGTCATATATTCCCTTCGATGTTTCTCAAGGAGGACGCAAGAGAAGTGCCGTTTCTATTCCGGTTGAAAATGTGACGATGCCGGATCAGCCCGGTGTCCGGAGCAGTGCGCAAGTCATCCAGGATGGGGCATTATGCAACAGAGCGCAGAGGCAGGCTGCGGCAGGACGCCACTTGACCGCATTGGAGCGTGCCCTTTAGTCTGTGCGTGCGGAGACCGGGGAGGCTGGTGGTGCGGGCGGGAGCGAGTGAGGAAAGAACTATGACCGAGGAATGGGGCGCGGTATTGGTGGTGGATGACGATGCCGACATGCGGAGCCTCCTCTGCGATGTCCTGCAAGGGCGTGGGCATCAATGCACGGGTGTCGGCGGCGGGGATGAGGCGCTCAAGGAACTGAGTGAGGAGGATTATGCCGTCGTCCTCACCGATCTCCGGATGAAAGGCATGCAAGGCACGGAATTGCTCGCGGAAATCAAGCAGCGGTATCCTGACATCGGCGTGATCTTGATGACGGCCTTCGGCACGGTGGAGACCGCGGTGGACGCCATGCGGCATGGGGCGAGCGATTACCTGACGAAGCCGGTGAAGACCGAGGAATTGGTGCGGGTGGTCGAACGTGCGATCCGCGAGGCGGCTCTCCGCCGCGAGGTGAGTCGTCTGCGCAAGGAAGTGCACAAGGAATACAGCTTTCATCAGATACTCGGAAAGAGCAAGCCGATGCAGGCCGTCTTCGATTTGATCCGACGGGTAGCCGATAGTCCGACCAATGTGCTGATCACCGGCGAAAGTGGCACCGGCAAAGAATTGGTGGCCAAGGCGATCCACTATAACAGCGACCGGCGGGATGCGCCGTTTGTGCCCGTCAATTGTGCGGCGATTCCCGAACAATTGCTGGAAAGCGAACTATTCGGCCATATGCGGGGCTCCTTCACGGACGCCAAAATGGATAAGCGCGGGTTGTTCGAGGAAGCGCAGAAGGGCACGCTGTTTCTGGATGAAATCAGCGAACTTCCGCTCATGCTCCAGGCCAAACTTCTGCGGGCGATTCAGGAACGGGAAATCCGCCGCGTGGGCGCGACCAAGTCGATTCCCGTGGATGTGCGGATCATTGCCGCAACGAACTTGAATCTCGTCGATGAAGTAAAGCAGAAGCGATTCCGTGAAGATTTTTACTACCGGCTCAATGTCATCGAACTGCGATTGCCGCCGTTGCGGGAACGGCGTGAAGATATTCCGATCCTGGTGGATGCCTTTCTGAAAAAGTGCGCCGCCGCCCGCGGCAGGCAGATGAAGGGGCTCAGCGAGCCGGCTCTTGCGATGCTGGCCGACTATGCCTGGCCGGGCAATGTCCGGGAACTGGAGAATGTCATCGAGCGGGCCGTGACGTTGAGCCATGGCGACCTGATCGGCGCGGAAGATTTGCCCATACAGGTCCAGGGCGCTCGCGGAGACCGCCGGATTCTCGACGAAGCGGCCGAACGCACCTTGCCGCTCCATGAAGTGGAGAAGGAATATATCGTGAAAATCCTGGAGAAGACGGGCGGTAACAAATATCAGGCCGCGCATGTGCTGGGCATCGATCGGAAGACCCTCTACCGCAAGCTCGCCGAAATCGAGGGCAAACCACACGCCGACGCGTGACGTTACCGTCTTCCCCGTCGTGCGGGGAGCCATTGCCGTGCAGCCTCTGTCGCATAAACCCCTGCTTCTTGAATACGGCGGCCCTGCGCTGCTGACCTTTGGAGTATTTCTTCTCGATCTCTCGGTATCGGCGGAGTATGCCGTGTGGCTGCTCTATGCGATTCCACTTGCGCTAACAGCCACATCCTCCCGGGCGCGCGCCCCTCTGTATGGAATGGGACTGACCGCGTTGCTGGTGGTGGTCGGGGCAGTCGTCTCGACGGCGGGAATTGTGCCGCTTGCCTCATGGTTGAATCGACTCCTGGGCATCGGACTCATGGTGGCCGTCGCGGTCTTGTTGGCGGATCGCCGGAACGGCTCGGGGCCGGCAGTCGCTGAGCACGCCCGGACGGAATCGGCCACCGCCGGCGCGATCGCCCTTGCCGAAGCTGGCGTGGAAGGGGCGGTGGCTGGACAGCGCCGGGCCGAAGCGGAACTGCATCGTGACAAACTGCGGTTTGAAGGCATTGTGCAGTCGGCCATGGATGCCATCATCACGGTCGATGAAGGACAAAAAATCGTCCTGTTCAATCAGGCTGCGGAGGACATGTTTCAGTGGAGTGCGCAAGAGATGCTGGGACGGCGGTTGGACCGTCTGATCCCCGAGCGGTTCCGCAGCGCGCATGCGGAACACATCCGCGAGTTCGGCCGGTCTGGCATCACTACGCGTCAAATGGGGGCGTTGGGGGTGATCATGGGCATGCGCTCCACCGGCGAGGAATTTCCGATCGAGGCGGCCATTTCGCAAATCGGCGAGGCGGGGATGCGCTACTACACCGTCATTCTTCGCGACATCACGGCGCGGAAGCGGCTGGAACAGGAACTGGCGGAGCGAGAAGCCCTGCTGCGAGCGATCATCGAAACCGAGCCGGAGTGTGTGAAGGTGCTTGCGCCGGATGGAACGGTGCGAACGATGAATGCCGCAGGACTGGCCATGATTGAGGCCGCGAGTAATGCGGACGTCGTCGGCAAAGATATCTGCCATCTCGTCGCCGCCGAATCGCAATCGGTATTTCGCGATCTTGTCCGCAAAGCGGGCGAGGGGGAGGCGGGCCGGCTCGAATTCCAGATCGTGGGCCTCCTGGGGACCCCGCGATGGCTGGATACGCATGTGGTCCCCCTGCGTGCCGCCGACGGGACTGTCACGGCGGTGTTGGGGGTGACGCGCGATGTCACCGAATGGAAAAAGGCCGAGCAGTTGCTGCGTCAAAGTGAGGAGCGGTATCGACGCCTCCTCGCCGTCTTGCCGGATGCCATTCTGGTGGTGCGGGAGAACCGGGTTGTGTTTGCCAACGAGCAAGGGCTGCGATTGTTCGGCGCCGCAAGCGGAGAAGAACTCCAGGGAAAATGGATCTATGACGTGATTCACCCTGACTATCACGAGCCGGTCGCCCAGCGCATCCGGCATCTGCTGGAAGGCGGGGGTACTGTCCCGGAGGTCGAGGAGCAGGTCATTCGCCTGGATGGGGCGGTGGTGGATGTCGCGGTCAGGGCGGCCCACTTCCGGGACCAGGACGGGCCCGGCATCCTGATTGTGCTGCGCGACATGACGATGCGGAAGGTCGGGGAGCAACGATTGCGGGAAAGCGAGGAGCGGCTTCAAAGTTTGTTGGGGGCGATGGAGGACGTCATCTGGTCGTCATCGTTGGACTTGTCCGTCGTGCACTATGTGAGTCCGTCCGTGGCGGTGATCTATGGGCGGCCGGCAGAGGAATTTATCGCCCGGCCGTCGTTACGGCTGGCGCTCGTGCATGCCGATGATCGTGCCCTGGCTGAACAGGCCGTGCGGGACCTTCAGACCGCGGGAGAGTTTGATGTCGAGTATCGCATCGTGCGGCAGGACGGAGATGTGCGGTGGGTGCACGACCGCGGGCGAATCATCAAGGATGACGCCGGTCAACCTGTGAGGATCGATGGGATCGCCAGTGATGTGACGGAACGGAAACGGTTGCAGGCGCAGCTTCGCCGGACCGAGCGTGTGGCTGAACTCGGGACCGTGGCCTCCGGCATGGCGCATGAGATCGGGACGCCGATGAACGTCATCCTGGGGCGGGCCGAGTATTTGATGGAGCGAACCAAAGAGGAGTCGGTCAAAAAAGGCCTGCAAACGATCATCAGCCAGGTCGAACGGATCACGCGAGTCATGAATCAGCTGCTGGCATTTGCCCGCCGGCGTCCGGTCGAACATCGCGCGCTCGACCTGCGTCAGACCATCGAAGATAACCTTGAAATTTTTCAGGAACGCCTGTCTCACGGCCACATCACCGTGGAAACCTCGTTTGCCGAAGCCTGCCCATTCGTCCATGCCGACGCCGACCAGATGAGTCAGGTGTTGATCAACTTGGTCATGAATGCCATCCATGCCATGCCGGAAGGAGGGACTCTACGAGCGACGTTAGCGCCTGTGCCGGATCGCGGGATGGTCCTCCTCACGATTGCCGATACCGGCCACGGCATGCCGCAGGAGGTCATTGGAAAAATCTTCAACCCGTTCTTTACGACCAAGGAGTTCGGGAAGGGGACCGGTTTGGGCTTGACCGTGGTCAGGGGCATTATCGAGGAGCATGGCGGGACGATTCAGGTGGAGAGCAAGCCAGGAGTAGGAACGGTGTTCACCATCTGCTTGCCGATTCACGTTGCGCCGAATGCGAGATCGTAAGGGGCAACTTTTTTCCTCTCCAAGTTGAAGGACCTTGCCAGATGCGGTTGTAGCGCTTCGGGGCAGCCCGTCTGGGGTAGTGGGGTCTTTCTCGCCAACGCCGCGCAGTCCCCACTCCTGTTTGAAAAGTCCTGCATTGCAAAATTGCCAATAAACATAAGGTGTTACCGCATGCAAGGTGAGTGGCATGATGGCACATAGTTTGCGTTGGCTGCCTTGTCATGAGTGTTGCCTACCGGAGCCTCGACGTGAACGGGAGAACCCCAGCCGTGTTACTGGTGGTGGAAGATGATAAGGATATGCGCAGTTTGCTGTGCGATGAGCTGTGGGGGGAAGGGTACCAGCTGCGGGAAGCCCGCAATGGGGTCGAGGGGTTGGAGGCCGTGATGAGGGCCGCGCCGGATCTGATCGTCACGGACCTGAAAATGCCATCCGGAGGCTTCGATTATGTCCATCGGCTGAGAGACTGTGCGCCTGGCTGCCCCATCATTGTGATGACGGCGTTCGGTGATGCCCGGACGAAGGAAGAGGCGATGAAAAGCGGCGCCACGGCCTATTTCGACAAGCCGGTGCGGCTGTCGGAATTAAAAGCCACCGTCAAACGGCTTCTTCACCGTTCCGACTCCTTGCCGGAAGAGCCCTCGCTTCACTAAAGGCCCGCGCTGGACGGGCCCTGAGGCCTGGTCGCCCTCCAGCGGGGAGGGTTGTCTTCGACCCATCAGGCGTAGTACATATAGGGCCTTCATTGTGAAGAAAGGCCCTGCTTGGTTTCTTCTGAGATAAGGAGTGATGAGATGGCCGGATCTCACGCGCCAAGAGTAGCCTCTTCTCCCTTCGCTGATCCCATTCTTGCCGCACGATTGGAAGCGCTTCGGCAACTCGCGGATGGATTGACCGACCGTGTTGCCGTCATGGATCGGGACCTGAATGTGGTGTACGCCAATGACGCGGCTTGGGCCAGCGGAGGCAGGGATCCCTCGGTCAGCAAACCGGCCAAATGTTATGAAGCCTTTGTTCAGCTGAAAGATCCGTGCGGAACCTGTCCGGCCGAATCGGTGTTTGAGACACGTGAGGTTCGTACCGTTGCCTGTAACAGTTCTGGCGATGGCACCGCCTGCGGCATGCATCAGGCCTTCCCGCTCATGTCGGCCTCAGGCGAAGTCGGCTCGGTCCTCGTCCTGTTCCATAAGCCGTCTGATCCCCAATCCCTTCCGACGCCTGTGCTTCAACAAAAATCGGGTCGGTCGCGTCCGGAACGGACCGAGTCACGTTTGGGCGACCTTGTCGGCGCATGTGCGGTCATGCATCAATTGTTTGATCTGATCCGGCTGGTGGCCGATAGCTCGGCGACGGTCTTGATCCAAGGAGAGAGCGGGACAGGGAAAGAACTCGTCGCCAGGACCATTCATCACACCAGCTATCGTCGAGACAAACCCTTTGTGGTCGTGGATTGCGGTGCGCTCCCCGAGACCTTGTTGGAGAGTGAGCTCTTCGGCCACGTCAAAGGCGCCTTCACCGGCGCGGCAGGGGCAAAGCCCGGTCTGTTCGAAGAGGCAGACGGCGGGACTATTTTCCTGGATGAGATTGCCGACACATCTCCGACATTTCAGGCGAAACTGCTGCGTGTTCTGCAGGAAGGCGAGATTAAGCGAGTCGGCGGGACCCAGCCCATTAAGATCGATGTTCGTGTCATTTCAGCGACAAACAAGGATTTGGCCGACCTCGTCAAGGCCAAGGCTTTTCGGCAGGACCTCTACTATCGTTTGGCGGTGTTGCCTGTTCACTTGCCCCCGCTGCGAGAGCGGCGAGCGGATATTCCTCTCTTGGTGACCAAGTTCATTGCGGATTCCTGCCAACGACATCGGCAAGAGCTTCGTCAGGTGAGCGATGAGGCGATGCGCGCCTTGACCGCGGCGCCTTGGCAAGGAAATGTGCGCGAACTGCAGCACTATATCGAGCGCGCGGTCGTCACCACCACTCATTCGGAGTTGACCTGCGCGGATCTGGTTGCGTTGGGATCCCGTGCAGAGCCCGCCGATCTGCGTACGGTTGGGCGGGATGCGGCCAGGCAGGCCGAACGGGCCCGCATTCTTCAAGCCTTGCAGCAAATGTCCGGGAACCGGGTGAAAACTGCCCGTCTCCTGAAGATCAGCCGGGCCAGTCTCTATAACAAGCTGCACGAGTTCGGCATCCAGTAGCCAGGCAACGATTCCCGTTTTAATTGCCCTCTCATCCCGGCATCATCAAAATTCCCTTCAGCATCAGTCCGATACTTCTTTCTCTCGCTGCCGTTTTGGCCTGTCCACTGCCCCGTATCGCCACAGAATTGATGATTCCGCCGTCCAGTAGGTTGGACAGTCTAAGTGATTGTATTTTAATGGTTCATATCGCCTTCCTCGTCAGCTGTCTAAACGGCTAGAAAAACTGTCGCGTTTCACGCCCCTTCAAATTGTCTGACGCGCTTCGATAACGTGTTCAATGTAAAGGCTTTTTCTGTTTTTAATGGGGTATCCCTAGTGGGGCACATCAATTGCGAGGTTGGGCGGTGCTGGTGAAGGTGCGGGTGATTAGGACCGGCCTCCGAATAACCTGCTCCCTCGAACCTTGAGGACATCCTTCACCAGCCCTTTCTTCCTTTGGAGCGTTTCGTGGAGGAAGACAGGAGAGGCCGGAGCAGCCGGGGTCCTGCCTGACGGAGGCCGGTCACACGACCACGTTTTTTAACCACTCCCGCGGAAGGGCGCGGGATTATCTAAGGAGGGAGGCCGACATATGAGGTCTTCAGTGCAGTCAAAACGCAGGCGCATCAGTCGCAAAGCGATGCTGAGCCTGCAGGCGGCGCTGCTCTCGGGCAGTTTGCTTGCCGCGCCGTGGGTGTTCGCGGCCGGGCCGGGCGATCAGTCGCATGAGGGACATGCGACGCCGGTTGCCATGCCGGGCTGGACCCAGACCCTGAAGGGTCAGACCGTGGTGGAAAACGCCATGGAGGGTCGTGCCGGGAATGCAGAGAAGATGGAGATGCAGCATCACCGCCTGATGGAGAAGCTGGAACAGCAGGCGAAGACGGATGCTAAGGCGCAGCAGACGTCCGGTGCATTCAACGAAATGTCGATGATGCACCAGTATATGGGGCAGGATGGCAGCAGCTTCCTGCTGGCCTCCGATGCGTCGAAGGGTGAGCCGGTCATGACTTCGGGCGGGAAATGTCCTGCCAATGCGCCGGTCAAGAAGTACGACGTGTCGATGATCAACATCGAAATCAGCTTGAATCGGTGGCTCGACTTCTATCCCGGCTATATGTACGTCCACACCGGTGATATCGACAAGGCGCGAGCCGAGGAAGCGAAGAACAAGGAAGCGCGCGAAAAGGACGGCTTTGACCCTGGTGCGGTGACAACCGGAAACCAGGGGGATGTCATCCAGCCGCTGGTGCTCCGCGCCAACCAGGGCGATTGCGTCAAGATGACGCTGCGCAACCAAATGGAAGGCGAGGACGGCAGCTTGGTGATCCAGGCTTCCAGCATGATCGTCAGTTCCACTGGAAAGCCCGCCACGACGACCAATCCGGATACGGTGGTCTCGCCAGGAAAGGCGCAGGAGTTCGAGTGGTACATCCATCCGGGCATGCAGGAAGGTGTGCGTCAGTTCCACTCCTGGAGCCATGATCGTGAGTTGACCGTGCTCGGACTCTTCGGTGCTTTCATCGTTGAACCTAAGGGCTCCAAGTACCTCGATCCGCTTGGCACGGGCGCCGCGCCCGATACGAACAGCGGATGGCAGGTCATGATCGATAACGGGTCAGGACCGGACTTCCGCGAATTCGTGTTGTTCTATCACGAAATCGGCGACGAAGCCTTCCGGCCGCTGAACAAGAAGGGCGACTTCTTGCCCCAGCGCGATCCGTTGACCGACGCCTATCGTCCGGGTGGCCGCGCGATCAACTATCGCAGCGAGCCGTTCGGCATCGATCAGATGCATTTGCAGCATGAATATTTCGGCTTCGAAGATGAGTCGCTGGCCTACAGCGCCTACACCTTCGGTGACCCTCCCACCACGGTAGCCCGCGGCTACCTCGGTGATCCGGTCAAGTGGCGGTTGGTCCATGGTGGATCGGAAGTGTTCCACTCCCACCATCCGCACAGCGGCACCATCCGTTGGCAGCGCAGCCCGCGTGCCGACCAGGAAGAGCACTGGTTTAAGGGACAGGACGGACCGGTGAAATATCCCGTGGTCCGGACGAAGTCCGATCGGGTGGACGTGGAAGTCGTCGGCCCTTCTGAGGCCCTCGACCTGGAACCGGAATGCGGCGGCGGTGGCTGTCAGCATCTGGCCGGAGAATTTCTCTATCACTGCCACGTCGCGCATCACTATGTGGCGGGCATGTGGGGGTACGGCCGGTTCTATAATACGTTGCAGGTCGGCAATGCGCACACCGACACGATGCCGGATATGCGCGAATTGCCGGATCGCTTGGGCCGCATGAAGCAGGGTGTCTCGTCCGACAAGTTGATCGGCACCACGGTCGACTGGTTCGGCAAGACCTTCAAGATCGTCGATAAGAGCCAGAAGACGAACTGGAAGTCCGATCCTGTGATTGTGAACATCAAGGATTGGGTCGAAATGTTTGTCCCGGCCCAGGGTCAACCGGGCCACACGGGCGATGAGAAGGGCCAGATCATGGCCTACGATTCGACGGTGTGGGACTGGAAATGGGACGGCAACATCGCCCGCGGTGAGCGGGAGAGCACGGCTCCAAATCCGAAGTATCAGTGGGCCGCCAAGTGGGATGACAGCACCAGACCGGCAATCCTGTTCGATCCGACGACAGGAAAAATGGCCTGGCCGTTGTTCAAGCCGCACTTCGGCAAGCGCGTGCCGTTCTCGGCGAACCACAGCGGTGCGCCATGGTTGGAGCCGATTCACCAGGATGCAAATGGTGAGCGGACCTCCGAGCCGGCGATGCCGGGCGAACAGGGCCGTTGGAGCCTGTGCCCTGATAACGCCAATCGGAAGCATTACAACATTCACTTTGTCCGCATGCCGATCACCCTCGCCAAGAAGCAGGGGAAAGAGCCGGCCATGGTGGACAAGGATGGTCTGATCTACGTCCTTCACGAAGAAGAGCGTTTGACCAGAGCCAATGACGATCTGAAACTGCCCGCCGTCATCCGCGCCAACGTGTATGACTGCGTGGACTT
>WBZN01000304.1_pt1 | contig 50548 bp, 51 predicted proteins | sample 5204281 | NCBI WGS metagenome assembly WBZN01 (sample SAMN12344347, study PRJNA552823) | activated sludge metagenome | biome: Activated sludge suspended growth; feature: Nitrification reactor; material: Wastewater; isolation source: activated sludge from nitrification reactor of wastewater... | reverse complement strand
ATACGATTGTTAGTATGTGTCATTGAGAGTTACCTCTTTTGTTTTGATTAAGATTCGATACCTTTATCAAAACCGATAACTCTCACTTTTGCAAGTGATGTGTCAGATCAGATCGGAACTAATACATGATATATTATCCTGCCCTTCTCTCCAGTGCATTCCATCATTATAAATTAAGCCTAATAGGTAAAAATACTCTGGTACTTCTATGCCTTTTTCCTCGGCAAATAATAGTTTATCTCTAGTTTTATGTTGGTCTAGAAATGCATTCCTGTCGGTATTTGAAACAATCTGATTGAAAGTAATTTCCTCCACTTTCTTCCTTAAAGCACAGCAAACAGCCAACGGATCGAAATCACCATTATTATCAATGTACTTTTGCATTTCATCCCTAATAAAAACATTAAAGTTATTTCCTTCACCCCATAATTCTCTTAACTTAAGTGTTTTGAATTCTTCTCGCTTATTAATTTGATTGAAATGATAATGGAACAAGTATTTTGATACTTCATCTTTTATTGATAGTTCATTTCTTTTTTTTAAGAGATTTACCATAGACTCGTTTGGAAGCATATTCCGCTTATCGAGATAGTAGATTTTTTGCTTGCTGAATGCGAAATTCTTAAAATAATAAGGGTTTAAGTGTGTGAGAATTAGGGGATATATTTTTCTGTCAGATTTCTTGTAGTTATCGATCAATTTCGTAATGTAGTATTGCACGGCCACTAAATTAGCATCATCTAAATAGTCAAAGACTTCATCAATAATGAGTATGCTGTTTTGCCCTTTCAGTTTTCTTTGTGCTCTATGGAGTAAAGCAACAAAAGTAATCACATCTCTTTGCCCATTTGATATTTGATTCGCTTTAGGAAATTCAACTATTAGCTTCCCACCCTTTTCTTTTGGAATAATTCTGCACCAAGATGTATTAAACGCAGCTAACATTTCGGTATATCCATTTTTCTCAAATTCGTAATTGCTGAATTTACATGCATTTTTGAATTTCGTTTTATCAAGAAAGTATAAATTTGATATTTGTATAGCTGACAAATAAGCACTATCTCGTGAATCATCAGCGAGGTTTGATGCTAAAACTAGTTCTGCTATTTCTTTTAAAGGCGCAATAGATTCTAGTTCACAGAGCTTATTATTCATAAGCCATTGTTTTAGCACATCCTTGGTTCCACTTCTGGTGTTGAGTGCAGCTATAACTTGATTAATAGTTTTTTGTGAGCCAACCAAAAAAATTCGATCTAATGTTGAATAATGTTGACTTAACTCAAAAATAAATTTCTGGTTGCGAAAAAGGGTTTTTATATTTGGTAGAACTTTTCCATTCTGGCCAAATGCTTGTTGTTGCTTGCTATAAGAATAGTCAAAATTTACTTGATTTGGAATTGTATTTAAGAGCGTTACTGGCTCCACGGAAATTGAAGCACTGACGACGGTTCTTCCACTAAAATTTTTACCAATTCCTTTAGCTCTGATTTGATTGTTAATTACGAAATAATCAAAATGGTTAGTAATTTCATTGGTGGTATCATTTGCTTCAATAGTATGGATTGTGTTATGTCTATCAGTAAATTCTATAATAAGTTTGGAATTTAGATTGGCATCGTTTCTATGATTATTATCTTCGTGTACTGATAATTTGTTAGCTTGCAAACTTAGAAATGAAGCTGCAAATGAGCTTTTTCCAAATCCATTAGGTGCTACCAGTAAGCTAGGGCAGTTCGGAATAATATTTAATTCAAAAGTTCGAGATGATATTCCTTTGATATTTTCAATCCTGATCTTATTTATTGTCATCTGCTTAAGAATCTACTTTAATAAAGATAAACAATTTAATTGACTAGCTTTCATCATCTTTTATAGATATAACGTTGGTTATTGCTTTTGAAATATGCGTTTTCACAATTAAGTTCCAGGTATTGAAGGCTCAAAATATTGTGAAACTAAATCGTCAGAGGATAGCTTGTACTCCTCAATCGACTTATTAATATGTTCGCTTGACAAATCTTTCAAATCTGTTTGGCTAAAACCTAAAATAAAAGAGCGTGAATTTGATACAAGATTCCTTAGTCCTTTGTCCCTTAAAACAAAAACTTTTTCACTGAATCCTGTATTTGACTTAACTTTTTTTGTAGGAATTATGATGGTGTGTTGGACTTTTGCTCCAGGATAGAATCTTTTAAACCACTCAATATTGTTATTTAATTGACCTGTCTCTTCTTTTGCTATTTCGGAGCGCGTTAATAAAACTTCACTTTTACACTCAATAAAAAGATATTGCCCTTCTCTAATTGCCCATAAATTATCCGGACCCGCTTTCCAGCTCTTATCAGGTCTTTCAGTGTTAAATCCTAAAATATTACCTAGTTCATCAATTGCACTTTCAAATTTATCGGATTTTGTTCCAAATGTTAGCCTTCCAAAAATATCATCCATATAAACAAGTAAATCTTCAAAATTATCAAACTCTGAAATTCTCTTCTTTATATTTAAAATTCTTTCTTGAGGCTTCATTTTGATATTAGTAACTCGATACCCATCTGGTGGAAGAAATAGAAATTTGTTAGCTTCATGTGCTTTAACCTGTAATAAATTAAAGGGTCAGGTCTTGCATTCACATAACCTGAGATTGTTGCACATATATTTAATTCTCACTTTTCTGGGCAACAAAAAGTATTTGCTCAAATTCCAGGTAGCCTAGCGATTCCGACTAATTTAAGTAGGCTGATGCAGATGCTAACCGCGCTCGTGCTATGTTTTTCGCCGAGTCACGGCTGAATGGTAGAGTAAAGATTAGCCTTCCTCTAGGGTTAAGGTAACGCAGGGTTTCCTGGAAAGCAATCCTTCAGTCCTTATTTTGTGGGAGAGTGACAAGCTGTCAAGGACAAGCCGCTTCGCGGCGGCAATAAAAAATTATGCGGTGATTTCCTTTAGAACATCTGGGCGATGTTCGGCGATGGCGATTAAAGTTTTAGCGGCACCGCTTGGCTGGCGACGGCCTTGTTCCCAGTCTTGTAGTGTTCTTACCGAGACGCCGAGTATTTTTGCAAATTCAATTTGTGATAAGCCAGATTTTAAGCGAGCTGAAACAACCGAGGAAACCTCCACTTTATGAATTTTTCCAGCGTGTCCTGCTTTCATTTGACGAACAGACTCAAGTAGCTCAGTGCCAAGGTCGCGTTGTGCATCGCGTTTCTTTAATTCTTTCTCAGTCATCGGCATGTTATTTCTTCCTTAATTGCTTTGAGTAAATGGGCAGGAATATTCTCGTTCTCATTTTTAGCATAAATTAGCAGTAACCAGATAATTCTATTCTGCAGCATGTAAATATTAGCTGGATAGTGGGTAGCGGGTGATAAGAAGATAAGTATTTGTAGTATGAATGATCTATTACGTTTTATAATCAAACGCTTACAGCGAAATGCGACTACAGCCCTATTTATTTGATGGATTCTGTTTGCTTAACTGCGTGAAGAAAAATTTTATGGGTCAATGTACTGTTGGCCCAGCTTCGCGGAAGATAGCATCTACTGCAAGCGCATCAAATCGATATTCGCGATTGCAGATGTCATCGTTAACGATGACTTCACCGAACTCTTTCAGAATCGAGTCGACTTCTTCGCGGCCCAGCGAGCGTAGCATACCGTAGATCTTGGTAGGGTTTTCCTGACAGCCGTAGTGAACTGGCTGCGAGTCAAAAATGCGGATGGTTTCTTCATAAAATAAGCGCATTAAAATTTGTTCTGCACTCAAGTCAAATAACTTGTGATCCTGAACGGTAGCAGCAAGTGCTTCGGCTCGCGTCCAGCCGTCGGAATCTTGCAGATCGGCATTGGGAAGCTTCTGCAACAACAGACCAAAAATGGACTGATGTTCTGCGATCAAAAACAGGCGCGATGGCAGCTGTTCAGATTGACGGAAGTAATGTTCGAAGATTTCAGCAATGCTGCCGCCTTCCAATGGTACGATGCTTTGATAACTTTCACGCATCGAGGGCATGTCGAGCGTGAGTAGCAATCGACCGTTACCAAGTAAATCAGGCACCGGTTGTGCTGCGACCAAAGGAGCACATTTTGCCATACCGCGGAGATGTAGGCTCTCAGTGCAATCAAGTACCAGCATTGATACTGGCCCATTGCCGCTGAGTTGGATGGTTAGTCGTCCAGATTGTTTGAGGTTATCACCGAGCAGTAGAGTAATTGCACTCATTTCACCGAGTAGTTGTACTACTGGTTGTGGGTAGTTTCGTCCAGCGGTCATCTGTAACCAAATTGAATCGAGATGCACTACTGATCCGCGAATGGCTAAGTTTTCCAAGAGGAAGCGCTGCACGTAGTTGCTCATGATGTAATATCTAATCCTATTAATTTTTTGCTACCGGAGTGGTCGATTATAGCCACTCTGGTTGATTAATTAAACTGGCCAGGGTCCAGTGGGAGAACCATAACCGTAATCCCAAGGACCAGCGCCAAAGCGCATTGCGCCAGCGGTTGCCCAGTAATCTACCGGAAGACCACCCCCATGGGGTTGATCAGGCGGCATATGTGGTGGTCTGTCTAGGTTAATCATTCCGCCACTGACGCATGTTAATTGTTCGTAGGTTAATACTTCGATTCCATTAGGAAGGTAAGTCATGATTGCTTCTCCTATTGAATTAAATTAATGAATTTTCAAGCCATATTAGAATGGCAGTATTAAAATAAAGACGCTTGGCAAACGAAGCTGTGATAAAACTCACGTTTGAGAAGTGTTGGCTTCCATTTTTGAGGCTCGGAAAATTTATCAGTTTATGTTGAATAACCGCAGTGCTGCAGATTGAGCGCTAGGTGGTTCTGATGACTTAGACGTATTTAGACGATTTTGCGGAGATTTGCTGGTGGAATGTGGAGCAGCTCTCGATATTTGGCGACAGTGCGGCGAGCGACAACGATGCCTTGCTCGCCTAAAATTTTGGAGATTTGAAGATCGCTAAGTGGCTTCTTCTGGTTTTCGACTTGTATCAATTGCTTGATTAAGCTACGAATTGCAACGGCAGAGCAGGTGTCGCCGCTATCCGTTGAAACATGGCTACTGAAGAAATATTTCAGTTCAAATATGCCATTAGGGGTGTGGATGAATTTTTGAGTGGTAACGCGTGAAACTGTTGATTCATGGAGTTCGAGCGATTCTGCAATTTCGCGCATTATCAGCGGTCGCATAGAAACCGCGCCATTTTCGAAAAAATCTTGTTGCCGCACAACAATTTCATTGGATACCCTGAGGATCGTATCCGAACGCTGCTGAATATTTTTGATGAGCCATTTGGCTTCATTGAGTTGACCAATTAAGGATTGGGTGGATTCATTCTTGTTGTGTTTGAGAATATTTGCATAGAGATGGTTAATACTAAGCCGCGGTAAGGAGCTGGGATTGAGCTTTGCAATCCAACTTCCCCCGGATTTGACGGCAATCACATCGGGGACAATATAGCGAGCAAAGTCATTTTTATACGCCTCACCTGGGCGTGGGTTGAGATGAGTAATTAGCTGCTGTATGGCGCGGAGACAGTGATCATCGCACTGTAGCATTTTCTTGATTTGTCTAAAATCCTTTGCTGCTAGACATTCAAGATCAGTCATAACGAGTTGTAACGCCTTATCACGATAAGGTGTTGATTCTGGAAGCGATTGTAACTGGAGCGTGAGGCACTCTCGTAAATTACGTGCCCCAATACCAGGAGGGTCAAGTCGTTGCAGGTGTTTGAGGGCAGCCTCGAGATCTGTTAATTGAATCCCCAATTCAGAAGGAATGAGCTCCAAGAGTTCCATTAAATCCTGACTTAAATAGCCCGCGTCATCAAGGCTATCAATGAGTAGCCCTACAATTCTCCGTTCTTGATCAGCTATTTGGCTGAGACTGACTTGCGTTGCAAGATGCTCTCTCAGATTGATTGATTCAGCCGTTTGTTGACATAAATCCCACTCATCTTCGTCATCGTTTCTTTTAGTATATGAGCTATCTTGATCGTCATACCATTCAAGCTCAGTTTCAGCGGTGTTACTGGGAGATAATTCGTTATCGTTGTGATACGAATCCTCACTTTGAACACCTTCTTCATTTGAAAGCGTGGGAGAAGATTGATTTTTGCTGAGCGCTTCATCGGTATAGGGTTGTTCATGAATTGCACTTTCCAACTCTAACAAGGGATTTTCCTGAGCCATGCGCTCGATTTCTTGATTCAATTCATGCGTTGAAAGTTGAAGTAAGCGAATCGATTGCTGTAATTGAGGCGTCAGCGTTAGATTTGGGGTTAGTTTTAGCTGTAGTGTCGGTTTCATGATCTAAATTTTGCTTGTCTTAGCTTATGTCATGACTAAAGCCGGAAATGCTCCCCTAAATAGACTTCTCTAACTTGCTCATTGTTGATGATCTCATCTGGTTTACCGCTCGCTAGAACCGTTCCGTCGCTAATGATATAAGCACGATCACAAATACCGAGCGTTTCTCGTACATTATGATCCGTAATCAAAACACCAATACCTTGGTCCTTTAGAAAACGGATAATTTTTTGGATATCTATAATGGCAATTGGGTCTACGCCTGCAAACGGCTCGTCGAGAAGCACAAAATTAGGTTGTGAAGCTAATGCTCTAGCAATTTCTACCCGACGGCGTTCACCACCGGACAAGCTAATTCCCATATTTTCTCGCAGATGGCTGATGTGCAGATCACGCAATAGATTTTCTAACCGCTGCTGAATTTCATCTGCGCCCAAATTTTGTAGTTCTAGAATAGCCAAAATATTCTTTTCAACTGATAATCGTCGAAAAATGGAAGCCTCTTGAGGTAAATAACTCAATCCTAGTCGAGCCCGTTCATGAATCGGTAATTTACTGAGATTGCGGTCATCTAGGCAGATTTCACCACCACACAAAGGAACTAAGCCAACTATCATATAGAAGCAAGTTGTTTTGCCAGCCCCGTTGGGCCCTAATAAGCCAACGACTTCGCTGCTATCGACCGAGAAAGAAACATCTTTGACGACAATTCTCGATTTATAGCTCTTTTTTAAATTTTTAGCGCTTAAGGTACTCATAAATAAACGATTGACTAGCGTAAGCTATAATTCTAGTTTTCTGAACCATCTTCTTCTTTGGACGGAGTTGCTTTAGGTTGAATGACAACGCGTACGCGACGATCCGGGTTTTCAGCTTCACTTTTCGTATTATTTCCTTTGACTTGGAAAAAGTCTCGGGCAACATCATAAGAGATGTAATCCCCTTTAACTTCATCTGGACCCCGCTTTAATCGAGCTTTACCAAATAATTCAATTTTGTCGGTTCTGTCATCATACTCGACACGCTGACTCCAGGCCTCGATAAACTCGTTTACACCATCTCTTTTTTGTCGGAAACTAACAAGATTGCCATAGGCTGTCGCATAGCGATAACCTTTTTGATCTTCTTTCATGATTATCTTATCTGCTTTAATTACAATGGTTCCTTGAGTGAGGACGACATTGCCAACGAATGTGCTGATACGAAAGACGTCTCTGCGTTTATAGTCTTCGACCGTTGCACTATCAGATTCTAATTGAATCGGCTTGTTGCGATCTGCACCTTCAGCTAGCGCCAAGCAGGAGAATAGCGTGCCAGCGACCATCGCTATTAGGCAACTAATCAATTGTATGTGCTTAAAGGTGAAATGAACCAAGGCATCACTATTATGCAATATTGGCTTCATTTTTTTTGCTTCATAGTTTGGCATCTCGAGCCTTTACTTTTGAGTGGAGTTCAATGACGCCCGTTTTATTATTGAGTTGCATTCCTACTGCATTCACGATGGTATTCATTTTTGTTACCGTTACTGGTTTATCAGTTTTTGCGATTTCTTGATCAGGCACTAAGTGCAGGGAGTCAGTCACCATGGTAACGATGTCTTTATTTGCTTCATTACCTCGAACAACATTAACATTTCCAAATAGGTAAATATTTTCATTACCTTTTGAAAGCTCAGCTGAATCTGCTTTAATTGTTAATGCCGGTTCGTTCGGTTGGTTATTGATAAAGTGAACTTCTTCAAGCACTGAAATGTTAGTGATTGGATAATGCTTCAAGATCTTTGCGGAGAAATGCCGCTCTGCCGATTGCGCATAGACCATCTGTATCCCCGATAAATCTTCGATAACATAATCAGGGTTCTTTGTTTGATCGGTATCGTAGCGTTTTTTAGGCTGCTGGATTGATTGATCTAGCCAAAATGTAAATAAAACAAGGATGGCTAATATAATTACGGGACCAGGTAATAAGCGGCGAATCATTTTATTAGTAATTCGTGGGAATGATGATTTGTATGGATAGAGTTTAATAAATTAATCTGATTATTGATTCAATATTTATAAATTTTAACAAAGAACGAAAAAGGTTAACTGAGTGAGCAGCAAAGTAATTAATGTTTATTTAATGTATATCAGTGAAATAAATTATATTAAGCGATGGAGTTCAAAAATGAGACGGCCAAGAGGTAAAGAAAAAGCAGTTCTTCCATTTGCTTTTATTTACTGGATTCTTATGAATAATAAGTATCAGCATTATAACACTTTGTATCACATCCTGATTATTAGCGTAGCACTACTGACTGAACTAGCTCAAAAGTTAAAGTTGGTTGAGCTGACACTTACCGATGCTGCGCTTCATAGGCTGTGATTCTACCTCTTTGCATCGATAAATAAGACAGTGTGGTCAAAACGAAAGTGGCCTTTTTTCTTTTTTGAGCGCTACCTACAATTTCTGACAGATTTTAACGGTGTTAACTTCTTCGTTGGTGTTTTGACCGACATCGGTTAGTAGGATTTTGGTTATCTAGATAATGTTGCATATGACATATTTTTCTATGGAAATTACTACATGAAGGCTACTGTAACTGAACTTTTGCAACGTATGCCTGGAAAGGTATCTGAGGAATGGCCAATGGGGGAGCCTTTTGCTGTTGCGCTTGCGCATGGTTCGATGTCGGTAGAGCTATATGTGCCAAAGGATATCGATATTCAAACGCCACACGATCAGGATGAACTATATTTTATTCATTCCGGGAAAGGCGATATCGTGATTGCAGGAACTCGCTATTCATTTGAGCCTGGCACGGTTTTCTTTATTCCAGCACATATTGAGCATCGTTTTGAAAATTTTTCTGCTGACTTTGCAACCTGGGTTGTTTTCTGGGGACCCAAAGGGGGAGAAAAAGTGTAATGAGCGCTGTGAAAAGGATTTACCTCAATCAAACGCGTCAAAGGAGGCGTCATGATTCAAAGGAAAATAATGCTAGTCGCGATGCTGTCCAAGCGCTTAATCTTAAGTCAAGCGATGCAGGTATGTTGGTGAGGTCAACGGCGTTATAAATGTCATCGATTTTGAAGATGGCGATTATGGGATTTATTTAGAGATACTGACCAAGCAGCACCACTTGGTTCAGATGATAATTTTGCTGTAGTTTACAAAGGCTTTCTAAATGCCACTGTAAATGGTAACTATACATTTAGAAGTGACCTCGCAAATTTGGACAGTGGAATAAGTGGTAATCTTGCTCAATCTAAATCTGTAAAGTTTGCGGCAAAAAGGGAGCGAGAGTATGAGAAGGACGAGAAGGAATCACGCAGCGAGATTCAAAGCCAAGGTGGCAATAGCTGCGATCAAGGGTGATAAGACACTAGCCGAGTTAGCTGAACAATTTGATGTGCATCCGAATCAGATTCCGGAATGGAAGCAGCAGTTACAGGAATCTGCAATTGATGTATTCGGGAGTAATTCAAAAGCAAAGGCCGCCACGCCTGATCTCAAGATACTTAACGCCAAGATTGGACAGCTTACGTTGGAGAATGATTTTTTAGAAGGCGCGCTCATCAAGGCGGGATTGTTGAGCGCAAAGTGATGATAAACCGAACTCACGCACTGCCCCTGGCGAAGCAATGTCGGCTACTGGATGTGGCACGCTCAACAGCATATTACCAACTGGTTCCGCTATCAGCGGAAGAGTCTGCGCTGATGCGCCGGATAGACGAGTGGCATCCGAACCATCCCTTTGCAGGGGCCAGAATGCTTTCCAAAATGCTTAAACGTGAAGGAAATTTATTCGGCCGGCGTCGTGTATCCACGCTGATGAAGCGAATGGGAATTCACGCAATCTACCGCAGGCCCAACACCAGCAAGCGGTATCAGGCGCATCCAGTCTGTCCGTATCTGTTGCGCAATTTGTCCATCACTCGGCCCAAACCATATCTGGGCAGCAGATATCACGTACATCCCAATGAAGCGCGGCTTCGTTTATCTGTTCGCCGTGATCGACTGGGCAAGCCGTCGAGTGCTGTCATGGCGATTGTCTAACACCTTGACTACCGATTTCTGCATTGAAGCTGTGCAAGAAACCATAAACAAGCATGGCAAGCCGGATATCTTCAATACTGACCAAGGTTGCCAATTTACCAGCTTGGAATTCACCAAGCTGCTGAAGGATAACGGTATTCAGATCAGTATGGATGGCGAGGGTAGCTGACGTGACAATGTGTTTGTCGAACGGCTTTGGAAAAGCGTCAAATACGAAGAGGTATATCTGCACGCCTACGACAGCGTATGTGATGCAAAACAAGGCTTAGAAGAATATTTTATGTTCTACAACCAAAATAGACCTCACACCGCGCTTGACGACAAAACGCCAAATGAGTTCTACTTCGATAACCTGCCTGTAATGCAAAAAGCAGGGTAGGCATTAACGCAAGGTTTCCACTTAAGATATGGGAAAAATTGTCCAATCAAGTGAGGCCACTTCTTTCTCCGCCTGTGATTTCAAACTCAACTGGCAAACCATAACTATCAACAGCTAAATGGATTTTTGTAGTAATACTCATGGCAGTCGATTCAGATACTGAATGGCGAGGCTCTATGCTATGGTGTAGTTGGAATAAGATGTAGTTCACGCTGTTCAATGAAATTGCTTGCAATTGAAAAGTAAGTTGTTATACTTAGAATGCTTGCTAAATGCAATCATTATTTTTTGAATCATTAAAAAAAATTAATCTATATCTGTAGACAAGGGGAAAAGTTATGATAAACCAGATCAGTTGCTCCTCATGCCCAATAAGTTAGCGGATAGGCCAAATGAACAAGACAGATCTGTAGGATACTTCAATCCTGCTACAAATAACTGGTCTTGTAATGCTGCCGATCCTGTCCTGACTAAACAAGCGGTTCGCTATGTTTATGAAAAATCATCTAGAGAGTAATGTCGTCATACGACGTGTGATGGTAGGAACCGACCATTCCGAAACCGCCGACCAGGCCGTCTATTGGGCCGCCGAGTTCGCCGACCACTACGACGCAGAGCTGTTTGTGGTACAAGTGGTGGTGCCGCAATATCCGTCCGTCACAGAATTCGGCGAAGCCGAACGCACACGCGCAGCTGCCGCCAACAATGACTTGGCACGCCTCGTACGACAGGTCGCGGGGGAGCGTGGTCATGCTTTGATCGTTATTGATGTCGATCCGGCATTAGCGATCGTTCGCACCGCCGCGCAAGAGGCAATTGATGTCCTGGTTGTCGGCAATTTTGGCATGGCGGGACGAAAGGAGTTTTTGCTTGGCAACGTACCGAATCGCATCAGTCACAATGCACACTGTACCGTGATTATCGTGAACACCTTGCCATCAACTGATGCGTCTGTTTCAGGTTCGGTGCGAGCGCACTTACCTAAAAGCGAATCTTTGTCTCCCGAGCCTCGACTGATAACGCGTGCGACGCATATCGTAACCGTGATGGCAAAACATGGCCTCACAGAATTGTTTGGTCAATCCGATGAGCCGGACATGTCTGTCCGCCGTCGGCAGGCCAAGCGCTTACGTGCTGCCTTGGAAGAATTGGGTCCGATATTCTCGAAACTCGGGCAGGTGTTGTCAACTCGCCCGGATCTCCTTCCGACAGAGTATATTGAGGAACTTACCCTATTGCAGAGCCACATGCCGCCCATGGCTGAGAGCGAAGTCGTCCGGGTCTCGGAGCAGGAATTGGGCGTGCCGTGGGAGGATGTGTTCAAATCGATCGACCCAGAACCACTCGCTGCCGGCACAATCGCTCAGGTTCATCGTGCAACACTTGAGAACGGGGATCGAGTCGTGATCAAGGTTCAGCGATCCACCGCCCGTGCTGATATCGAACAAGATCTCGCCCTGCTCAAGGTGTTTGCGGAGAAAGTCGGAAAGCGTCCTGCGCTCAATCAGGTGATTGATATGGAGGCTGTGTTCAAACACCTCTCTACCTCGCTCCATCGTGAACTCGACTTCCGCCAGGAAGCCGACAACATCGAGCGGATGCGGACGGTGGTCGCAGACTATGATCACCTTGCCGTACCCAGCGTACATAGAGAGTTATCCACATCCCGCTTATTGGTGATAGAAGAAATTCAAGGAATACCAATTAAGCAGGCGCCAGTTGGTCCAGAACGTATCCAGGCTGCTCGGCAACTGTTGGAGAGCTACTACAAACAGATCATCGTCGATGGTTTCTTTCATGCCGATCCCCATCCAGGTAATCTGATGTGGTGGAAGGACTGCATCTATTTTCTCGATTTCGGAATGGTCGGCACAGTAGGAGCCGACCTTCGTGAGCATCTCCTGCTAATGTTGATGGCTTTATGGCAGGAAGACGCCGGATTTCTTACCGATGTCACATTGATGATGACGAGCATCGCCAATAGCGGCGATCTCGATGTGGCTCGATTTCAGAGCGAGATTGGGGAGGTAATGGCAAAATATCGCACCGCCTCGCTTGCCGAGATGCAGATTGGGCCACTTCTGCAGGAGATGAGTGCGGTCTCGTTACGACACAGGGTGCCGCTACCGGATTCGCTCACGCTTGCCATCAAAGCACTCGCACAGGTGCAACTGGCGACTGCCGAGCTTGATCCAACACTCGATCCTTACGACGTGGCAGGCAAGTACCTGATGCGTTTGATGGTCAAGCGCATGGGTGCCGCACTAAGTCCAAAGGCACTGATGTTTCAATCGCAGAAGTTCGGAGCACGGGCTCTACGCATGGTTGAGGCAGTCGAAAGTCTCGTTGGTGTCCGCCCTGGCGGTCCAAAGCTTGCGGTGAATTTTCGGGCTAATTCGCTTGAAAATATAGTGCGTCATACGGGGCGGCGGCTGACACTTGGCTTGATCGCTGCAGCAAGTATCCTGACCAGCGGATTCACGGCTATTTCGACAGTTGTTGTCGAGTGGGTACCGATAACATTCGGAGTCGTCGCAGGTCTGTTGATCTTTGGTCTGGTAATCGATTTGTGGAAGTACCGTTCATCATGAATCAATTTTCGATTGAAGGATTACAATTCGCAATGAGTAACTTTTTACGCTTAATACGGCTAGTCCTGCCCATGACGGACCGAAATAACCATCACTGGTATTGCTCATCGCTATGACGAATGATCGTGTATCAGTATGGCTGGATAACCTTGATCTCGGTATATATCGCGAGTCGTTTCAGCATAATGCGATCACTTGGGATGTCCTTCCTGAGCTGAATGAGGGCGATTTGGAGGCGCTGGGTATTTTGCTGGGGCATCGAAAAAAACTCTTGCGCGCGATTGCTCAATTGTCACAGAACGCTGAAGTTATGGGCTCGGACTCTATGCCCGTCGGCGTCATTCCGGAAGAACAACTATTTCCTCTCGGGCAGGAGCAAGCAGGGCGTCGCCAGCTGACGGTGATGTTTTGTGATCTTGTGGATTCGACAGCACTATCCCGCCAGTTGGACCCTGAAGACCTTCAGGATGTGATCCGGCTATTTTTAGACGCCTGTAGCCAAACGATTGGTCGGTTCAATGGCTATATTGCAAAATACATGGGGGATGGGATGTTGGTTTATTTTGGGTATCCCCGTGCTCATGAAAATGATGCAGAACGAGCGGTACATGCTGGATTGGCTATTCTAGATACGGTGAAGGCGCTTAATCTAGATAATCCCCATCCACAGTTTGGTATTGCCGCACGAATCGGGATCGCTACTGGTCCAGTCATGGTCGGCGAGCTAATGGGACAGGGTACTGCAAAGGAACGGACAGTGTTCGGTGAAACTCCAAATCTCGCCGCCCGCCTCCAAGCTCTGGCTAAACCGGATCAATTTATCATTGATCCGGTGACGAGACGGCTTGTCGGAAATGAATTCGAATTCTTGAATCTTGGTGTTTTTTCGCTGAAAGGATTCGACACACCTATCCAAGCTTGGCAGGTTCTGAGCGTCAGGTTGTCAACCAGTCGTTTTGAATCCTATCGATCCGACCTATTAACCAAATTCATTGGTAGAGAACAAGAAATCTCGCTCTTATTGGGCCGCTGGCACGAAGCTGCTAGCGGCGAAGGACAGGTCGTGCTCCTGTGTGGCGAGGCCGGCATTGGAAAATCGAGAATCGCACGTAGCTTGTGTGACGACCTCGTAAATGAGCGGTATCAGACAATTCAATTCCAATGCTCGCCGTACCATATCAATACGGCGCTCTATCCGGCGATCAATTTTCTGCGGCAGGCAGCGGGACTTGCAAGTCAGGACAGTACCCAGGTACAACTGAATAAGCTCGATGCACTGGCTATCGAAAGTGGAATCGACAGCCAGGAAACGGTTTCATTGCTGGCGGATCTGCTTTCGATCCAGGGAGATCATCGGTACCCGTCGCTCAATGTGTCATCCGAAAAACGCAAAGACATGACGCTGGAAGCACTCGTGCACCAGCTACAAAGGCTGGCCGATCGCTGCCCACTGTTGTTTACTGTGGAAGATGCCCATTGGCTTGATCCAACAACGCTGGAACTCATGACGCGAATCATTGGCCGCATCCGGCAGATGCGCGTGTTGTTGTTGATCACATCTCGACCCGAATTCAAACCGGTGTGGGCGGAATATAGTCACGTGACGTCCCTGACGCTCAGTCGGTTGCCACGTCGGCAGAGTGCCGAACTCGTTGCGACGATGACAGGCGGAAAAGTGCTTCCGCCCGAGGTGCAGCAGGAGATTTTGGCAAAGGCCGATGGCATACCCCTCTATATCGAAACGTTGACGGAAAATGTGCTGGAATCCGGGCTGATGATTGAGGGAAGCGATGCATATACCTTGAAGGGCCCGTTAAAGGGATTGCCCATTCCAGACAGCCTGCAAGCGTTGCTCATGGAACGGGTGGATCGGTTGGGGTCGGCCAAGGAAATTGTCCAAACTGGTGCAGCAATAGGGCGTGAATTCACCTACGAGTTGCTACAAGCCACTGTCGAAGTGTCGGACAGCGAATTGAAGAATGCGCTCGACCTGTTCGTTGCTTCCGGACTTGTTATTCAAGAAGGTGAAATACCTCTTGCGATATACTACTTCAAACATGCACTCGTTCAAGATGCGGCGTACAGCACGCTACCCAGGAAACCTCGGCGAGTACTTCATGCCCGTATTGCCAAGGTCCTAGAGAGTCGATTCTCTGAGCGGGTGAACATGGAACCGGAACTCCTGGCTTATCACTATGAGCAGGCGGGTTTGACTGGCTCGGCAATTGATTATTGGCATCGTGCGGCGCGTAGAGATGCAGAGCGATCAGCTAATATTGAAGCGCTCAATCATTTTGATAAGACATTGGATTTGCTAAAGGAGCTGCCACAGAGCACGGAGCGGAATGTTTTGGAGTTGGAGCTCCTGCTGGCACGTGGAATCCCCTTGCTGTCCGTCAAAGGATATGCATCCGACGACATGGAGCGCAATTATCGAAGAGCGAAGGATTTGTTACAGGAACACAGCAGTTCCGTGCACCAGTTTCTAGCCATTCGTGGATTATGGGCATTCCATCTGGTCAGAGGGCATTTTGCCAATGCGCGTGACTTGGCTGAAAATCTCCATATGCTGGCTCACCGCGAGCAGAACCCGGATCTAATGATTGAAGCTCACCATGCTTTGGGAGTGACCTATTTCTTTTTGGGTCGGTTTGACGAAGCCAGACCCCATCTGTTCGCTGCAAAATCCTTGCATGATCCGAATCAACAGTATTCGCAGATCTTTTTCTACGGTCAAGATCCCGGAATAACCGCAGGGATTTTCCTGGCCAGGACATTATGGATATTGGGTGAAGTAGATCAAGCTGAAACACTAGCGCAGGAGATGATTGGCATGGCGAGGGAATTGGAACACCCATTCACTCTGGTTTTTGCTTTAATATCTCTTTCCTGGTTCTACTCTACTCTTCGCAACGTGAAGAAAACGAAGGAACTCACCGACGAAGCCGTTGCAGTTTCCACACAATATTCTTTTAAATTGGGGTTGGCGTGGGCAATGTCCTTTCAAGGTTGGGCATTGGCTGAAAATGGACAAGAGGAAGGTCTCACCAAGTTAATTAACGGCCTTTCCGACACCCAAACCACAGGTGCAAGTACCAACAACACGTTTACATGGGCATTGTTGGCAGAACTCTATTTGCGTAGAAATAAAATTGACGAAGGCTTGGTCGCCATTGAGGAAGCGCAGAAACTTGCTGTTCCCGGGGGGGAATTGTTTTGGTGCGCGGAGCTGCTTCGGCTGAAAGGCGAACTACTGCTCGGACAATCTGTCTCCTCGATTCAGACGGCAGAAGCGTGCTTGTGTGAAGCTTTAAAGATCGCGCAGGATCAGCGTGCAAAAATGCTTGAACTTCGAGTCGCTACGAGTCTAGCCAGGCTGTGGAGGAAACTCAATAAAGTGGATGATGGCAAACGTATCTTAAGCGCTGTGTATTCCAGATTCAACGAACGTACCGACAATCTCGATTTGATTGAAGCGAAAACAGCCCTTGGGCAGCTTGGTATGTGAAGTCGCTAGTCTCGATTACCAATTTCTGAATCAAACTAATGTAGAGCGGGTTCGTATAATAAGTGCAAATTTCTGAGTTGAGAGATCAGCAGGTATATTTGCTCATTTAACTTGCCAAAGGAAAATGTCAAATGAATTATACGCGGCTGACCGACCATGAAAGATATTAGATTGATAGTTTAAAGAAAGCAAAGCAGATTATAAGCCAGTGGAGCTTTCAGTTTGTTAAACAGATCGATCTCGACATAATCCAGTGGACTGGTTGCGCTATAGGCATAGCTGTATTGTTGCGTCAGCATGGTATATACCATGGGGCAATGGGGCTTCTTGTAGTGACAGTGCTGCACATTGCTGGTGTGTCCGAAACGCGCTTCGTCCTGAAACATTAGGCGTGGCGGGCGTGAGACCCGTAAAGGCTGCAACCTCTTCAGTTAAGCGTTCGGAAAGTTTCTTCCACGCCTTGCGTGCCATAATAGCTTCTACCAAAGACAAAGGCTATATTATCCATTTCTATCTGTAATTGGAATAAGGCCTTGTTCACGCTATTTAATGAAATTACTTGCAATTAAAAAGTAAGTTGTTATACTTAAAGTGCTTGTGAAATGCAAGCATTGTTTTTTGAATCATTAAAAAAATTAATCTATATCTGTAAGCGAGGGTAAAAGTTATGATGAATCAGATCAGTCGCTCCTCATGCCCAATCAGCTGTGCCCTAGACATATTGGGCGACAAATGGACGCTGCTTGTTGTTCGCGATATTATTCTTCGCCACAAGCGATACTTCGGAGATTTTCAGAATTCCCCAGAAAAAATCGCCACCAATATTCTTTCTGATCGATTGAAAAAGCTGGAGGAAAATCACATCCTTTTGCGACGCCGTGACCCTATTAATGCACGTAAGGTTATTTATATACCTACTGAAAAATGCTTGGATTTGGTGCCAACAGTTATGGAGCTTTTACGTTGGGGAGCAAAATATGCGCCTGAAAGTAACGCGCACGAAAGTTTGGTTCAACGATTCGAACAGGATCCAGTGGAGTTCATGGCGGAGATACGACGCTCTCTGCATAAAGAGAATGAAGCGAATAAAGAAATGGAGGGTAGATGTTTATTGTAACTGAATATTACTGGGATACCTTTGGCGCTACTACCCAGAGCACGCGTACCATCAATAAGGCACCTACTTAACATTAAACTGCAATGCAGAAGGAATAATACGCCATGTACGATCAATCAAATGTCGAGCGCACGCTGTACGGATTCTGGCTCTCACCTTATATGAGTCAAGTTGCGCACCTCCTCTCGGAAACCGGTCTAACTTATCGTTATGAACGCGTGTCTCCGTTTCAGGGGAGCACGCTCACGCCAGAGCACATACAACGAAACCCGCTTGGGAAAATTCCCACCCTCAGGGATGTCAATGGGGTTAATATTTCGGAAAGTCACGCAATCTGTCGTTATCTCGCGAGAATCTACCCGGAAGCACGAAAGTTTTATCCTATTGATGATCCGATATTCTGTGCAGAGGTCGATGCCAAGAATGACTTCATCACTTTCTCCATTGCGGGTCCATTCTTCAACTGGTTTGTTGTCAGCGCATATTTTCCAAAAGCATGGAAACTCAAAATTGAAAAAGAAGCGCATATTTATAATCTGTTTTCTGTCTTGCTGAGCAAAATGTGGCTGCCCCGACTGGTTAATGGTTCGAAAATGGAGCCGTTCCTACTTGGCAAAGAACCTTTTCTGCCAGATTTCCAGTTGTTCTACACGCTCGAGCTTAGCCAAATGTTTTCTGAATTGTTCGAAATACCCGAGATGCATTTGTTTCGAGACGATCCAGCATTACAGACGTTTTACGATGCCATGTGCGAGCGTCCTTCTACCCGGAAAATACTGGCGGCTAAAGAATTGGAACTGGATGTTACGAAGAAGGAACTCTTCGGAGGGTTTGGTGCGGCCTATCTTGACAAGCATATCGACAGGCGAGTTCTAGGAGAACTATTCGAGCGTGAAGTCTGACTCACACATACTGCTATGTGGAATATGGATTTGTATCTACCATGTTTTCGCAAGGAATAAGGGGTCTTTTCCGGGAGACATTTTATCATTCAGTGACTTACTCGCCTAGACATCCGGTTTGCACATAATAATTGTAGAAAAAGTGGCATTTATTTTTTCTTATACACTCTTTAATCGATAATAGATCTATGATGAGCGGCGCTTCCACAAATACGACCCCTAAAAGGCATTTCATTCGAAAAATGGAACGCCGGCTGGTTGGTGTGGCAATGATGGTTATTGCCTACCTGATCGAAAAAGCCATGTTGCGTTCGATCAAACGTGGTGGCATAAAATCTTCGGCGCTACCTTAGCATTGTTGTGTGCAAGCACTTTTTATCGATCGCATTGCTCAGATAAATTGTTATAAAGGTTTTAGCGATTTATTAGAAAGCTATTTATATACCTAGATCTTGAGACTAGAGATTACTAAGCGCTCTCATTCTCACAACCTTACTGACAACCAACAAATTCTCGGAGAGAAAATGTCAAAATACATTTCCCAAAGGTATTGCACGTCATTTATTGATAAAACACTTAGGCCCTTATTAATTCATGGACTCAAGGGAATCGAGAAAGAAGGTCTTAGGATTACTCAGGAAGGCACCATATCATCAGCACCTCATCCGATTTCATTAGGCGCTGCATTAACACATCCGCACATAACTACAGACTATTCCGAAGCATTATTGGAGTTAATAACACCAGCAGTGTCGGACGAAAATGAGCTAGCAAGTTATTTAATTGACCTGCATAAGTATGTTTGTACCAATATTGGCGATGAACTGATGTTATCAGCAAGCATGCCCGTGGGCGATTTACATAACATGGCAATTCCAATTGCCACATACGGATCTTCCAATGCAGGAAAAATGAAACGTATTTACCGGGAAGGCTTGAGTCATCGTTATGGTCGTTGTATGCAAGTTATTGCAGGCATTCATTTCAACTATTCGCCTCCAGAAGCTTTCTGGCCGGGATATCAGCAATTGATGGGAGACAACGGTAATCTGCAATCATTTAAGACGAATGCTTATATGGGCATGATCAGAAATATGCAACGATATGGCTGGCTTATTCTTTTCTTATTTGGCTCATCCCCGGCAGTCAGTAAAAGCTTTATCGAAAACCGCGATTTGGCTTGTGCTAGTACATTTGAGAAATTTCTTAAAACAACCTATTACAAACCCTATGCAACATCCTTAAGAATGAGTGAAATAGGGTATGTTAACCCCGTGCAAAGAATGTTTCACATTTCTTTTAACAGTATTGAGGATTACATTAGTGATTTGTGTAAAGCAACATCGATACCTTATTTAGACTATGAAAGGGTCGGTGTAAAAGTACGTGGACAATATCGGCAACTGAGTACCAGTTTCTTGCAAATTGAAAACGAGCATTATACTTCTGTACGTCCGAAACAACCAACGATCTCTAATGAGCGGCCAATTCAAGCTTTAAAGTATAAGGGTATTCAATATGTTGAATTACGATCGCTAGATATTGATATTTTTGAGCCGACGGGTATTGCAATTGAAACAATACGGTTTCTTGAGGCGTTTAATTTATTTTGTTTACTTCAGGAAAGTCCTCGTCATGACACAAAGCAACTCGAAGAGATAAATCAAAATGTATTGTTAGTAGCCAATCAAGGAAGGGCACCATCACTTAAATTGTTCAATAACGAACAAGAAATTTTCTTACAGCATTGGGCATTAGAGCTATGTCAGGAAATGCAGCCAGTTTGCGAAATGCTGGATAATGGCAATAGCAACTATCCTTATACAAAAGCATTACAAAAGCAGATAGAGGCTATTCGCTATCCCGCACTAACAGCTTCAGCGAGAATGCTTTCAACAATGCATGATCAGAAACTATCAGTTACTGAACTCGTGTTGCAGAAGTCACAAGAACACATGCAGTATTTCAAGCATACCGTACTCAACGATTCGACAAGAAAACAATTCGATTGGCAGGCTCAGGAATCCATTCGTAAATATGAACAATTGAACAATACGAACCAGATTCCTTTTAATGAATATCTAAGCAATTACTTTACTGGTGATGTAGCAGCAGAGGGAATTTGCTCGTCAGATAAATCTGTTTGCCGTGACCAAAGCTACATTCAGATGAATAGAGACTTCTGCAAAAGTCTTTCTTGTGATTTGTAACTAATTGTTTTTGAGTTTTAAGAAATAGGGTTTTGTAAAGAACTTGAATAATAGACGATCATGAGCTTCTATGGCAATTCACGGCTTTACCGATGATGGCTTTCGTTTAACGATTGGTGGAGAAGTGGTCAGTCATTTCGATAGCGATCGTAGCCCCGGTGAAACAGCGACAGTCGTATCCTTAACCGAAGGTCTTTATCATTTCGAATTTATTGGTTGGGAACAAGAAAGAGCGATTTATAAACGAGTTTGCTTGGATCGAACCAGGAGAGGTTGAGTTTGCCCAACCCGGAGATCGTACCAATCTAGTATTTTTTACGACACAAGGAAATACTTCTGTACCAGACCCGCCGGTGTTGAGTTTATTCCTACTGGGGCTGATTGTAATGGGGTACGTAAGGTAATCTCGCCAATCTTAAGATTTCAATTGATGAGGGTAATAATGTGATTACCCTCTTTTAATACTTAGCGTTCAGTCAATGTGATATTTACGGTAATTGTTTTTCCATCACGCATAAACTGTAATACGGTTTGCTGGCCCGGTTCGAGTGTTTTTAAAATCGCTGAGTAAGTTGCCAGATCGCTAATCGATTGATTGGCAAGTGTAATTAGAATGTCACCTTGATGCAATGGGATTAGCTCAGCAGGTGAACCCGGCATCACATTTTCTACACGAACTCCTTTGCCTTGATAGGAAAAATCTGGAACCGTACCTAGACTGACTTTGCGTTTCTCAGTCATGGACTTGGTCTGAGTTCTGTGTTGAGTGGGCTGAATGGTCACTGTTAGCGGATCATGTCGATTTGCTAGATACTCGGTAGCTTCCTTGAGTACATTGGCTACTTTGACTAAGCCCAAAGCATCGATTTTATCAACGGTGTCGCCGGGCGCATGATAATCTTCGTGGGCACTGGCAAATAACTGAATTGCAGGAACACCTGCCTTGATGAAAGCAGCTTGATCGCTAGAACCAAAATCATCAAGGACTGAGTTGATAGGAATGCCAGTTACAAAACCGATGCCTCGAAAGATATGCACGAATTCACGCGCAGTACCGGTACCAAAGACTGTTACCGGATTGTTACCAAGCCTTCCAACCGTATCAAGGTTAAGCATGGCGATGATTTTTCTTGTAGGGTAACTATTATCTTGGTTTGCGTAATAAGTTGAACCCAACAAATTAGCTTCCTCACCAGTGAATGCGATAAAAATGATTGTTCGTTGCGGTTGCCATTTTTGGGCAATTTGTCTGGCAAGCTCTAGCATTACGGCAATACCACTCGCGTTGTCATCCGCACCATAGTGAATTTTACCTTGATTGTCGTGACGAACATCGGGCCAACCCATCCCAAGATGATCATAGTGAGCCCCAATCACAAGACTTTCTTTATCTAATTGTGGATTAGACCCCGGTAATATGCCTACCACGTTTCGTAAAGAAACGATACCCTTAGGTGGGCCAACGTCATGTTGCCAAGTTTGGAAAAAACGCTGATTGTCACCGCCTGGTAGCAGGCCTGCTTGGTGAAATTGTTGTGCAATATAGTCTGCGGCTAAATCCAGTTCCGGTGTTCCAAGCTCTCGCCCTTTAAAGGCTGCACTTGCTAAGTGCTTGATATCAGCTAACATACGTGCTTCAGAGAACAGTGGAGGTAATTCTGCAAGGGCGCGTCGGGGTGATAGTGAGCCAATATGATCGGAGACAAACGAGGGATCATCTTGCTGTTGGATTGTTTGCGTAAGCGGTGATTGCGTAATTGGCCATTGTCCTTTATCAATATTCGTTAATTCATCGCCTTTGAATACTAGGAAACTGTATTTACGGTAGTGGGGTAATTTTCGGGCTAATTCTGCAATTGCACTTGGATGATGAGCAGCGACCCATAGTAATGTTTTGTCTGCATTTCCTGGTTGCCTTGCGGTTAATACGATTGCATGTTCAGCTTGATTATAGTGCTGTTGGGCAATTTGTAATGTATTCGCTTGATAAGAAACCTTTTGCGATTCGAGTGTAGACAGAACAGGTTGACTAAATCGATTCTCCCATCCTAATACCCATATGGTGCGATTGACTGGCAGTTTGTCGAGTTGATGATCTTGGATAATTTCGAGGCGCATTGATTGCGTTTTCTGCCAATTAGTGGCTAATTGCTGATAGGCTTGTAGCAAGGAAGGTTCAGCTCTGGAGGGTAAAATTACTAACGCGTTTTCTGCACCAAACCCCTGTGAAAGTGCTGATGGAATTTCACGGCTGTCGAGTCGTCTGAATACATCAAATTGGGGATCGATATCGATTCGAACAGGACGCTTCGGCAAGTCAATCGAGATGGTTTGAACCATTTGATTGAGTTGGATTGTGCGCTGATATGCTTGTGGTTCTCCTTCGAGATGAATAGCAATCGGCAGTGTCAAGTCGTAAGGCTGCCCTGGTTGTGTTTGTTTAAGCGTTACCTTGAGTTTAAAGCCATTAGCAGAAGGTTCAGCTTGGGCTTCTTGGAGGAGTAGATTGGGCGCTCCACTTTGGTTGATCCATTGTGCAAAAAATGGCGTAAAGTCCTTGTGAGTATGGTGATTGACGCTTGATAGCAAATTCTGGAATGTTGCTTGCTTGAATTTGTATTGCTGATAAAAGGTACGCAATAATCGAACAAAGTCGTCATCCCCTAATGTTTGGCGCAGCATATGGAAAAACATCATGGTTTTTCCATAACCTACAGCTTCTGAGCTAGAGCTATGACGCGAAGTAAACTGCGTGATCGGAAAGTCTTTTTCTTTATTAACAAAATCGGTATATTTTTGCAGCACATCGCGGCGATATTCTTCGCCTTTTCTACCTTGTTCGGCAACCAGATGATCTGCGAGATAAGCAGTTAATCCTTCAGACCAATTTCCTTGTGTGTAATCGACAAATACTCCGTTACCCCAGTAGTTATGAAGAATTTCATGCGGGTATGATGTGTGCAAAATAAAAGGAAAGCGAACGACTTTTGGACCCAATAACGTAAAGGATGGCATCCCATACCCGGTCTCCCAGAAATTTTCGATTAACGCGAATTTAGTGTAAGGATAGAGCCCGAGTAGCTTGTTATACATCGCGATATATTGTGCAGTCGTATCCAAATATTTTTGAGCCAGCGCTTTATCGGGACTACGAAGATAAACATAAGAAGTAATAGTTGCAGTAGCAGGCTGGGTATATCGCTCAAAACGACCTGCGATTAGGTAAATATCGTCTTGAGGGTGGTTTTCTTCCCAGGCTACCTGTTGGGCATTATTCGTTTTTTGTTCACTTAACAACGTACCTTGACTGACGACATCCCAGTCTTGTGGAACCTTAACCTCAAGCTGAAAAGAAACCATCGCGTTTTCAAATTGAGGATACCAGGCTGTTGAATTTGCGAGAAAAACGCCTTCTTCAGAAATGAGGCCTGGTGTGTAGCTGAAGCTGCGCGCATATTCTTCACCCGGACCTTGTACAGTATGGTGAATCTTCCCTTGAAACGATAGTTGAAATGTGTTTTGTTGGGCAGGGAGGGTGACGGTATAGTGCCTAACTGGAACCGGTCTCGCAAGCAGTGATGTGATTTCTTGCCGTGGAGAAAGTTTGGCACCACTCATTTCAGTAATGGATAAGTCAGCATGTAAGCTAAAGTCGAGCTTTGTCTCGCTATCCACTTTCAATAAGCGCTTAGGTACCTGTATGGTGCTGGTGACCTGGATTTCAGAAGCACTAGGCATCAGCGTGATTTGCATTTGATGATGAAAGGTCTCATCACTCGCACTAGCAGACATTGCGAGAAGGCTGTAAATCATCGTGAAGGATATGGCTACTATTAGGCGAATCGCGGTTTTCATGGTGTGGTTCTCTTGTTCGATCATACCGTGCATTTTGGCAGATAGTTGTGGTTATTGGGAATAGCTTTAAGACTATGCTGGCAGGCTTACTTTATTTTTCAAGCTATGTTTAAATGAATCAAATTAATTTGTGAGGTTTATCAGTTATATGAAAAAACACGTTCAATCATGCAAGCAATCAAACTGGTCAGTTCGATTTCTAAGTCTAGCGTTACTTTGTTTGGCAATAGATGTTACTGCTTCCGATTTTATTAAGGAAGATTATCAGTTGTCGGATAAAGAAGTGAGGGTTGGCGAAGCCTACTACCGTGCTGATATGAAGTGGATGGTTTATCAAGCAGAAGTGTCTGAAAGTAACCCGTTTTACCAGATTTATTTAAAAGATCTGGTGAGCGGGAAGGTTCAACAAGTCTCCCCAGGAAATGGAAAAACAACGTGTGCCTGGGTGCACCCATCTCAAGAGAAAGTGTTATTTTCATCGACGCACGAAGATTCAGCTGCTAAAGCGAAAATGCTCGCTGAGATCGAACGGAGAAAATCGGGTGAGAAACAATCCTATGCGTGGGATTACGATGAATATTATGATATTTACGAAACAGATTTTGCGGGTGGCAAAATCAAAAATCTAACGAATACACTCGGTTATGATGCAGAAGCTTCTTGGTCGCCGGATGGTAAGTTGATTGCATTTGCCTCGAATCGCAGAGCTTATACCGAAAAATTATCCGATGAGGAAGCTGCATTGTTTAATAGAGATCCTTCTACTTTGATTGATATTTACATCATGAACGCGGATGGATCAGATGTAAAACGGCTTACTCACACGAGCGTCTATGATGGAGGGCCATTCTTCAGCCCCGATGGAAAAAGGATCGTATGGCGGCGTTTTTCAAGTAATGGTCGAGAAGCCGAAATTTTTACCATGAATATCGATGGATCAGACCAGAAGCAAATTACGCACTTAAACATGATGTCGTGGGCTCCTTTTTATCATCCGTCTGGCCAATACGTCATTTTCTCAACGAATGTACATGGTCATCGCAATTTTGAACTGTATATCGTTGACATCGATGGAAAAAAACAACCGGTTCGTGTTACCGATAAGGATGGATTCGATGGCTTACCTGTTTTCACACCTGATGGAAAAGCGATTACTTGGACGAGCGACCGTACACCTGAAAAGAAAGGACACTTATTCCATGGGAAGTGGAATCATGAGAAAGCGTTGGAAAGTCTTTCACTGCAATAACGTTAAGTTGGAACTGTAGATCAATGGGGGTTGGGTTATCGTGCATGAAATTCATACAGTTAATTCGGATTTGGTAATAGAATGGGCTCGTGAGAGTTTTTTTATTAATAACGGATTTCATAGGAGATTCATATGTCGATAGCAAAAGTTTTTGAAATCATTTCATCGAGTAAAGTTAGTTTTGATGATGCGATTAAGAAAGGGATTGCCCGTGCGGCCGACACCATGACCGACATCACTTCGGCGTGGGTGAAAGATCAATATGTGGAAGTCTCAGATGGAAAAGTTGTTGAGTATCGCGTCGTGCTGAAAATAACCTTTATACTCAAGTCAGCACCTAAAGCTACGACATCTAAAGCTGCGGTATCTAAAACCAAAGCAAAGACAACCAAATAATTAGCAGTAGGCTATTAATCGATTAGATGGATAGTGAGTTGGGATCTTTTCTGCCGTGTCATTGATAACTATGGTGATATTGGTTTCTGTTGGCGATTGTCACGGCAGTTAACAACGGAGTATGGTTTAGCTGTCCGATTATGGGTAGATGATTTAGCAAGTCTGCAGCGCATTTGCTCGAGCGTTGACCCGTATCAAGCGGTTCAGCATTGTTGTGGTGTACAAATCAATCATTGGATTGATCCGTTTCCGGATGTTGTTGCGGCGGATGTTGTGATAGAAGCTTATGGATGTGAATTACCCGAGAAGTATATCCAGGCAATGCTTTCCAGTCATTCACGAAGCCGCCAACCGGTATGGATCAACTTGGAGTATTTATCTGCTGAATCATGGGTGGAGGAGTATCATAGACTTTGTTCACCGCACCCTCGTCTGCCGCTAACGAAATATTTTTTCTTTCCAGGATTTACAGCGAATACCGGTGGATTACTGCGAGAAAAAAATCTACTAGCACAACGCGATAACACGCAGCAGAATGGTGCAAATTGGTGGTCGCAAAATGATTTACCCATTCCTGATGAAACAGAGACCGTCATTTCTCTTTTTTGCTATGATACGGCGCCGATTTCTAATTTACTGGAAGCTTGGACTCATTCGCAAACTCCGATTCGCTGTATTATCCCCGAAGGTCAGGCGTTGACTCTACTCAGAAACGGGTTAAACCGATCGGTATTAAAAGCAGGAGATGTTATTCAACAGGGTAAACTTACCGTGCAGATCATTCCATTTCTACCTCAAGAGCAATATGATCAATTACTGTGGATGTGCGATTGCAATTTCGTCAGAGGCGAGGATTCATTTGTGCGTGCCCAATGGGCTGCGCGTCCCCTTGTTTGGCAGATCTATCCGCAAGCTGATAATGCCCACTATGCTAAGCTAGAAGCGTTCCTTAATCGTTATTCACAAACATTGGTTGAAGAAGCTTCCCATGCATTTCGGGCTTTTCATCATGATTGGAATAAGGGAGTGCGTCTCGATTGGAATCATTTCTGGAAATATCATACTGTCTTTCGCCAGCATGCGCGGATTTGGTCTAACCAGCTAGCAGCAATCCCTGATTTAACCTTCAATTTAATCGAATTCTGTAAAAGACGGACAATAAAACTGGGAACTAAGAAAGTAGAATAGTTAGCAGTGATAGAAAACAACTGATCAATTTGTACGAAGAAACTAAATCATCATTTCGATGAGACTATAATATCGCTAGTCTAGCTATTTTGGTTGTTAGCAATAGCCTAGACTAGTTTGCATTACTACTGAAGTAGCGACCGTCAAATAAATAGCAACGAAATATAATAACAAATTCTGCTGTTTGCGCTTTTTCTTGGAATCAGCTTTAATTTTTGAGGAGTAAGATCACGAATGAAGGGACGTACACAGGCAATAGCTTTACGCTCTATTTATCAACTAAAGGTTACCTTGGGTTATATCCGTCCGCCAATATGGCGCAGATTTTTGATTGCTAGCACTGACAGCCTAGCAGATTTACATCTTGTCGTACAAATCGTCATGGGTTGGACCGATTCGCACTTGCATGAATTTACTAAAGGTAAAGAACGCTATGGCGTACCTGATAAAGATTTTCCTGCAGATATACACGATGAATCCAAATTCCGCATCAATCAAATCTTGAAGCAGGAAAAGGACAAGATGCGTTATACCTACGATTTTGGCGATAGTTGGGATCATGAAATCGTGCTGGAAAAAATCCTACCCTTCGAAGTGGAAACTAAATTGCCAACTTGCCTGAAAGGAAGTCGAGCTTGCCCACCGGAGGACGTTGGTGGTTCGCCGGGTTATGAAATGTTCCTCGAAGCCCTGGCTGATCCTAATCACCCGGAACATGAAGGCATACTGGAATGGTTCGGTGAATCCTTTGATGCTGAACATTTTGATCTAACGGAAGTGAATTATTTACTGCATAACTAATAAATGCTAATAGACCATTTAATCGATTTCTCAGATTGCGATAGTCGTAATGATAAATTTATAAATTTTTTAAGTGGCTTGTTCAAAAATTGAGGCCCACATTCTAGAATGTTTGTACGTAAAAGCAGATAAAGTGTTTTGGGCAAATGCTGTATCATTTCTTACTTTAAGCTGGAATAAATTTTAGTTTTCATGAAAACAACGTTTTTAGATTTCGAGAAAGGAATTGAAGAGTTTGAAGAGAAAATTGACCAATTACGATTTGCTCAAGATAATTCAGCTCTGGATATTTCTGCGGAGATTGCAAAATTACAAGCAAAAAGCCAAGCATTAACAAAAAGTGTCTATGCAAAGTTATCACCGTGGCAAATTTCACAAGTAGCGCGCCATCCGCAACGACCCTATACATTGGATTATATCCAGCATCTTTTCACGGATTTTGAAGAGTTGCATGGGGATCGTAATTTTGCAGATGATCGTGCGATTATAGGCGGATTGGCCCGATTTAATGGTCAGTCGGTCATGGTAATTGGCCATCAAAAAGGGCGAGATACGAAAGAGAAGATTTATCGAAATTTTGGTATGCCCAAGCCAGAAGGATATCGTAAAGCGTTGCGCTTGATGTCGTTAGCCGAAAAGTTTTCAATTCCTTTAATTACGTTTATTGATACGCCTGGCGCTTATCCAGGTATTGATGCTGAAGAGCGAGGGCAATCAGAAGCCATTGGAAAGAATCTCTATGTAATGGCGGGACTGGAGGTTCCGATCGTTTGTGTCATCATTGGTGAAGGTGGATCTGGTGGCGCTCTAGCTGTGGCAGTGGGTGATATGGTTTTGATGATGCAATATGCGACTTACTCTGTTATTTCGCCTGAAGGTTGCGCTTCTATTTTGTGGAAGAGTGCTGAGAAAGCACCTGAAGCTGCCGAGATTATGGGAATTACCGCTGATCGACTGAAAGAGATGTCATTAATCGATGGCATTATCAATGAACCGATTGGGGGAGCGCATCGTGATTTCCCAACTACGATGTTATCCGTAAAAAATGTATTACAAGAATCTCTAAGAAAACTTCAAGATATCTCTGTTGAGAGCCTATTAGAAAGGCGCTTTAATCGATTGATGGGACATGGGAAGTATAAAGAAGTCAAACCCGAACGGCATACATGAGGCGGTTGAAGTCGTTCTGCGGCAGTATGTGTCTGAGCAAAATCACCTAGTACTTGCTTTGAGTGGTGGCGTAGATTCAGTCGTTTTGTTACAAATTCTTGCTCAGATTTCAAAACAATTTACTTTTAATCTTTCTGCAATTCATATTGAACATGGCATCAGTCCTAATACAAAGCAGTGGAGCGACTTTTGTCAAAATTACTGTGATGCATTAGGGATTCCGCTGACCATTTTTTCCCTGAGTATTAAGAAGCAAGCTCAAGTAAGTTTGGAAGCGGCAGCGCGGCAGGCTCGCTATGCTATATTTAAAGAGATCTCAGCGGACTTTATCGTACTAGCGCATCATTTAGATGATCAAGCTGAGACACTTCAGCTGCAATTGCTACGTGGTGCAGGACTGAGAGGATTAGCTGGAATGCCAATTATGAGATTGCTAAGCCCAGCGGGGAAAATAAAGCTATTGAGACCGCTTTTGACTGTTTCGCGCGATACGATTCAAGGTTACGCATTACAAAATAAATTAATGTGGATAACCGATGAAAGCAATGACGACACTACGTATCATCGGAATTTTTTGCGTCACCAGATCTTTCCTCTGTTAGAACAGCGCTATCCGGTTTATCGAGAAACGTTAGCGCGAACAAGTCGACATATGGGAGAAGCTGTTCAATTGTTGGATAGTTTGGCAGAGAATGATAGCCAATTAGTGATGGTGGCGGGAGAGATTCATATCGAACGGTTACGCAAACTAGATTTTCTGCGGGCTAAAAATTTACTACGTTATATTTTTTCACGACGGGATATCATTCAACCCAGTACGCAAAAATTGGAAGAAATTTTGCGGCAGCTGTGGATGGCTAAATCAGATAATTATCTCTATCTCACATTTGGAGAGTTTGAAATTCGTTTGTATAAGAATTTAGTGAGGTTATTACCGAAAGCTAAGTCTAAGCTGCCTGGTTCTGACCAAGATCAGCTTTTTTACTGGCATGGAGAACCGAACTGGGTAATCGAGCCGCTAGGTGGCGTTATTAAATGGTCAAATAGCGTGGGAATTGGGATAAATGCTAAAAAGCTAATGGAGAATTCAGTCGCTGTACGATTACGAAAAGGTGGCGAGCGATTTCAACTGAATTGTAAGCGTCCTCGCCGCAGTTTGAAAAAAATTCTCCAAGAAGCTGAGATACCAGAATGGGAGCGAAATAGTCTACCATTGTTGTTAAGTGGCGATCAGCTTGTCTGGGTTGCGGGCATTGGTATCGATTGTGGGTTTCAGGCTATGCCAGGTGAGCAAGGGCTAGTACCATCATGGCATCCTCATTAAAAATTTTAAGACTAAAGAGAAATTTATGATTCTGGTTACAGGTGGCGCAGGATTTATTGGAGCAAATTTTATCCTGGAGTGGTTTAGTCGAAATAATGAACCTGTTGTTAATTTGGATAAGTTGACCTACGCAGGTAATTTGCAAAATCTAGCTTCCTTACAGGGCGATGTCCGGCATGTTTTTGTGCAAGGTGATATCTGTGATAGTCAGAAATTGAAACAGTTGCTTGATGACTACCAACCCAGAGCGATTATTCATTTCGCAGCGGAGAGCCATGTTGATCGTTCTATCCACGGTCCTGATGATTTTATTCAAACCAATATCGTTGGTACGTTTCGATTGTTGGAGGCGGCCCGTCACTACTGGAATAAACGGATAGGAAAGGAGCATTACGATTTTCGCTTCCTGCATGTTTCCACCGATGAGGTTTATGGTTCACTTCCACCGGATGTGCCTGCTTTTACAGAGGAACATGTTTATAGCCCGAATAGCCCTTATTCTGCAAGTAAAGCTTCTAGTGACCATCTAGTTCGAGCCTATCACCATACCTATGGATTTCCGACGTTGACCACCAATTGCTCGAATAATTATGGGCCCTTTCAATTTCCTGAGAAGCTGATTCCGCTCATGATTGTGAATGCTTTGACTGGGAAGCCATTGCCAATATATGGTGATGGTCAACAAATTCGAGACTGGCTTTATGTGAAAGATCATTGTATTGCCATTTCACGAGTCCTGGAGGCAGGAGTGCCAGGAAAGACTTATAACATCGGAGGATGGAATGAGAAGCCAAATATTGAAATTGTCAGTTTAATCTGCGATCTGCTGAATGAGTTTTGCCCAGGAGATTATCATCAATTGATAACGTATGTTACCGACCGACCAGGTCATGATCGGCGCTACGCGATCGATGCCCGGAAGATCGAAAGAGAACTTGCTTGGAAACCTTTAGAGACGTTTGAAACTGGGATTCGTAAAACGGTGCAATGGTATTTAGAACATAAAGATTGGGTAGCTAATGTACAATCGGGTGAATATCGAAAATGGATAGCTATGCATTATCAATAGTAAATTAAATGAAAATCCTGTTATTTGGAAAGAATGGGCAAGTAGGCTGGGAATTGCAACGTAGTTTAGCGCCCCTCGGTAGGGTAATCGCGCTAGATCGATTTAGCCAAGAGTATTGTGGCGATATCACGGATACAGAAGGGATTACTCAGATAATCAGAGCAATCACACCCGATGTGATTGTTAATGCCGTTGCTTATACTGCGGTTGATAAAGCTGAAAGTGAGCCAGCTTTAGCGCGGCAAATCAATGCTGAGGCAACCGCTGTTTTAGCGCTTGAGGCAAAACGTGCTGGTGCCTGGCTAATCCATTATTCTACAGATTATGTTTTTGATGGAGGTGGAAGTCGGCCTTGGTTAGAAACGGATGATCCTGGGCCACTGAATGTTTATGGTCAGACGAAACTGGAGGGTGAGGAAGCAATCCGAGACGCGGGCTGTTTATATCTGATTTTTCGGACAAGCTGGGTTTATGCGGCACGAGGTAATAATTTCATTAAATCGATATTACGACTCGCGAATGAACGAGATCAACTGACGGTGATCAATGATCAAATTGGTGCACCAACCGGCGCTGATTATTTGGCAGATACCACAGCCCATGCCATGATGATGGCGATTAATCGACCTGAGCTATCGGGACTCTACCATTTAGTTGCGGAAGGTGAAATATCATGGCATGGCTATGCTAGTTTTATTATCAATTTTGCACAAGCACAAGGTATAGACTTGAGGTTGAAGACTAATGCGATCGTTCCTGTACCAACAAGCAATTTTAAGACGCCTGCAAAACGGCCGTGTAATTCACGCTTAAGTACGGACAAATTTCAGAAAACGTTCCACCTTAATGTACCGCAATGGCAAATCGGGGTATCGAGAGTTCTTACCGAGATCCTAGAGCGATAAGCTTTGCAGGTTAATTTGTACAGTTAGCGTAATTCCAAGCTGCTGAATGTATTGATAAATAAGTTTGCTGCGACTTTTCCGAACCGTTTGGCAAAATGTTCAGCTAGGCCCTCTTTTGTGGTGTAATCAATAATACGTTCTGCCTTGATTACTTCGCGAGCCACGTATTCTGCGCTTCCAAGTCCATCAGTTAAGCCGAGATCGATACTTTTTTGACCTGTCCAAACCATACCACTAAAAATTTCTGGTAAATCTTTTAATCGATCACCTCTGCCATGCTGAACGATACGAATGAATTGCTCATGAACTTCACCCAGCATTTGTCTTGCATGCTCTCTTTGTTTAGGATCAGAGGGTGAGAAGGGATCAAGAAAGCTTTTATTCTCTCCTGCAGTCAATAGTCGACGTTCAACACCTAATTTTTCTAAGGTACCAGTAAACCCAAAGCTGTCTAAAACAACGCCAATTGATCCAACGATACTTGCTTTGTCGACAAAGATTTTGTCTGCAGCAACGGCAATATAATATCCGCCCGAAGCGCAAATATCTTCGATAACTGCATAAACTGGGATTTGCGGATATTTTGCACGGAGTCTCCGTATCTCGTCATTGATATTACCTGCTTGTACCGGACTTCCTCCAGGGCTGTTGATTCGAATGATTACGCCAGCGGTATTTTTATCTTTGAACGCTTTCTGGAGCCCCGCATTGACATTATCTGCACTGCTGAGACTGTCGGGCATGATTTCGCCGCGTACATCGATTAATGCAGTGTGACGATCCGACGAGCTGGAGGCGTCATCGCCAAATAAACCCATTCCCCAAAACAATAATATGAAAAGATAAGCAAATGTTAAAGATTTAAAAAAGATACTCCAAGCTCGTGTGCGACGCTGTTCACGTAGCGTCGATAACATGACTTTTTCCAGTAATTCTTTTTCCCAGCCTTCTTTTTGATTTAGTAACTCTGACATAGCTTTTTATAAAATAAATTTTGAGTAAATGATGCTGCTGATCGGGGATAGATTATCTCTTAATGAGATAGGGTTGCTATTAACAAGCAACCCTATTTTTTTGTGCTAATTTATGCCGGCTAAGGTTTTGAAGCGGGCGGTGTTTCTTCTTGCATTTCTGAAACAAAAATCTCAACACGTCTATTTTCCGCGCGATTGGCTGGGGTATCATTAGCAGTAACAGGTTCGCGTGAGCCGCGGCCATCAATCTGAATTCGATTAATCGGAACTCTTTTGCTAACCAGGTAATCGCGGGTGCTCGCGGCACGGTTGACTGACAATGGATTATTGATAGCATCTGTGCCAGTATTATCAGTATGTCCCACTATCATTACAGAAGTTTCAGGATTGTTGAGTAATGATGTGGCAAAGTTATCCAATATAGGGCGAAAGCCGGGCTTAATATCAGCACGCCCAGTATCGAAAGAAATATCACTGGGTATATTCAGCTTTAAACGATTATCCGTAGTTTGTGAAACTTGTACACCCGTGCCTGCTGTCGCAGACTCCATTTGTTTCTTTTGTTCTTCCATGCGCTGAGACCAAATATAGCCGGCGCTAGCGCCGAGAACAGCTCCTGATCCCGCGCCAATCGCTGCACCTTTGCCACCACCAAAAATTGCGCCGATGGCTGCCCCTGCTCCTGCCCCAATTGCAGCGCCCTGAGTTGTTCCTCGTTGAGTATCTGACATCGTTGCGCAAGCGCTCAGCGCGATAATAGTTATAAGTGGTACAAATTTGATCATTGATGTCATAAATTGCTCCTTGAATAATAATTTAAACTGTAGCAGATGAATCAAAAAATTCAATGTTAGAGACTGCTTAACCAATTTTCTACAATGCTAGAATGTTAGCAGTAAAATTACTGTTCTTTTATAAAGATAAGGGAAAAATCAAAAAAAATGACTCAATCCATCATTGACTGTGAATTGCATGATTACCTGGAAGTGGCCTGCTTATATGGTTATGAGGTGCAATTAACATTAAAAAACCAACAAATAATTCAAGGTAAGGCGAAAAATATAATAACTACTGCTGAAAAGCGGGAATTTCTGATCGTTGAGAATACGCAAGGATCCCAGCAAATCGAGCTTATTCAACTACAAAAGCTACAGGTAATAACACCTAATGCACAATTCAAGGAAATCATTTTTTAAGCCAATTCCTTTTTAAGAGTCGTATCAAGGTTCGTGTGTATTGTATAATCGCCAATTGAGAAAATTAGTGTGTATTTGTTTGAGGTGTATTGTTTGAGTTAAAAATTGAAGCGTTGCAAAAAATACAATTAACCATTCGATTTTACGTTAATCTGAAATAAATTGATTGGATTTGTTTTCTAATGATCAGTTTTCGTTAGAGATCTTATATTCCAGAGCTCTTTCGACTATCTTGAGTTATTTCTATAAATCCTCACTTAAGATCAATAATAAAAAATAATTAATATAGCGAATAGGCTTAATCCGATATCCATTATAAATTCATTTACCGTTTATTTCTTTAAATTAGAATAGAAAGGGCAAGGCAAAGATGTTCACAGAGGGGCCTGTCAATTTAGTTAAGAACAAAAAAATTACTTAATCGAAGGGGGGAAATGATGAATTTAAATCTTACTGGCAATCACGTGGAAGTTACACCTGCGATGCGTGAGTACGTTGTTTCTAAAATAAGTAAAATCACGCGACATTTTGATCACGTAATAGACGTGAGCGTTATTTTGTCAGTAGAAAAACATAAACAGAAAGCGGAAGCTAATGTCCATGTTCGAGGTAAAGATATTTTTGTTGAAGCAGATGGTGCTGATATGTACGCCTCGATAGATAGTCTGGTGGATAAGTTAGATCGACAAATCCTTAAATATAAGGAAAAAAATATGGAACGTCGTAATCACGATACGATTAAGAAAAAAGAGATCGATCAGGAACCAGAGGCGTAATCACCACTCAATTAATTGCTTTTCTTGAGGGTATCTTGATTCGATTGATCGATACGTATTATTAGCCATGGTAGTTGTTTAAAGTAACCGTTTATTTTTCTTATGAATCTTGTTTCTCAGTTTTTACCTGAATCGAATGTAATTATTGATCTCGACGTCGCTAGCAAGAAACGCGTATTTGAACAAGCAGGGCTATTATTTGAGAACACCTCCCATGTGGCTCGGAGTCAGGTGTTTGATAGTTTATTTGCTCGGGAGAAGCTCGGATCAACAGGTCTGGGTCAGGGCGTGGCTATTCCACATGGCAGAATTAAAGGGTTGCGAGAGGCAATAGTTGCATTGGTAAGAATGAAAGAAGCGATTCCCTTTGACGCTCCCGATGGGTTACCTGTAAATATCGCTTGTATACTGCTTGTGCCTGAAAAAGCGACAGATAAGCATTTACAAATTTTAAGTGAATTGGCGCAAATGTTCAGCGATAAGAGCTTTCGTGAAAAGTTACTTATGAGTAAAGACGCCAAGGAAATTCATCGGCTTATTACTGACTGGATACCTGATAATGTCCCAAATTAGTATCACGCAATTATTTGAAGATAATAAAGAAAAGCTTGGTTTGGTTTGGAATTTGGGGCATGAGTATGGCGATAATTGCCTGAGTAACGATGACACCTCAAGCTCTAGTCAAGGATTAATTGGTCATCTCAATTTTATCCACCCCAATTGGATTCAGATACTTAGTAGTCTTACCATTGATTATCTAAACCAGCTTGATGAAACTTCTTTTCAACAAAAACTTGACAAACTAGCGCAAAGTGGATTGGCTTGTTTGATTGTGGCAGATGGGTCAACTGTGCCTAAATTACTACAATCATTTGTGATCAAAGCAAAGATTCCTTTATTTTGCTCCTCTTCATCTAGTTTAGATGTTATCTGGGTATTACGTTCTTACTTGGCAAAAGTTCTAGCGCCAAATACAAGTAAGCATGGTGTATTGCTCGATGTGCTGGGAATGGGCGTGCTGATTACGGGTGATAGTGGTGTTGGGAAAAGTGAGCTTGCTTTAGAGCTGATAAGTCGTGGGCATGGTCTGGTGGCTGATGATGTTGTGGAAATTCATCGCATTGGCCCAGAAACATTAGAAGGTTGTTGTCCGCCATTGCTTCGTGATTATCTTGAAGTTAGGGGGCTGGGTATGCTTAATATTCGTACCATTTTTGGTGAGACAGCTGTTCGTCGGCGAAAGAATATGAAGCTAATCGTTCATTTAGAGAAAACGAGTGCTACTGATATTGGTTCTTTTGAACGTTTGCCCTTAAGCAATCTTGATGAAGAGATTCTTAGTGTGAGAACTCGGAAAGTAACTATTCCAGTTGCGGCTGGTCGTAATTTAGCAGTTCTCGTTGAAGCGGCTGTCCGTAACTACATATTACAGCTCAGAGGGATTGACAATACGCAGGAATTTATTAAGCGCCATGAGCAGGAAATGGCAGGGGATCTGTGATAGATAAGGGAACACCACGCACGATTACACTTGCTTTTACAGGCGCATCGGGAATGCCTTATGGTATCCGATTGCTGGAGTTATTATTGGCGCAGGATATACGGGTTTATTTGTTGTATTCACAGGTAGCCCAGATTGTTGCGCAGCAGGAGATGCAACTGGCGTTACCTTCGCGTTCTCAAGATGCAGAGCGCTTTTTCAATGACTACTTCAGCGTATCCAAAGATCTTCTCAAAGTATTTGGTCGAGAAGAGTGGTTTGCACCCGTTGCATCTGGATCGAATCCAGCGGATGCGATGGTTATTTGTCCTTGTACAATGGGTACACTTTCCGCAGTTGCATCAGGACTAAATCAAAATTTAATTGAGCGTGCGGCAGACGTTATGATTAAAGAAAACCGTAAACTAATTTTGGTACCTCGTGAAATGCCATTCTCAGCGATTCATCTAGAAAATATGCTGAGACTTGCGCGGTGTGGTGTCACCATTTTGCCTGCTAATCCTGGCTTTTACCATCATCCCAAAAATATCCAAGATATCGTGGATTTTGTGGTTGCTAGGATACTCGATCACCTAGGTGTCGAGCATTCCCTTATCCCACGCTGGGGAGAGGAAAGTAATTGATTTTTTCTTATATACTCTCGTGTATAACCATAACTTAGGTCAATAAAAATTGTGCCTACTGTTCTTGGCCGTATTGAGATAGAGCAAGGCTTAATAAAGAAAAGACGAAACGTCAATAATTAAAATAGGAGAGTAATGATGAGTCACTCGAAGATTCCAGATGGATACCGTGCCATTCCGCGCCATGATGGCATATTTAAAGAAGAGATACACGATACCTATCAATTAAAAAGTAAATTAGCTGAGCCAACGGTTTGTTCGCAATGTCAGGCGGTTTACCATCAGGGTCGGTGGCAGTGGTTAACAGCTCCAGCTAATGCACACCAAGGAACTTGCCCAGCGTGTCATCGTATTCGGGATGATTACCCCGCAGGTTATTTGATTTTGCAGGGAGCGTTTTATTTAGAGCATCGAGAAGAAATTATGCGTTTAGTGAGAAATCACGAGAAACATCAGCGTACAGAACATCCCCTTAAACGTATCATAAAAATTGAGGAGAGTATTGACTCAACACTTGTCACGACAACTGATATTCATCTTGTGCGAGGGATGGGGGATGCGATTCATCATGCTTATCAGGGAGATCTGGAATTTCACTATAACCCAGAAGAGAATAGATTGAGAGTATATTGGAAACGTTAATTTCCAAGTTTTAGTAAAAATCCCTTGTTTAATATGTTCTGCAGTACAAAAAAGTAAGCAGAAAGAATCAGTTATCTTGATTGCTATTTTATTTTGCATGGCATGCGCTGTAGTTAATATCGCTACGAAAGAATTGATCAGGGAATCGCCCAATGAAGCAACTGTTGCTTGATCTTTCGCTAGAAAATATTCCAACGTTAGAAAATTTTATTCCAGGGCGTAACGTTGAGTTGCTTCATGCGTTGAATGAGTTTCTAGCTACATCGAGTTCTGGTAATTTTATCTATTGTTGGGGTGGAAGCGGGTCTGGTAAGAGCCATTTACTCAAATCAGTTAGCGCTGCTTGTATAAGATTAAAGCATTATCAAGCGGCTTATTTCACATGTGATCAATATACTGAATTTGAACTCAATGATGATTTGCCTGATTGTATTATCGTTGATGATGTTGATCGGTTAGGTCCAGAAGCGCAAATAAAGCTATTTAATTTGTATAATCAGGCGCGTGAAGAGTGCCTGGCGCTTTTTTTTGTGAGTGGTAAAACTGCTCCAGCACAACTCCAACTTCGTCGGGATGTAATAACACGGTTGAGTTGGGGGTTGGTTTACCAAATTCATGAATTAACTGATGAGGAGAAAGGGCAAGCGATGAAGGGCCATGCTGTCAACAGCGGATTTGAATTGCCTGAAGAAGTATGTGATTATTTATTGCGCTACGAGAAACGCGATATGTCGTATCTGATTAGAATAGTCGATGCCTTGGGTTGCTATTCATTGATGCTGCAGCGTCCGATCACGCTTCCGCTATTACGACAATTTCTACATGAGGTGTTATGAAATTAGCTTTGTTTGATCTTGATAATACATTATTAGCTGGTGATAGTGATTTCCAGTGGGCCCAGTTTTTAATTGAGCAGAGAGTGCTGGATCGTGAGGTTTATGAAGCGCGCAATATTGAATTCTATGAACAATACAAGACAGGCACTCTCGATATTCACGAATTCTTGGATTTTCAGCTTAAGCCGCTTGCAAGGCATCCGAGAGAACAATTGAATGCTTGGCGTGAAGAATTTATCCTAAAAAAGATTAAACCGATAGTTGCTCCGGGTGCCTCAGATTTAATTGCAAAACATAAGCTAGAAAGGAATCTGTGCATTATCATTACCGCAACGAATAGCTTCGTGACTTCTCCCATAGCTAGAATGCTTGGCGTGGATCATTTAATTGCGACAGAGCCAGAGCAACAAGAAGGTCAATTTACGGGCCGAGTTTCTGGTATACCTTGTTTTAGAGAAGGAAAGATTACGAGGCTAGAGCAATGGCTTGATGCGCGCAATCTTACCTGGTTATCCTTTCTTGAAAGCTGGTTTTATAGTGACTCTTTGAATGATTTGCCACTCTTAGAGAAAGTGACACATCCAGTTGCGGTTGATCCCGATGCTACGCTTGAGAATCACGCACGACACAACGATTGGCCAATTGTTAGTCTTCGATAGGCAGCTTGTAGCGCTGCGAATTATAGATACGTTGCATATTTCTACGATACCAACAAGCAACGATAGTAATTAGTGGACAATCTACTATCGCAAAAAAAAAACACCACGGACCCAACCGTGGTGCATCCTAATATTATACAAAAGAAGCATTTTGATCTTTTGTAAGTGCTCAGTTTTCAATTTAATCCATTGTTTCCTAAGAACTATTATTATTGTCTTCTTATATATTTCGCAAAGTTTGCGTTGTTGGATTTATTTACTCCTAAACACGTATACCAATAAGCAATTTTCATGCCATAACATTGAAAGCGCTTGTCTAGTGTATATTCGAGTAATTGTTAATAATGATGAGAATCGTGTGTAAGAAATTTCGACAATCTATAAATCGATAAAGTAGGCGAGCAATCGAGTATAAAATCTTCATTTTGTTAGAGATCAGAATGACTTGGATGAGTAATTATCGATTCTTGCAAGTTGTGAGTTGATGGTTTTGTGTAAAAAAAACTGACAATCAATTTATGATTAAGTTATAGTTAGTGGAAGCAAGTAAAAAAAGAAAGTGTGAGGTATATAGCCCATACTCATATAATAAGGAAAACAATATTTAGCATGATGATTGAGGCCCGAAGTAAAAGTATTTTATTAATTATTTTAGCTTTTCTAATCAGTGGCTTATTTTCTGAGGTTAATGCAACTCATATTTCTAAGCCGATTTTATCGGGAGCTAGAACAGAATATACCCAAGGAGAAAAAATTGTAGTTAGTGGGTGGGTCAACTATCAGGATCAGCCTACGTCCGATGTATTGTTAAATGCTAAATTGCTTCGAGCAGATGGAGCAGAAGTGGTTGAGACGTTTAATATCAGCGATAAACAGGGTAAATTTAGTTTTGAGTTTGAAGCTAATCGTTTACTTCCCGGTAGCTATCAGATAATCATCACCTCCCAATGTTTAGAGGTACATCGACCTGTTTGTACTTATCAGAGCACAACACTTGCAATTGATGTGAAAAAATAAGCTTCAATGGTTTTATCAGAGACCTATTCAGCATCCAGTATTGCCAAGCTCCATGAGATTTTTTATTAAAATCTAAATTACCTAGCTTATTTTTTCAAAGAATTCGTTTTACGTTTTCGCTTGTGAGTCTAAATATCGCAGAGACTGTTGTTTTGCTGTGTGAGACTAAATCACGAGAGTTTGATGCAAAACTACTATTGGCTTGCTTTATCGCTGAGAAGGGAATAAAAGCTATTGTGAAAGCTGACGCCATCATTACCTAAAGGTATTATTGGAAGAAGCTTGACTGCTAAAAGTGCTACTGTACTGCGCATGTTGAGACGATTAGGTTATACCGTTGTGGCATGGGATGAGGAGGGGTTAGTATGAGTCACGCCAGAACTGTATATCGATTGACTAAATTAGGTTCAAAGGCTTTAAAAGAACTGGTTTGTTTATCTGCATGGAGTGAGGCAAATACATTGGCCATACGGGGGTATCCTGGATTTTCTAACATTCCGATTCATTCTTTTTGATACCAGTTTTTCACGTGTCAATCATTATTATACAAACGAGAGTCATTTGCTAAATTAGTTAAAAAATAATGAAAATGCGAATCTTGATCGAAATGATTTAAGAATAGGGTTTGCTAAACATAAAAAGGAATTTCTTGATCATTTTATCGAGCTGCTTCCGCGGCTGGCAGGTCGCTTTCCAGAAACAACCATCATCTTGCGGCCCTATCCATCAGAAAGCCATCAAGCTTGGCGTGAAGCTGCAGGCGATAAACAAAATTGTGAAAATTATCTATGAAGGGAATGTTGTTCCTGGTTAATGGCTGCAGACGCTATCATTCAAGATACCATTCGAATCGTAAGAGAAATTTTGCAAGATACGAGGGGGGTTTACTTTTACTTTATGAGGCTGGAATTGCTTTAGGAAAGGATTATCAAATTGAAGTTTCCCGTCATTATTTTTAGCAAGATTTCGAGAAGCGGGGTGTGTTTTGATCAATCTCTTGTGAATCGAGAATATTGTTATAAGTACTCATAATATGCTGCCGAGTCAGAGACAGTTTCTTCCCACACCTGCATCAACAGAAAGAAGAAACTTTTTATTTATTATGAGGTGACATGACTGTCAATTTTCGAGGTTTGAGTGAGGCTAGTATTAAACCAGGAGATAAATTGTTGATAAGTAGAGGAATGCTGCATGATTTTATGACAGAATCAGGAGCGGTTGTGGCAAGAGATCTCGGCTCATAGTATTGTTAGAGATCCCTGCTATAAAAACCAAGAAATCGCTCAACTTGATCCGGCTCAGTGAAAAACATTTGTTGAGAAATGATGGTAAGCTATTGATTTTATTGCTCGTCAAGTATTTCAATAAATATTCTGTGAACTGTATCAAATAAATAAAATTTGTGGGCTAAACTGTTGCTATTAAGCAACATTTATATAATATCGTCTTGACAGAAAAATCACCCTTATATAAGCTCCAACGTCAACGAATATGAGACACTTGTGTTTATTTAGCAACGAAATAGCAGAATATTTAAACCATATCCAGGTTGGATTAGAGTCGATATCTGTCGTGCTTATAAGCAAAAGATGACCAGCACTATTACTTCTAGGGGAAGATCTTGAGTTCGACAATAATCAAGCTGGGTGAACCAACAATGCAAGAATCTGATTTTCATCCTTCAGACGAAGTATCTGTAAAAATGATATCTACGCCAACGCGTAACGAATTAAGTCAAAGGTTGGCTGATTTTGAGACATTAACAGATGCTTTAGAGTATGCCGCGAAGGGTGTTACTGGCTATAATTTTTATGATGCAAAGGGAGGTCTGCGCTCAGTACTTCCTTATCGTACGCTCAAAGTGAATGCGCAGTCTAAAGCAAAACGGTTGCTATCACTAGGCTTTTCACATGGGAGTCGGGTTGCACTCATTGCTGATACATCGCCTGAGTTTATCGAGTTGTTTTTTGCTTGCCGCTATGCAGGTTTAGTTCCATTTGCGATGCCTATACCTGTTAATCTGGGTAGTCATTCGATTTATGTTCGCCAATTACAAGGAATGCTCGAGAGTAGTGGCGCAAGTGCTGCAATTGCAAATCTTGATTATCTAGGTTTTCTTAAAGAAGCAAGCGATGGTTTAAACGGCAGTCATTTGAAATGGATTGGAACACCAGTTCAGTTAGATTCTCTTCCTAAGTCAGATGAAGCTCTTAAATCGAATACGCCAGGCGAGACAGCGTATTTGCAATTTACCTCTGGCAGCACTCGTATGCCACGCGGTGTTGTAATTACTGAAGAAGCTTTAATGTGTAATTTACGCGGTATCGTTCGTAACGGTTTAGATGTTAATCCAGGCGATCGCTGTGCCTCGTGGTTGCCGTTTTATCATGATATGGGGTTAGTTGGCCTTGTGTTGTCTCCTATGGCGGCTCAACTCACAGTCGATTATTTAGCTACACGAGATTTTGCAATTAGACCTTTACAATGGCTAAAGTTGATAAGCCGTAATCGTTGTACGATCGCGTTTAGTCAACCTTTTGGCCTCAAGCTTTGTGCTCTCCGAGTTCGAGATTCCGATTTGGAAGAGCTAGACCTTAGTTGCTGGCGTGCTGCAGGGATTGGAGCTGAAATGATTCGTCCAGAAATTTTAAGGAATTTTGCAGATAAATTTGCTTCAGCTGGATTTAGTGATCGAGCATTCTTACCTTGCTATGGCTTGGCTGAATCGACGCTAGCCGTATCATTTACCAGAATCAATCGCGGTATTGAGAGCTTGAAAGTTGATACCAAAACGCTTGTGGAAAAAAGAATGGCAGTGCGAGTACAAGCCGAAGGTAGGAAGTTTAATGAATTCGTTAATTGTGGCCGGCCTCTACCAGGGCATACAGTCAAGATTGTCGATGAGAATAGTCAAGAGTTACCTCAAATGATGGTTGGTAGTGTGCTCGTCAAAGGTGGCAGTATTATGACAGGATATTTCAACAATCAGGAAGAGACTGAGAAAGCTTTGAAGTCAGGTGGCTGGCTTGATACTGGTGATATTGGTTTTTTATTTGACGGTGATCTCTATATAACGGGGCGTAAAACTGATGTTATCATTGTCAATGGTAGAAACATACGTGCTCAAGATATCGAAGAGCTAGCTGAGCAGCAATCAGAGGTTAGATCACGTGAAGCATCAGCATTTGGTATCAGCGACTCGAGTGGTGCGACAACTGTTGTACTAGTCGTTGAATGCCGCCTTACTTCGATGGAAGAACGACAATTGCTGATTAATCGTTTACAACAATTGGTATATATGGCATTTGGGGTTAATTGCTTAGTTGAACTAGTTCCTCCTCATACACTGCCGAGGACTTCATCAGGTAAATTGTCTCGGTTTGCAGCTCGCCAAGGTTTCTTGCAGCGTGCAAATATGATTGATCAATTGCCTACGGCCTCATTATCTGGAGATAGATAGTCTTAAATGCATCAAGTAGTGGCAGTTACAGGTGCCACAGGTTTTATTGGGCAGAATCTACTTGGTGCATTAGTTCAGGACGGATGGTTGGTAAATGCATTAACCAGAAAACAACCGTCTAATAGTAATCAGAAAAATATCAAATGGGTTCTTGGCGATCTTGATGATCGTACTGCACTTCTGGAGCTTGTTACAGGAGCTTCTGCCGTTATTCATTGTGCTGGTGCAATTAGAGGTAATTCACTAGAAGCGTTTTTCCACGTTAATGCGATAGGTACTGAGAATTTACTGCAAGCTGTGGCATCAGTAAATCTTAACCCTCGTTTTCTTTTAATCTCATCGCTTGCCGCAAGAGAACCTGCATTGTCATGGTACGCTACGAGTAAATCTAAAGCCGAACAGATTACACTTCAGTATTTACACGAGGCTGATGTTTCATATGCAATTTTTCGGCCATCAGCGGTTTACGGACTCGGTGATAAGGAGTTGTTACCGGTATTTCAAGCATCTCGTTATGGAATCGTGCCTGCAATTGGTAATTCCGAGAACCGGTTTGGTTTGTTGCATGTCAGTGACTTGGTCGAGCTGATTTGCTATTGGTTAAATCAAGAAAGTTTTACGAATGGGATTTACGAGATTGACGATGCAACCCCTGGCGGATATAGTTACCAGTCTGTCGCGGAAATCGCTCAGCAGATACTCCATAGGCCGGTTAAATGTATTAAATTACCTAAGAAGCTAATACAACTGGTTGCATGCATGAATTTATGGGTATCTAAGTTACTAAATTACTCACCCATGCTGACACCAGGTAAGTTTCGAGAATTGCAGCATCCGAATTGGGTATGTGATATGAGTGCATTCAAGCAGAAGGGAATCGGTTGGGTTCCCCATACCTCGCTTCGCGAGGCGCTCCCTTATTTAATAAAATCTAAACAGAGCTATGAATGAAGTGACGCAAGAAGAAATTCTAAAGTTATTATGCCAGCGATTAACAGGTTTAGCTAAAGCAGACTTTGAAATAACAGCAGAGACTAATCTTATTACCCAATTGGCGATAGATTCGATAAAGCTATTAAATTTGATTATGGAGATTGAGGATAATTTTGATATTTCAGTTCCTGTCAACGCACTTACTGATGTAATCACTGTTCGAGATTTAGCAGATTTGATTTATCGAATTAAATCGGAGTCGAAATGAGTCTGCTAGAAAAACTGGATCGAGCTGCTGCAGCTAGAAAAGCACAATTGCCAGGAGGAATCGGTGCATTTGGTATACCAATCGAAGCGATTTATTCTGCGACAGAAGCACGTATTGGGGGTCGCAAAATATTGCTATTGGGAACAAATAATTATCTAGGGCTTAGTTTTTCAACGGAATGCAGAGAAGCCGCTCATGCCGCCATTGATGCAGAAGGAACTGGCACCACTGGATCGCGGATGGCCAATGGTAACTATTCAGGGCATCGAGCACTTGAAGCTGAGTTTGCGGATTTTTATCATTGCCGCTCTAGTATCGTTTTTACTACGGGTTATCAAGCAAATTTAGGAACTATCTCAGCGCTATTAGGAAAAGGGGATGTTGCACTTATCGATGGGGATTCACATGCCAGTATTTACGATGGCTGCATACTCAGTGGCGCAGATGTCATCCGTTTTCGCCATAATGATAGGGATGACCTAGAGAAACGATTGCGTCGTCTAGGAGAACGAAGTAAAAATACGCTCATTATTGTTGAAGGTATTTATAGTATGCTAGGAGACCAAGCGCCTTTGGCCGATATTGTCAATTTAAAGAAACAATATGGTAGCTTACTCTTATTAGATGAGGCGCATTCTTTAGGTGTGCTAGGAGAAACAGGACAGGGCTTAGTCGAGAAAACAGGACTGAATCAAGATGTTGATTTTATAACTGGAACATTCAGTAAAAGCTTGTGTGGAATTGGCGGATATTGCGTTAGTAACCATGAGCAGCTTGATCAAATGCGCTATGTGAGTCATCCCTATATTTTTACGGCATCTCCCTCTCCTGCAACGATTGCGGCTACTCGTGCTGCGTTAAAAATATTAAGCGCTGGAACGGAGTTAAGAAAGAGACTTTGGCAGAATGCAGAGCAGCTTTATAGCGCGCTAAAAAACATAGGATATCAGGTAGGTCCTCAGCCTGGCCCTATTGTGGCAATTATCCTCGATAGCCCAGAACAGGCCCTTGCTATGTGGAATGGCCTCATGGCAGCAAATATTTATGTAAATTTAATTTTGCCACCCGCTGCTCCTGAAGGAAAATCATTGGTTCGGTGTAGTATTAATGCTGCACACACTCCTGAGCAAATTAATTACGTTTCACAAGTACTCTCAGAGTTATATGCTAAATTGCATTAGTATTGTTCTGCATATACCAGAAACTGCTTCGTGGTTATCTGCCCATCCATAAGATAGATTTTCTCTCGTATGAAAGATTGGATTATTCCAGAATGGCCGTCCCCTGCTAATGTGAAAGCGCTGTTTACAACGCGTAATGGTGGTGTTAGTCAAGATGTGGAGGGTAAGTACGCTGAACTGAACTTAGGTGATCATGTTGAAGATGATCTTGTACTGGTTCAGCAGAATCGGCAACTACTAAGAAATTGTCTTCCGAGCGGCCCATGTTGGCTTAAGCAAGTACATGGATCTAAGTTCATATGGGCTGATAAATTGAACAATGAGAATCATGATGTTGAAGCGGATGCTGCTTTATCGCGAACTCAAGAGGTCGTATGCGCCGTTTTAGTAGCTGATTGTTTACCGATACTTTTATGTAATCAAGGAGGAAGCGTTGTCGGTGCAATTCATGCAGGGTGGCGAGGGTTGGCGAGCGGGGTGATCGAGAATGCGGTTCATGGGATGAATTGTAGGGTTTCTGACCTGATTGCTTGGCTTGGCCCGGCAATCAGTAGTCAATATTTTGAAGTTGGTGATGAAGTAAGAGATATTTTTATTGACCAAGATGATCAGTCCAGCTTGGCTTTTTTTACAGCGGCAGATAATGGAAAATGGCTCGCTGATATATTTTTGCTAGCTAAACAAAGATTGCTTAATTTAGGGATAAATCGAATATACGGAGGTGGCGAGTGTACTTATAGTAATCCCACTCGGTTTTATTCCTATCGGCGCGATAAAAGAACTGGACGGATGGCTGCATTAATATGGTTATCAAACCTAAATACTTAAGTTGACATTAAATTATTCTTGATTAGCGAATCTCATCATTACTGGAATAAGTAATATTAAAATTTGAGTGATTTTGATAGTGAATAATAGATGAATCCAGCACTCGAATGCTTATGTGCTGGATTTTGTTTTTTTTGATAGATAATTCTGAATAATTTTATGATTTTAACTTGGATCATCTTAGCTGGTTTAGTGGGAGGGTTACTAAGCGTTTTATTTGCTGTTTTCTTGACATTAAAAACGAGTAGTACCTGGGTATCAATTCTCGTTTCTTATGCAATCGGTGCATTGCTCGGCGCAGCTTTTATTAATACCCTCCCGGAGGCTTTAGCAATTGCAGATGATTCACGAGCTATCACTATCACTATATTATTGGGGATACTGGCGTTCTTTATTTTAGAAAAACTAGTGTTATGGCGGCATTGCCACTTAGATGAGTGTGAAGTACATGACATTAATCAACATACGATAGTAAATATTCAACATGATCATGGTCGTAGCGGAATTATGATAACCCTTGGTGATATTTTTCATAACTTTGTTGATGGAGTTTTAATTGCTGCTGCTTTTCTGGTGGATGTTCAAACGGGAATTATTACCTCGATAGCTATCATCGCGCATGAGATTCCGCAAGAAGCAGGGGATTTTATAATTTTGCTTAACTCGGGCTATAGCCGTTTTCAGGCTTTATTGTTGAATTTGCTGGCTAGTACTGCCACATTAGTGGGAGGGGTACTCGCTTATTTTATGCTCAATCAACTCAATTATCTGATTGTACCAATGCTAGGTATTGCAACTGCAAGCATGATCTATGTGGCAATGGCAGATTTGATTCCAAGTTTACATAAACGTCCAGCAATTTCTGCAACTATACAGCAAGTAGTTTTGATTATGATGGGTATCGGTTCTATTTGGCTTATTGAGATTTTGTTTAGCCATCATCATTAACGATGGGGATCTATCGGAAAATGCAGTAAGGATTCGCTGTTTAAGAACCTTAAAGATTTTACTCCTTTCCGTCATGCAATATTCTAACGTGTAAGCTTTTATAACAGGGAAAGTCGTAGTATTTTTTTTTATAAAAATGCCGCTATTTCTTTAGTTAAAAAGAACTTGATTCTTGAAATTTGAGGACTATAATTCGTCCCTTTAAACATATCGATTATTGTAGTGTTTGTAAGGAGGTCATCATGAAAAGCAAAGTAATTTTTTCTATTCCAACAGATTTAGTTTTTATTCATATTCCTGAAACGTAGTGACTCTTGGAAGGAAATTAAAATCATGAAAATGCATGTTGCCACTGTTCATCAAAATGCCTCATTTGATGCGATTTTTGATACGCATCCCGAAACCAGTCTAGATTTATCCCATGTCGAAGCGGTACTAAAAAAAGGATATAAGAAACCTTTTTTGATTGTTGATCGTGCATTGATTCGCAATAAATTCCGACGATTTAGAGCGGCCATGCCTCGTGTGCATCCGCATTATGCGGTTAAAGCAAACCCTGACCCTCGTGTTTTAACAGCTTTAATAGAAGAGGGTTCTGGTTTTGAAATTGCATCAATAGCTGAGCTTGACTTATTACTTAGCTTGGGTGTGCCCGTTGCAGATATCTTTTATAGTAATCCGATCAAATCTAGAGCCTATGTCGAGTATGCTGCCGCTAAAGGTGTTGAATGGTACGTACTAGATAGCGTTGAGGAATTACGCAAAATTGTCAGTATTAAGCCCGATGCAAAGCTTTATTTGAGAATCGATACGCCTAATATCGGTAGTGATTGGCCATTGGCAGGAAAATTTGGTTCTCATTTAGCTGACGTAAAAGAAATTATCAGTGAAGCAGTGAAATTAAAAGCAGATTTGGCAGGTGTAACTTTTCATGTGGGCTCACAATGTCGTAATCCTCAGAATTGGCGAGTAGGAATTGAGCGCGCTAAAGGTGTATTTACTGATATGGAGCAATCTGGGCTTAAGCCTCGATTACTTAATATTGGTGGAGGATATCCAGTCAGACATACAAAACCCATTCCTTCGATTGAGATCATTGCAGAAATTATTAATGCAGCAATTGAAGATCTTTCACCTGAAATTCATATCATGGCAGAACCCGGCCGGTATTTGGTATCGGATTCAGCCTACTTTGTCTGCCAAGTTGTGGGTACCGCGACGCGCAATGGGAAGCGCTGGATGTATTGGGATGCTGGAATATTTGGCGGCATCATCGAAGTAAGCGAGGGATTGCGCTACGAAATAGTAACGGATCGTAAAGGAAAAAAGATTCCTTGGACTGTTGCTGGACCAACTTGTGATTCGGTTGATATCCTCATGCGCGATGAATTACTACCAGAAGATCTGCAAGAAGGTGATTTTATTTATATACCCAATGCTGGTGCTTATACTACTGCTTATGCTAGCAACTTTAATGGTTTTCCGTTACCGGATGTAATTGTAATTTAAGTTATGTGTCCTATATTAACCGTTCTAGTATCCAATTAATCTAGTCGATCCTGAAATATCCACAAGCACTTGATTCTATGCAGCAAAGATCTTTCTTTTGATGAGCATAACGACCAGGAATGTTAAAATAGCATCCTATTTCTGGTCGAAATGGTGATTAAAA
>WBZN01000303.1_pt1 | contig 50555 bp, 46 predicted proteins | sample 5204281 | NCBI WGS metagenome assembly WBZN01 (sample SAMN12344347, study PRJNA552823) | activated sludge metagenome | biome: Activated sludge suspended growth; feature: Nitrification reactor; material: Wastewater; isolation source: activated sludge from nitrification reactor of wastewater... | reverse complement strand
CTCAGATCAAGCGACAGCGCCTTCGACATGTCTGCCGGCCTCCGCGCCCGGCAGACAGCTTGAATCAGTTTCGCGGCGATTCGGGAATCTCTCGCGATTCCCTCAGCTCGGAAACCGCTCTAGCCTGCGCTGCTGTAGCGCTGCGAGCGCCCTTTCCTCGCCGATCTATTCGATGATTTTACCGTCCTTCATGCAGAACACTGTCGTTCCGGTAAAACGCATCCGGCGGCCCGAAGCCGCAGGTAGCGCGCAAACCGGGATATCGAACGCAGGTCCTGTATGCGTGCGGCCGTCGTCCCGGCGGCCGAACACGTAGTCGCCTTCGGCGATGAGGTCGCCGACGCCCCGGAAGTCGAGGTCGGGAAATGCCGCGCGGAGCTCCGCCATCTTTGTTCTTGATCTGACGCCGCGCTCGATCGTGACCCGCTCATAGAGCGTGCGGCCCGGCGACTTGCGCGACAGCGACGGATCGCCGTCCTCGCGATACTCGACGACCTCCGTTGTCTCTCCGTCGTCCGCCACGGGCTGGCGGCAGGGCGGACGGAGCGCTATTCTTGGCCTTGCGCGATGACGCGCGGATCCTGAAGGCGAGGGCTTCAATGCGCGCGCGGCGCCTTTCGATCATAACGCCTACGCTGGGCGACGGAGGGTTCCCCCGATGCGTGTGATTGGCCTTGCCGGGTGGAGCGGGGCGGGCAAGACGACGCTGATCGTCAGGCTCATTCCCTGTCTCATCGCGCGCGGCCATACGGTCTCGACCCTTAAGCACGCGCATCACGCCTTCGACGTCGATCAGCCCGGCAAGGATTCCTACGAGCATCGGCAGGCCGGCGCGCATGAGGTGCTCGTCGCCTCGGCGAAGCGTTTCGCCCTGATGCATGAAATCCGCGACGGCGCAGCGCCGCGCCTTGCCGAATTGCTGGCGCGGATGAGCCGCGTCGATCTCGTTCTCGTCGAAGGCTATAAACGCGACGCTCATGTCAAGATCGAGATTCATCGCATGGCCAATGGCAAGCCTCCGCTCTACCCGGACGATCCTGATATCGCCGCTTTCGTCAGCGACGGGCCGCCGGCGCCGGCTCTTCCTTATGCGCATCTCGACGATATCGAGGCGATCGCGAATTTAGTCGAGCGCCTCGCCTCGCCGCTCGCGGAGGCGATCGCGCGGCTCGAAGGCGCGAACGCTCGAGATGGCTAAGCTCGGCGCGGAAAGCTTCGCCGAGAGGCCGTCGAACGCGGCCAAGTTCGCGCCGGGAGACTCGGTGAATTTCATCGATTACGATCGCGCTGATCCCGGAGAGCCGACGCGCCGTCGCCCGCGAGGTCGCGGTCGCCAAATCGTCCGAAGGAACACGCGTGCTGCTTTATCTTTGCATTATGGCAGGGAGCGCCATTGGCGGCGCGACGCGTTTCTTTGTCGCGACGGCAATCGGCGATCAGATCGGCGAGGCGTTTCCCTGGGGCACGATCATCGTCAACGTCACGGGGTCATTCGTCATTGGTTTCTTCGCGACGTTGACCGGGCCGGATGGCCGGCTTCTCGTTGGCTCGCTGACGCGCCAGTTCGTCATGGTCGGCATTTGCGGCGGCTACACCACCTTCTCGTCCTTCAGCCTGCAGACGCTCAATCTCGTCCGCAACGGCGAGATGATTCGTGCGGGCTGGAACGTCGGGCTGTCGGTCGCGCTGTGCCTCATCGCCGTGTGGCTCGGCCATGTCGCCGCCGCGGCGCTCAATCAGCTGAGAGGCGCTTGACGTGCAAACGCCGACAAAAGTAGCGCAACCGCGTATTTCATCGGAGAAAGCGCCCGACATGATGAGCGCCGCTCTATGAGCCGATCGTGCGCTTGAGACGGTTGTCGAATCTGATATTAAAGAATATGTTGAATTAGAATAGATATGAAACATCGTTGTTGCAGCATTATTGCCGTCGAATTAAATAGTAATCCGTCCTGAAGCGGGGGGATGCTATGTGCGACCTGATGGCAGAAAGAATTAAAATAAATGCAATTTTGAGCAAAGCGGTCGAAGATGGTTTCGGCGACTGGTCAATGAAGACGGAGGAAGTGGTTCAGCATTGTTTCCTCGCGCTTCAAGCCTGTTACGATGGTTCTTGCGTGGAGGAATGTCTGAGAAGGAAGGCGGAAGAATTCGTCGCCGCGCGCCTTGCGCGGGGCAGGACACAAGCCGCCGCAGTTCCCAACCGCCGGGCGGCCGGCTGATCGGCCTCGCGGACCCCGCAGCTCCGCGCATGAGACGAAGGGACCGCGTCCGCCCGTCGGCGTCTGGCGCTCGTTGATCTAACCCGCCTCGGACTCGCCGCTGAGCCGCAGCCACTCTTCCTCGGCCTCGAGCAGGGCCATTTCGAGCGCGCCGCGTTGGGCCGCAAGCTCGGCCGCCTTGGCCGGATCCTTGCAGAAATTTTCGGGATTTGACAGCGCCTTGTCGACGCGCTGCACGAGGTCGTGGAACTTGCGCATCCGGTCCTCGGCCGCGACGATGCGCTTGCGCAGAGGCGCTGCGCCCCTGGGCCCGGCCTCTTTTCGAGAGGGCGCATCGCGCGGCGCCGGCTCGTCGGCGGCCGCGGCGCGGCTCTTTCGCCCCCTGCCATTGCCGCCGCGGACGGAAGACGATCCCGCGCCGTCGAGGACATGGCGCTTATAATCGTCCATGTCGCCGTCGAAGGCCTTGACCGTGCCGTCGGCGACGAGCCACAGCCGATCGGCGCAGGCGTCGAGCAGATGGCGATCATGCGAGACGAGAATGATCGCCCCTTCGTAATCGTTGATCGCCTCGATGAGGGCGGCGCGGCTGTCGATGTCGAGATGGTTCGTCGGCTCGTCGAGGATCAGAAGATGCGGGCCGGAAAAGCTCGCAAGCCCCATCAGCAGCCGCGCTTTCTCGCCGCCCGACAATTGCGCGACCTTCGTATCCGCCTTGACGTTCGGGAAACCGAACTGCGCGCATTTCGCCCTGATCTTCGATTCCGTCGCGCCGCGCATCAGCCCGGCGACGCATTGATACGGCGTCGCCGTCTCGTCGAGGTCATCGACCTGATGCTGCGCGAAGAAGCCGACTTCGAGCTTCGCGGATCGCCGCACCAAGCCGCCCTGCGCTTCGAGCCGTCCGGCGACGAGCTTGGCGAAGGTCGATTTGCCATTGCCGTTCGAGCCGAGGAGGCCGATGCGATCGTCCTCGGCGATATTGAGCGACAGCCTCTTCAGGACCGGCACGCCGTCGTAGCCGGCGCTCGCGTCCTCCATGGCGAGGATCGGCGGGCTCAAGGGCTTGGCCGGAGAAGGCAGATGGAAGGGCAGGACATGGCCGTCGACGATCGCCGCGATCGGCTCCATTTTGGCGAGCATCTTGAGGCGCGATTGCGCCTGCGCCGCCTTGGTCGCCTTGGCGCGGAAGCGATCGACGAAGGCTTGCAGATGCTTGCGCTCGACGTCCTGCTTCTTCTTGTGCTTGGCGAGGATCGCCTGCTGCTCGCGCCGCTGCTTCTCAAAGCTCGAGTAATTGCCCTTCCAGAGGCTCAGCTTCGCCGTGTCGAGGTGGAGAATGTGATTGGCGACCGCGTCGAGCAGGTCGCGATCGTGGCTGATGACGAGGATCGTCGCCGGATAGCTCTCGAGATAATTGACGAGCCAGAGCGTGCCTTCGAGATCGAGATAGTTCGTCGGCTCGTCGAGGAGCAGCAGATCGGGCGCGGAGAACAGCACGGCGGCGAGCGCGACGCGCATGCGCCAGCCGCCGGAGAATTCGGAAAGGCTCCTGTTCTGCGCCGCCTCGTCGAAGCCGAGGCCTGAGAGAATGCCGGCGGCGCGGGCCGGCGCTGCATGCGCGTCGATGTCGACGAGCCGCGCGTGAATCTCGGCGATGCGGGCGGGGTCCGTCGCCGTTTCGGCTTCGGCGATCAGCGCCGCGCGCTCGAGATCGGCTTCGAGGACGAAATCGATGAGCGTCTGCGCTCCGCCCGGCGCCTCCTGCTCGACACGGCCAAGGCGCGTCTGGCGCGGATAGGAGATCGTCCCGGACTCGGGCGCGAGCTCGCCGGAGATCATGCGGAAGAGCGTGGTCTTGCCGGCGCCGTTGCGGCCGACGAAGCCGATGCGCGCATTGTCCGGCAAGGCGGCGGTCGCCTTGTCGAACAGGATCCGCGGTCCAAGCCGGAGCGTGACGTCGTTGATATGCAGCATGAAGGGCTTGTCGCCCGGCCCGCGCTGCATTGCAAGAGACCGGCGAGAGGCTGCCAAGAGCGCGTGTCAAGGGATGGGCAAGGGATGGGCCGGATCCTCTTGCGGCGCCACATGGCAGCGCTTATTATGCTGCGACGCAATGTCGCGTGGAGGGGAGGCTCGCGGAAGCTTAGTTTCGACGGGTTAGAGAAATTCCAGGCGATTTTGCGAGGCTTCGGTCGGGCCGCGAGGCGGACAGCGCCGCCTGCGCTTTGCGCATGGATTTTGCTTGTCAGGCGCGTGGACGTCGACGCGTCCAGCAGAGGGCGAACGGCCGGACAGTGATAGGCGGTAGCGATCTTTTCAATTTACATAATCAATTAGACCCGGCGGGTCGTCAAGTAATATAGATCAATAACGGCTGAAAGGCTGCCCAATAGGAGAGTGATGAATGGCCCAGATCGGCGAAAAGATCCCGGATTTTTCGGTTACCGGCGTCAAGCCCGGCTTTGAGAAGCATGAAGAGAACGGCGTAAGCGCGTTCGAGGAGCTGACGCAAGCAAGCTTTTCGGGGAAGTGGAAGATCATCTTCTTCTATCCGAAAGATTTTACCTTTGTCTGCCCGACGGAGATCGCCGAGTTCGCTCGTCTCAACGCCGAATTCGCTGATCGCGACGCCGTCGTTCTCGGCGGCTCGACCGACAATGAATTTGTCAAGCTCGCTTGGCGGCGCGAGCACAAGGATCTCGCCAAGTTGCCGATCTGGCAGTTTGCCGACACGAATGGTTCGCTTACCGACGGGCTCGGCGTCCGCTCGCCGGCCGGCGTCGCCTATCGCTACACTTTCATCGTCGATCCGGACAATGTGATCCAGCATATCTACGCGACCAACCTCAACGTCGGCCGCGCCCCGAAGGACACGCTGCGCGTGCTCGACGCGCTCCAGACCGACGAACTCTGCCCGTGCAACCGTGAGGTCGGCGGCGAAGTCCTCAAGGCGGCGTGACATGTCGATCGACAGCCTGAAGTCGAAGCTGCCCGATTTCGCGAAGGACGTGCGCCTCAATCTCGGCGCGATCGCTAACGACGACAGCCTCGGCAAGCAGACGAAATATGGCCTTCTGCTCGCCTGCGCCATCGCGACCCGCAATGCCGAGGTCGCGGCGGCCTTCGACATTGAGGCGACGGCGAACCTTTCGCCCGGAGCGCGAGATGCGGCCCGTTCGGCGGCGGCGATCATGGCGATGAACAATGTCTATTATCGCTTTGTTCATCTCGCCTCGAATCCCGTCTACAAGACGCTGCCGGCCAAGCTCCGCATGGCGGTAATCGGCGCGCCCGGCGTGCCGAAGACCGATTTCGAGCTTTGGTGCCTCGCTGTCTCCGCCATCAACGGCTGCGGCGCCTGCATTGACGCGCATGAAAAGGTCCTGGCCGAGGCGGGCGTGCCGCAGGAGACCCTTCAGACGGCGGTCCGGTTCGCCGCCATTCTGCAATCCGCCGCGGTGGCGCTCGAAGCGGCTCAACTGCCGGTTCTCGCCTGACTGCCGGGAAACCGACCTCCGATAGGAGCGCCTGATCACGGCGCTCCTATCTCTTATGGTCTCCGAAAACGTTTGTGTAACGTTCCAGCTGTTCAGTCCCGGCATTTGGCGGATTGGATCGAGTTTGAATCTTTCGGGCTCGATCGTCACTTCCCCTCGATCATTCTTCGCGCGTCCTCGCGCAGCGCCGCGCGGGACGCGTCCCTGAAATAGAGCATGTGGCCGCCGGCATAGAGCTTGAGCTCAATCCGGTTTGAGTCGCCGAATTGCGGAATCTGCGCGATCAGAAGCTTCGAAGCAAAATAGGGCGTCATCTGGTCCGTGAGCCCATGCGCGATGAGCACCCTGAAATTCGGGTCGATCGCGAGCGCCTGCGTTAGATCGCCGAGCGCCTGCGCTTTCTCGCGGCCGCCGCCCCAGTCCCATTGGCGGTAGACGTTTTCGTTCAGGATCTCGTAGCGAGCGTCCACCGGCCAGCCGAGCCGGGCGGCGGTGACGTCGGCCATGGCGCCTGCAAGCGAAGTCTTGTCGGCCTCGAGGATCGGATCGGGTCGCTCGCCCTGCGCCGAATGCGGAAAGGGATCGTAGCCGCTCACGGTCGCATCATAGTGGCTCGAAATCCTGCCGGCCGCGCGGCCCGGCTCTCGCGCGAAACTCCCCACGTCGACCCGCCCGCCGAGTCGGCGGACAAAAGCCGGATCAAGGCCTGTCAGCCGCGCGACATTCTCGACAATCCGGGCTTGCGCCGCGCTATCGCGCTCGCCGCGCAGGAGGTCGACGAGATAAGGTCCCGCCGCGTAATCCTCGACTTCGGCGAGTTCCTTGCCATTGGCCAGCGTCAGGCCTCGCCCGGCCGCGGCCTGCGAAGGCAGGCGGCCGACCGCGGGCAGAGGGCTGTTTGCGCTTTCGAACCAGCCGAGATCGATGACCGGCGAGATCATGACGAGCCCAGAGACGCCGACGCCCTCGACATCCTGCAATCGCCGCGCGAGCTTCGGCGCGCGAAACCCCCCATAGCTCTCGCCGACGATGAATTTGGGGCTTTCGAGCCGTTTGGCTGCGCCGAGCCATTTGCGGATCACGACGGCGAGCGTCTCGATGTCGCCCTCGACCGAGTAGAAGCGCCGACGGGCGCCGTCGCCCTTCGCAAGAATTCGGCTGTAGCCGGTCCCCGGCGGATCGATGAAGACGAGGTCGGCGAAGTCGAGCCATGTGTCGGCGTTGTCGACGGGAATCGGCGCCGCGGAAGGCGAATGCGGCTCGTCGCTGAGGGCGAGCCGCCAGGGACCGAGCGCGCCGAGGTCGAGCCAGGCCGAAGAGGCGCCGGGGCCACCATTGACGACGAACGCGATCGGACGTTTCGCCGGATCGGCGCCTTCGAGCAGAAAGGCAGTGACGGCGACGTCCGCCTGCGGCTCCCCGCTTTGTGCGTCGCTGAGGCGGATCGCGCCGGCGGTCGCCTTGAACTTCAGGCTGCGGCCTGAAAAGTTCAAGACGTGAGAGGTGGTGACGGGCGGCGGCAGTGGATGCGGCGGCGTCGTGGCGGCGGCCTCCGGCTCCTCGGCCGCGGGCTTCGGCGGAGTTTGCCGCCCGGCCTCTTCGGCGAGCGCGCTTGCGAGAACGAGACAGAGGGGCACGGCAAAGAGCGCGGTCCTCAGACCGGCGACGCTTTCGATAGGAGACGACACGATTGGATTTTCTCCTTTGAGGACCCCGTGCCCTGGCCCGTCCTTTGACCGCGGAAGCCAGGCTCTGCAATTCAAACTTGCGTGCCGATCCCGTTTGTCGCTCGCCCGTGCGCCTTGTCCTACCCGTTGAGGCCCGCGCTGCAGCGCCGCCGAAGCCTGGAAGCGCTCAAGCCTTCGCCAAGCGAAGCGGGCGGAAATAGCGCCAAAGTCAGCGCCGTGACGGATTGAGCCGCAGATTGCGGCTTGGCGCAAAGGCTCGCTCTCATCATGGGAGTCAGAACTCTTCATGCCGGCTACGGGCATTGCGGTGGTATCATTTACCAGCACACACAACCGTGGGAGCAAAGGGATGCAAAGAGGCTCGGGTCCTGGATTCGCCGCCGGCTTGGCGATTGCGCAAATCCTCTGCGGTCAGGGCGTCTCGGCCGCCGGTTCGGCGGAGCGCGAACTGCTGCGCCAAGAGCTGGTCGGCAAAGCGCCGCCGGATTGGCTCGTGCATGTGTCGGATCGGGGCGACATGCTACTCGCCTTTGTCACTCCGCCCTATCAGCAAGCTTTCGACCTTTGGTTTGAGCCCGAGCAGTTGCGCGCAAGGATGCTCGGGTTTTGTCCCAGCGCCGAGGACAAGATCTGGAGTCAGCTGCAGCCGCGGCAATTGATTGCGATCGAACCGACGGTCGGCGGCAAATCGGCCGATGCGATGCGCCTCGCCTGTCCGCGCGGGCGTCAGCAGCCGCCGGCCTGAAGCCGAGAGGCTTTTCAGGCCGCCGAATGCGCCTCGCGCCTGGCTCGCCTGCGCATGCGCGCGGCATTGAGCTCGGCCTCGGGACTGACGCTCGTCTCGATCACGCGGCGGGGCGGAAAGATGACGATGACTTCGGTGCCTTCGCCAGGTTTCGATTTCAGCGTGAACACGCCGCCATGCAGTTCGACGAGGCCTTTGACGATCGGAAGCCCCAGCCCGGAGCCTTCCTCGGCGTTCTTCTGGGCGAGCGTTCCGCGCCCGAAAGACGACATGACGACCGGGATTTCCTCCTCGGGAATGCCGGGGCCGGTGTCGCGGACCGCGAGATATTGGCCGCCGTCCACCGTCCAGCCGATGCGGATCCGGATCGAGCCGCCATGCGGGGTGAATTTGATGGCGTTGGAGAGAAGATTTATCGTCACCTGCCGGACCGCGCGTTCGTCGGCCCAGAGCCGCGGGAGACTGGGCTCGACGGCCTCAGTGATCGCGATGTGACGCTTCTTGGCGCGCAAGGCGAGAAGGTGACGGCAATCCTCGACGATATGGTCGAGCGCGACGGGCTCCTCCTTCAGTTCGAATCGGCCAGCCTCGATTCGCGACAGGTCGAGGATTTCATTTATGAGCATCAAAAGATGATGGCCGCTGGCGTGAATGTCGTTCGAATATTCCTTGTAGGAGGCGACGATGTGGGCGCCGAACAATTCGCCCTTCATCACTTCCGAAAAGCCGAGGATCGCGTTGAGCGGCGTGCGCAACTCATGGCTCATGGTCGCGAGAAAGCGGGATTTGGCGAGGTTCGCCTCCTCGGCCCGCCGGCGAGCGAGATCGCTGTTTGCTTTTGATTCCTCGAGCTCGGCGATGAGCTCGTCCTTTTCTCCTTGAAATGAAAAAGCGTCGACAGCCGCGGCATATTGCTGTCGGGCGAGCAGGAGAAGATAGAGCTGCGCGCCGCAGGCGAGGATAATCAGTTGCAGCGTTCCATCCCCGATGCTTGCCGCGCCGGCGAGCGTCAGGATCGCGAGGGTGACCGGGACCATGGCGCCGACTGTCGCCGCCGGAATGCATGGGCTGATCGTCGCGTTCATGGCGCCGACGAGAAGCCCCATCGTCGTCGCCGAAGCGAGCGCCGCGGGGTTTGCCGATTGTCCGATGAGCACGATGAGGATGGCCCAGGTCGTCCCTTGAACCGTTTCCGTAAGGATGAAATCGCGCCGCCAGCAGGGCGCGTCGGCGCTCGAGACGGCGGCTTGTGAGTAGCGGCGGGCGATTAGCTGCGTCAGGGTGAGCGCCGCGACATTGAGGCAAAGCCAGATCACGACAACGTCGGCGGCGAGCCAGGACAGAGCGATCACGGCGAATATCCCGCCGAGCGCCATCAGGATCGCGGCGCAGGATCGACGTCCTCTGGCGAAAAGCGCGAGGAGGTCGACATCGAAATCACGCGGGTCCACGACGCGCGCCGCGGCTTCGAGCTGCGCCTCGATGGTATTGAACCGGCCGCCGAATGGGAGCCTGAGGCCGCGTGATTTGCCGGCGGTCCGCGGCTTGTCGCCGGGCGCCGTTGCAACCAGCTCTGCGGCGACTTCCGTCATCCCGGGAGGATCCTCGCCACGCTCCGGGCATCTGTCCGCGAGCGCATTTTACGCAGGAAAGCTGCCGGAAAAACATTAACGACAGACTCCTTCAACGCCTCGCATTGTTTGCGATTGAAGCTGGACCGGGGCTGACCATCCTTCGCTGTGGGCGCCGCGGATGCGCCAAGGCTCATCCTGCATTGGATGTGCGGCGCCGCACATTGCTCACCGATGCCATCGGGTATGGACAGTCCACGCGCCGCAACTTCGGGCCTTTTCCGAGCGAAGACGCCTGCTTGCCCACCGATAAAGCCTTGCCTTGACGATCAAAGCCTGATCTTTGCGCCGCTCGGCCCGTGCTTCCGCAGGGATTTGGCGCAGCAGGCGGGCGCATAAAGACGCCGGGCCGAAACCGGCGCGACGAAAGAGACGGGCTTTCTATGGAAATCACGATCGTCGGATCCGGGGATGCTTTCGGGACGGGCGGGCGCGCCCACACCTGCTTCAGGGCGCGATCCGGCGAGGCGGGCGCTCTTGTCGATTTCGGCGCGGCCTCCATTTCGTCGTGGAAGAAACTCGGCCTCAGCTTCGATTCGGTCGACTTGATCGCCTTCTCGCATCTGCATGGCGATCACTTCGGCGGATTGCCTTTCCTTCTCCTCGATTGCCAGTTTGTCGAGCGCCGGACGAAGCCGCTCCTGATCGCCGGGCCGCCTGGCACAAGGGACCGGCTCGACGCCTTGTTCGAGCTTCTTTTCCCCGGCAACGCCAGGATGAACTGGGGATTTGCCTGGCGCGTCGATGAAATTCAGCCCGGCGCGGTCGCGAAGGCCGGCGCATTCGAGCTCGAATCCTTTCCCGTCGTCCATGCGGCAGGTTCGATCGCGACGGGATTGCGCCTCGGCGACGGCAGGTCGGTCTTCGCCTATTCCGGCGACACGGCCTGGACCGAAACTCTGTTGGCGATCGCAGCTGAGGCCGATCTCTTCATCTGCGAATGCTATTCCGGCGACAAGCCGGTGCCCAACCACATGGACTGGCCGACGCTTAAGACCAAGCTCCCCGGCTTTACGGCGAAGCGCGTGATGGTGACCCATATGAGCGCCTCGGCCCTGGCGCAGATCGCCGACATGGAAGCGGCCGGCCTCATGATCGCCTATGACGGCCAGACGATCGAACTCTGAAATGGCGCGCTTCGAGCTCGACGCAATCGTCGAGCGGATCAGGGCGTGCCGCATCTGCCGCGACGCCGCGCCGGGGCTGCGCCTGCCGCATGAGCCGCGCCCCGTGCTGCGGGTTTCTGTCACGGCGCGGCTCCTCATCGCGAGCCAGGCCCCCGGGGTGCGCGTGCATGCGACCGGACTGCCTTTCAACGACCCCTCCGGCGACCGGCTGCGGCAGTGGATGGGCGTCTCGCGCGAGCTCTTCTACGATGAGGCAAGGATCGCCATTGCGCCGATGGGCTTTTGCTTTCCGGGCCACACCGCCGAGAAGGGCGATTTGCCGCCGCGCAAAGAATGTCGCGAGACCTGGCACGACGAGCTGTTCAGCGCCATGCCCCGAATCGAATGCGTGCTGGCGATCGGCCGCTATGCGCAAGACTATCATTTCGCCCGGGCCGGCCGCCCTTTGCCGAAAGATCTCACCCAAAGCGACATCGTCCGGCGCTGGCGGGAATTCGCTGGCGAGGCGCCGAAAATCATTGCCCTCCCGCACCCATCCTGGCGCAACAGCGGATGGCTCAAGCGCAATCCATGGTTCGAGGCCGAGGTTCTCCCGATGCTGCGCGCGGAAGTCGCGGCGATGATCTGAACGCAGTCTGACGAAGGCGTTCAGACAACGTTCAGCCGCAATGCTCCTCTCTAACGGCTCGTTTTCTGGGATCGCGGCATGCTTCGCCGCTCTCAGCAGCATCGCGAGGTTTGCCGATGGCGCGAGTGCCGGGTCGAGTTTTTGCAGCGTTTGTCGCTTTGGCTGTCGGGCTCTCGCTCGCGACATTCGCCCGCGGGCAGGGCGGCGCCCAGCGAATTGCCCTCGTCATCGGCAATGCGCAATATGCCGATCCGTTGGCGACCGCCGCCAATGACGCGGGCCTGGTCGCCGAGACACTGCGCGGCGCCGGCTTCGACGTCGCAGGCGCCGCCAATCTCGATCAGGATTCGCTGCGTCGCGCTTTCCGGGATTTCTTGACCAAGGCGACGCAGGCCGGGCCCGACGCCGTAGCCTTCGTCTATCTCTCCGGCCGCGGCCTGCAATATGCGGGCGAGAATTATTTCGCGCCGGTCGACGCCGCCATCACGCATGATTCGGACATTCCGCTGCAGGCGCTCCGTCTCGCGGATTTCACCCGCGCGCTCGCCGCGACGCCGCTTCGCGCCCGCATCGTCGTTCTCGACGCGGCGCGGACCAACCATTTCGCCCAAGGGGGCAATCTCGCTGGCGGCCTCGCCCTTATCGACGCCGATCCCGGCTCGCTCTACGCCTTCAACGCGGCGCCAGGAACGATCGCGCCGGACGAGCCCGGTCCATACGGCGCTTATGCGCAGGCGCTCTCCGAGCTCCTACGTCAGGGCGGCACGCCGGTCGACGTCGTCTTTTCGCAGGTGCGGCTGCGCGTCAACGAGGCGACGCGCGGCGCGGTCACCCCATGGGACGTGTCGACCATCTCGCCGCCTCTCATTCTGCTCGAGGGCGCGCCGAATGCGCCCGCCGGAGCGGCGCAAGGGTACAGCGCGCTGCAGACGCGCCCGATCGGCTCATTTCCGGCCAGCGAAGCCTATGCGGCGGCGCTCGCCCGCGACACGATCGAGGGCTACCAGTCTTTTCTTGTCGCCTATCCGAACGATCCGCTCGCCGTTCGCGTCCGCGCGATGCTGGCGGCGCGGCGCGAGGCCCTGACCTGGCGGCGCGCCTGTGCGGCGAACATGCCGGACGCCTATTGGAGCTATATGCAGCGCTACCCGACTGGGCCGCATTTCGCCGACGCGCGCCGGCGTCTCGTCCTGCTTTCCGCTCCGCCGGCGCCGCCGCCGCGTTTCGAGGTCTACGACTTCGGGGGCCTGCCGCCGCCGCCGGCGATCGAGTATGAGATCGTCGACCGTCCCGTCATCGTGTTCGTGGGTCCGGACTATCCGCCGCCGCCGCCGCCGCCGGTCTATTTCCTGCCGCCGCCGCCGCGGGAATTTGTCGAGCTGCCTCCGCCTCCGCCGCCGCAAGGCCCAGGATTCCTGCCGATCCCGGTTCCGATCCCGGTCCCGTTCGGACACTTCAACGGGCCGCCCGGCCAATTCCAGCAGCGGAATTTCGGCCAGCAGCAGCCCATTCCGGCCGGCGTTCCGGCGCCGGGCGCGCAGGGAGGTTTCCCGCAAGGACAGCCCGGCGCAACTTCAAACGGGCAGCCGGCGGCTCAGGGGGGCAGACCCCAGGGCCAACAAGGAGAGCCCGGTCAGCCCAAGCCGGCTCAACCGGCGCCCGGTCAGCCCGTGCCGGCTCAGCCGGCGCCCGGTCAGCCCAAGCCGGCTCAACCGGCGCCCGGTCAGCCCAAGCCGGCTCGGCCGGCGCCCGGTCAGCCCGTGCCGGCTCAGCCGGCGCCCGGTCAGCCCGTGCCGGCTCAGCCGGCGCCCGGTCAGCCCCTGCCGGCTCAGCCGGCGCCAGGTCAGCCCGGCGCCGCCCAGGGCCGTCCCGGAGCGCCCGCGGGCCAGGGTCATCCTGCTCCCGCTCCCGCAAATCCCCCAGCCGTGGGCGCGCCAGCGGCGGGAACGACTGCGACCCCCGCACCGGGCGCGAACCATGCCTTGCCGGTTCCCGGCGCGCCCGCCGGGCAGGGCCATCCGGGCGGTCCCCCAGCCGTCCCTGCAAATCCCCCTGGCGCGGGCGCTCCTCCGGCAGGACCGACGGGCGGCGCCCCCGGCGCGAACCATGCCTTGCCGGTTCCCGGCGCGCCGGGCACGGCCCTGCCTGGCGCGCCGCAACATGGCGCGCCGCAGGCGGCTCCCGGCGCTGTTCCCGCTCACGGGGGGACTCCGGGAGCGGGTCCCGGGGCTGCTGGGGCAGCGCCGCGTGAGCCCGTTCAGGGGCAGGGCGCGCAGGGGCCAGGGCCCGGCGGACATCCGTCCGGCCAGCCAGGGGCTGGCAAGCCCCCGGCAGAGCCCGCGCCGCAGCCGCACCCAGCCTCCCCGCCCGAAGCGCCGGCAGGCGCGCCGCCGGCGGCCACCCATGCGCCAGGCGCCGATCATGCGCAGCCGCAGCGCGCTGCTCCGCCACATGAGTCGTCTCCAGACGTCGCTCCCGGTCCAGGGGCTCGGCCCGCCCAATCGGAGCGGGGCCAATCCGGGCCGGGCGCTCCGGCGCCCAAACCGGAGCCCGCTCCGGCGCCTAAACCGCAGGCCGCGCCGCCACAGCCAATGCACCAGACTCCGCCGCAGGAACGGCCGCAAGCTCAGCAAGCGCCGCAGCATCCTCAAATCCAGCAGCAAGCCCCGCCGCCGCAGATGCAACACCCTGAGGGGTCGCCGCAGCAGCACCCGCAAGCCCCGCCCCCGCAGCAGCACCCGCAAGCCGCGCCCCCGCAGCAACACCCGCAGGCGCAGCCTCAGGGCGAGCAAAAGCCCGGCCAGCCGCATCCGCAGGCGCAGCAGCGGCCGGAGGGCCATGACGGTCCCGGCGGCGGCCAGCATGGCGATCATCCAGGCGAGCCGCCGCATTGAGCGCGGCGGGGCGCCTATCCGCCCGAGCGGATCAGCTGCGCATAAACGCTCTGCTCGGCGCCCCTGAGGCGGGCGACGCCGGTCTGGAAGCCGGTGAACAGCGGCCGCTCCCAGGATTCGGCGGCGCCGTCGGGCCAGACGATCTCGAGCGTGTCGCGCTCGAGCCGCCAGCGCCCGCGCGGGCCGGCCTGCGACGGCGCGCTCCAGGTCCAGAAGGAGGAGTCCTCTGGCTCGAAGCGGGCCAGCGTGCCGTCCGTCCGGAAATCATAGGTCCATGATTTCGAACCGATCTCCACCTTCCATGAGCCGAAGGCCGGATCGTCGGTTTCCGACCCGGAGGCGAGGCGGACATTGCCGCCGCCAAGCCTGACGAGGGCGTAATAGGTCTCGCTCAACCAGTTGACGTGATAGATTTTCGATCCCCAGAGCGGAAAGCCCCAGCCGGCCGTGTTGCTGGCGCCGACCCGGCCGCCGCGCGACAGCAGCGTCTTGGCGAAGGAGAGCAGGAAGACCGGGCCGTTGTCGGTCTTGTAGCAGGCATCGGTCGGCCACTGGCAGCCGGCCTTGACGTCGGCGAGATCGCAGCTCGGAAAGAACACCCGCGCGCCCGGCATGAACAGCTGCTCGAAGCCGGCGCCGGCGAAGTCGGATTCGAGTATCTTCGCGGTCAGATAGCCGAGGCCGAATTTTACGCCGCCCGGATCGCCATGGGCGTAGAACAGCATGCGGTCCACCTTCGCGCCCCTGTCCTTGAGGCGCTGGAACTGCGTCTTGAGGTCGGAGACGCTTCCGGCCGGAATGGCCGTGGCGTTAAGTTCGCCGGCGCGGCGCTTGCCCATCGTCTCGGCGTCCTCGTCGTTCGAATCGTAGAACAGGATGAATTCGGGCATGGCTCTGGCCTCCGCTCGGCAGCCTCGCCGATCGGCCCGCATCTATGCGAGGGCGCCAGGCGCGCAAAATCGGCCGCGCGAAATCGCGCGTTCCCATCCGCGACCTCGCCTGCTATCGAAGCGCCATGACGACCCCGATCGAAAACATCCGCAATTTCTCCATCGTCGCCCATATCGACCATGGCAAATCGACGCTCGCCGACCGGCTGATCCAGACCACCGGCGCCGTCGCCGAGCGAGACATGGTCGAGCAGGTGCTGGACTCGATGGATATCGAGCGCGAGCGCGGCATCACCATCAAGGCGCAGACCGTGCGCCTCGACTACCTCGCGAAGGACGGTAACGCTTATGTCCTGAACCTCATGGACACGCCCGGCCATGTCGACTTTGCTTATGAGGTCTCGCGCTCACTCGCCGCTTGCGAGGGCTCGCTGCTGGTCGTCGACGCGAGCCAGGGCGTCGAGGCGCAGACGCTTGCCAATGTTTATCACGCGCTCGACGCCGGCCATGAGATCGTGCCGGTTCTCAACAAGATCGACCTGCCCGCCGCGGAGCCCGACCGCATAAAGCAGCAGATCGAGGATGTAATCGGCCTCGACGCCTCGGACGCCGTGCTGATTTCGGCCAAGACCGGCATAGGGATCGATCTCGTGCTGGAGGCGATCGTCGCGCGCCTGCCGCCGCCGAAAGGCGACGAGACGGCGCCCTTGAAGGCGCTGCTCGTCGATAGCTGGTACGATGCCTATCTCGGCGTCGTCGTGCTTGTGCGGGTGGTCGACGGATCGCTGAGGAAGGGCCAGAAGATCACGATGATGGGCGCAAACGCCCATTACGAGATCGACCGGATCGGCGTGTTCCGCCCGAAGATGCAGGACGTCGCCGAGCTCGGGCCGGGCGAGGTCGGCTTCATCACGGCGCAGATCAAGCAGGTGGCCGACACGCGCGTCGGCGACACGATCACCGACGAGCGCCGCCCTTGCGCCGACGCGCTGCCGGGCTTCCAGCCGGCGCAGCCCGTCGTCTTCTGCGGGCTCTTTCCGGTCGATGCCGCCGATTTCGAGGATCTGCGCGCGGCAATGGGCAAGCTGCGCCTCAACGACGCCAGCTTCTCCTATGAGATGGAGAGTTCGGCGGCGCTCGGCTTCGGCTTCCGCTGCGGCTTTCTCGGCCTCCTGCATCTTGAAATTATCCAGGAGCGGCTCGAGCGCGAGTTCAATCTCGACCTCATCGCGACGGCGCCATCGGTCGTCTACAGGATCGTGCAGCGCGACGGAGTTAGCATCGAGCTGCATAATCCGGCCGACATGCCGGATCCGACAAAGATCGAGGCGATCGAGGAGCCGTGGATTCGCGCGACGATCCTCACGCCCGACGATTATCTCGGCGCGGTGCTGAAGCTCTGTCAGGAGCGGCGCGGCGTGCAGGTCGATCTCAACTATGTCGGCAAGCGCGCCATGGCGGTCTACGACCTGCCGCTGAACGAGGTGGTGTTCGATTTCTACGACCGGCTGAAGTCGATCTCGAAAGGCTATGCGAGCTTCGATTACGCGATCACCGATTATCGCGCCGGCGATCTCGTCAAGATGTCGATCCTCGTCAACGCCGAGCCGGTCGACGCGCTGTCCATGCTGGTGCATCGCGAGCGCGCCGAAATGCGCGGCCGGGCGATGGTCGAGAAGCTCAAGGATCTGATCCCGCAGCACATGTTCCAGATCCCGATCCAGGCGGCGATCGGCGGCAAGATCATCGCGCGCGAGACGGTGAAGGCGCTGCGCAAGGACGTGACGGCGAAGTGCTACGGCGGCGACGCCACGCGCAAGCGCAAGCTTCTCGAAAAGCAGAAGGCCGGCAAGAAGAAGATGCGCCAGTTCGGCAAGGTCGAGATCCCGCAGGAGGCCTTCATCGCCGCGCTGAAGATGGATGGGTGACGCTCACTCGCCGAGAAAAAGTCGCCCGCTCTCGTCGCAATAAAGACATCCGCCCGCCTCGAAGAACAGGATCCATTGCGAAGGGGGATCGGGCTCGGGGTCCGGCGGTGGTGCTTTGATCGACAGCCGGCCTCCGAACTCGAAGTCGAACAGCCATTCGCCGCTGGCGGCGGCGTAAGCGACCGAGGTCAGCTTCTGCCCGTTGAGAAAAATGAAAGCCCGCTGCTCCAGCGGCAATTCGTCGGTCCTGGCGCAGGCGTAACCGCCTGCTTCGACGCGCCAATGGCCCGCTTCGACAAAAAGATGCCATCGACCTTCCGGCTGCGCCAGGCGGCTCGTGATAAGCAGGGAGGACCCGTCTTGAGATTTGCGTTGACGGGTGATGGGCGCATGGACGCGCAGATGCGGGGCGCCGAATTCGAGCCTCAAAATGCCAAAATCCTCGCAGCGGACCAACCAGACGAGCTGCCCGTAAATGCCGGAAAAAATCTGGATCGCTTGATCCGTGCTTTGTGGAGTGGTCGGGAACACAGACGGCGCTTTCATTTGGGAGTGAGGGGCGGGGAATTCACGGCCGTTTTGACCTTGCGAAGCTCCTCATCCGAAATCAGGCGTCCGTCCGCCACTGAAAGCAACGCCACGAGGCGTCCCCGTCGCGATCCATGGAAGATTGATCATGAGCGCCGCGAATGAGTCGCGTGCCGGCGCCAATGAGAAGGCCTTTTTCGCTTATCTCGATGGTTTCTTTGATCGCGCCAGAGCGGACGCGTTCTTCAAATTGTTCCCTGTGGTGATCCCGTGGCCGCACGCTGGTCCGCCTTTGCTCGAAATTCGAGGAAAGGATATGACAACGCTCGGCTCGTCTAGAACAAAGAAGGAACATTGACCTGACGGTCAGCTCGAACAGGGCAGGTGCGATAAGAAGAAGATGCGCCAGTTCGGCAAGGTCGAGATCCCGCAGGAGGCCTTCATCGCCGTGCTGAAGATGGATGGATGAGCCCTATTTGACCTTGTAGTACTCAGGCTCGTAGCAGCTTTTCCACGTTCTCAATACGACCCGACCGTAGGCCTCGCGCTCGAAGGCGCGGGGCTTGTCTTCCTTGTCGTAGTCGTCGTGCCGGGCCTTGAGGTGGGTCCAGTGGATGATCTCGTGCAGGATGGTCGCCTCCAGCACGATCTCGTCCGGCGTGCCGCCGAGCCTCGCGAGATCCGCGGCGATCAGGATCTTGTCGGAAGAGCGGTTGGGAACGGTGAAGCCGTACCAGGGCAGCGTGCGGCGCATGACATAGAGATTGTCGCCGATCTTCTCTTCGCCGACGTCGACGCATTGCATCATCATATTCGAATCGACCGTGAGCCAGGGCGTCGAACCCCACATCAGCGCGACCGCCGGCTCGAACGCCGCATATTTCGCCAGGACCTTGTAGATCTTCGGCTTTTGTTCCGGCAGTTGCGACAGTCCGTAGAGGAGGTAGGCGCGAAGGTCGGGATATTTCTTGGCATCGTCGTCGGTCATGATCATGGCGGGCCCCATCGCTCGTCCAAGCGTAAGGCGGACCGGGAAATTGCGGTGTGCGGCGGGACACGTCGACCGAAAGAGGAAGAGTGACTGCGTCTTCGTCGCCGGGCTTCACAAGGCGACCGCTGATTGATGCGGATCAATCAAAAGCCTAGTATCCGCGCTACTGCTGGGCCGTAACTTTAGCGAGGCGCGATCATGAGCGAACAGCAATCCACCGCAGGAAAGCCCATTCTCGACGACGAGGCTTTCATGTCGGTCGCGAATCTTAAGGCCTATGTTGCACAGGTCGAGTCGGCCAAGGCGTCGCAATCCTATTCCGCGATGCAGGCGGCGGAACAGGCGAAGAAGGATCTGATCGAAAGACTTTCCAAGCCGATCGTCCTCACCCCGGAAAAGATCCGCGCTTTCATGCACCGCGTGAAGCTCGCGGCTGAACGCGGCGAGGGCGAATTGCTCATCGGCAGATTCCCCTCCGAGCTCTGCACGGACCATGGGCGCGCGATCAACAATGCGGAGGAGGGCTGGCCCGAAACGCTGATCGGTCTGCCGCTTCAGGTTTATCAAGTCTGGAAGGAGAAGCTTCAGCCGTTAGGCTACGGGCTGAAGGCGATGATCATCGAATGGCCGGCGGGTTTCCCCGGCGACGTCGGCATGTTTCTCACCTGGAAATGAGGCGGCGCGCCATGTCAAAGGACAGGGAAGAAAAAGACAGGGACAGGGACGGCGAGGAAACGACGATAGGCGAAGCGGTCGGCGGCAAGCTGAAGCGCAAGGACTATGAGCGCGAGCTTGAGAAGCTGGCCGTCGAGACGGTCAAGCTGCAGGAGTGGGTGAAGCGCGAAGGCAAGAAGGTCTGCATCCTTTTCGAAGGGCGCGACGGCGCCGGCAAGGGCGGCGTCATCAAGGCGCTGACCGAACGCGTGAGCCCGCGGGTCTTCAAGGTCGTCGCTCTCACGGCCCCATCCGAGCGCGAAAAGTCGCAGATGTATATTCAACGCTATCTATCTTATCTGCCCGCCGCCGGAGAAGTCGTGATCTTCGACCGAAGCTGGTATAATCGCGCGGGCGTTGAGCGCGTCATGGGTTTCTGCACGAAGGAACAAGTCGAGCATTTCCTCAACCGCACGCCTGCTTTCGAGAAGTTGATAGTGGAGTCAGGAATCTTCCTGCTCAAATACTGGCTCGAGGTGCACCCGGAGGAGCAGACGCGCCGGCTCGAACAGCGCATCACCGATGGGCGGAAGATCTGGAAGCTCTCGGAGATGGACCTCAAATCCTACAGTCGCTGGTATGACTATTCGCGCGCGCGTGACGACATGTTCGCCGCGACCGACACGTCGTGGGCGCCGTGGTACGCGGCGCGCTCCGACGAAAAGAAACGAATGCGCCTCAACGTGATCAAGCATCTTCTCGCCCATATTCCATATGAGGATGTCGAGCGTAAGAAGATCAAGCTTCCGGAGCGCCAGAAGCCGGAAGGCTACAAGGAGCCGGCCTATCCATTCAAATGGGTCGAGGAGGCTTTCTGAAGACCTGTCCTGGAGCGCGAGGATGTCGCGCTTTGGTCCTTGATGCGGCCGTTTTCGAGGACATAGGCGTAGCCGGCGATCTCCTTCTCGCGCTTCCGAGTGATTGTGACTCCGCCCACAATGCAGCCATAGAGCCCATCCTGCGTCTCCTGAAGATTGTTTCCCATTTTGACGAAGGTGGGTTTGAGCCCAGCCCGCCGCGCGACTTCGTCCATGAGATCGACCTCGAAGCCCACGTCCTTGCCCTCCGCCGCATATTCGAACGGCGGGTTGACGAAATAGGTCCCGATTCGAAGCGTGTCCGGCGTTAGCGTCCGCACCGGTTCGGCCGTCACCGCGCTTGAGGCTATGGCCAACAACACCGCCGCGATCGCCATTTTTCTCCAAGGCGTGGCGTCTCCGCTCCGCGAGCCCGGCATGTCAGGCGCGCCTTGCCGTCACGCGGCCGAAGACGCCCGTCAGGCGCGCCCAATGCCTTAACCATGACCCGCATGTCGGGGAACTTTGGCATTCTTTTGCGCGTTTTGTTGAGTTGAGGCGCGCTGCAAGCGTCGAGTCCACGGAGACTATCATGAAACGCTTAGGTGCATTGGCTGGCGCCGCACTTCTTGGCTGCGCGCTCGTCTCGAGCGGACCGGCTTTGGCTTTCGGAGGGTTTCACGGGGGCGGCGGCTTTGGCGGATTTCATGGCGGCGGCTTCCGGGGCGGCGGTTGGGGCGGCGCGGGCTGGCACGGCGGTTGGGGCGGCGCGGGCTGGCGCGGCGGTTGGGGCGGCGCGGGCTGGCGCGGCGGTTGGGGCGGCGCGGGCTGGCGCGGCGGATGGGCAGGCCCAGGCTGGCGCGGCGGGTGGAACCGCTGGAATCGTTGGGGCTGGAACAACGGCTGGGGTTGGGGCTGGGGACCTGGTCTTGTAGGTCTCGGCGTAGGCTACGGCATCGCCAACGGCTGGTGGGACTATCCTTACTACGGCTATGGCTACGACTACCCTTATACTGCCTATCAGAATTACACCTATGCAGCGCCCCTCGTGACCGGGCGTAGCGTCGCCACCGGAGAGACGGGCGGCCACTGCGCCACTGCGGTCCGTACCTGCCAGCTTATCAGCGTCTCTTATGTCGGGACCGGCTGCTCCTGCCGGGTCGCCGGCGGACGCGCCAGAGGAACAGTCACGCCTTGATCCAGGCTTGAAGTCCCCCGGAGCAGGCGAGGGCTATATGTCCAGGGCCGGGTCATAAGCTAGACCGGCGAGACGCTCTGCCGCTTTGAGGCAGGGCCGCGGCCGCCCTCAGCTGGATGCGGCGGGGTCGGCGCGCGGGCAACTCCTTGCTGGGAGCAGGCCGTCGCGCAGGGCTGCGACATTGTCTCCGTCATTTTGGTCTTCGACAATGAAGAGGACGATCGGCTGCCCCGCGCGCCGCATGTGGCGCTTGCTGAAGAGTTCGACGTTTCGATCGTCGCTGGATCTTCATTTCGCAAAAATGACAATAATATCATGAAACTAACTTTTGTTTTATGCTATCATCATCATTCTGATTCACCCCGCGAGGCGAGCGAATTCTGGAGAAACGAAGCAGTCTTGTGCGTGACTGCTTCAGGTTCGCCCGCGAACGGTCGAAGGGCGGTAAGGGGTGGCCCGGAACTTTGCGTCAATATTCCGTAGCCTAGGGTGAGTTTGCTGTCATGCTCTGGGTTATTTGGCTGGAAATCGCCCGCGTTGCTTCGCATCAACCGCTCGATACTTGTGAGAGCGGTCAGAGGAGAGGGCCATGAGACGGTTAGGTGCATTGGCGGGCGCTGCTGCGCTTGGCGTCGCGCTTATTGGTAGCAGTCCAGCTTTAGGCTTTCACGGGGGCGGCTTCGGCGGCGGCGGCTTTCACGGGGGCGGCTTCGGCGGCGGAGGTTTTCACGGCGGCGGCTTCGGCGGCGGCTTTCACGGCGGCGGCTTCGGCGGCGGTGGAATGCGTTTCGGTGGCGGCGGCTTCGGTGGCGGCGGTTTCCATGGAGGGATGGTCACCGGCCGGAGTGCATTCGTGCCCGGCGGAAACCGCTTCGTCGGCGCGCCCTTCGCCGGCCAGCGTTTCGTGGGTAGCAGATTCAACAACTTCGCATTCCGGCATAACGGCTTCTTCTTCCGGAACCGCTTCTTCTTCCCGAATCGCTTCGCCTTCCGGCGCAATTTTGTGTTCGTCGGCGCGCCATTTCTTGCCGGCTACGGAGCGTACGGCGATTACTACGGCGACTATTATTGCTGGCGGCAAACCTGGACCGCATATGGCTGGCAATGGGTGAACGTCTGCTATAGCTACGGTTACTAATGGCTCTCCGATTCTCGCCGGGCCTTCTCAGCGCTTGTGCAGGATCCCAGAAGGCTGCGCGGGCCGTGAGCCGCGACCGGCGGGGCTGTCCGGCCGTTCTGCTTTGGCTCAAAGCCCGAAATAGGTGCGATGCCAGGCAATGAACGCCGCGACTCCCTCCGAAAGAGGCGTCGTCGGCCTGTAGCCGGTCAGCTGAAACAGAAGCTTCGTGTCGGCGTAAGTGAGCGGCACGTCGCCTTTCTGCATTTCGACAAAGTTGCAGTTCGCGGTCAGTCCCGTCGCGCTTTCGATCGCGGCGATGAACTCCATCAGCCCCGTTGGCTTTTCCGCGCCAATGTTGACGACGCGAAAGGGCGCGACCGGCGAGAGGCTGTCAGCCGGAATCGGCGCGAAACGATTGTCGACGGCCGGCGGAGCGTGGTCGAGCAGGCGGACCATGGCGTCGACGAGATCGTCGATGAAAGTGAAGTCGCGTTTCATATTTCCGTGATTGAACACGTCGATCGGGCGCCCCTCGAAAAGCGCCGAGGCGAACTTGAACAGCGCCATATCGGGGCGGCCCCAGGGCCCATAGACCGTGAAGAAGCGCAGCATGGTGATCGGGATTCTGAACAGATGGCTATAGGAATGGGCCATCTCCTCATTGGCTTTTTTCGAGGCTGCATAAAGAGTTAGCGGGTGATCGGCGCGATCTGTCTCGCGAAAGGGAATGGACGCGTTGGCGCCGTAGACGGAGGAGGTCGAGGCCATCAGCGCATGCGCAGGCGGCGCATGGCGCATTAGTTCGAGCAAATTGAAGGTTCCGACGAGATTCGCGTCGATGTAGGCGCGCGGATTTTCCAGGCTGTATCTGACGCCGGCCTGCGCCGCGAAGTGATAGACGGCGTCGAAGCCCGCGCCATAGACGGCGCGCAGCGAGGGGAAATCCTCGAGCAGCGTCTCATAGCCATGAAAGCTCGGGTTTTTTTCGAGAATTTCGTGGCGCCGCCGCTTCAGGACCAGGTCGTAATAGGGCGTGAAGCCATCGACGCCGACGACCTCATGGCCGGCGGCGAGCAGCCTTGCCGCGGTATGAAAGCCGATGAAGCCGGCGCTGCCAGTGACGAGAATGCGCATGAGCCAATAGCTTGAGGGCAAAACTGATTTGACGGCTCGCCGGAAGCTGACTAAAGCAGAAGGCGAGGCGGCGCGAAGCTTTCGCATGTTTTTTGTGCAAACGCCAGTTTCGATCAGGCGGTCCTCGCCGCCCGGTTTTTGCTGGTTTCCGCACAAGCACAATGCTGAGGCTAGGCCGTTTGGGGGATCGCCTTTGAAAGACCAAACGGCTGTTTTGGAGCCTGGCCTTTCAAGATTTCAGCCTTGAGCGGAAGGGTTCCGCCCATCCGGACCTAAGGTCCTGATCACAAGGGATGGTGAGATGGAGTATCGGCGCTTCTTCGACGACGCGATTTCGAAGCTGAAGGGCGAGCAGCGCTATCGCGTCTTCGCCGATCTGGCGCGCGACGCCGAAACCTTTCCCCGCGCTGTTTGGCGTCAGGACCCCGGATGCGGCAAGCCTCCCGTCGACGTGATGGTGTGGTGCTCCAACGATTATCTTTGCATGGGCCGTCACCCCGAGGTGATCGAGGCGATGCGCAGGGCGGCGACCGCCCATGGGGTCGGCTCCGGCGGCACACGCAATATTTCGGGCAATAATCATCCGATCGTCGAGCTTGAAGCAGAGCTCGCCGACCTCCACGGCAAGGAGGCGGGCCTCGTCTTCACCTCGGGCTGGATCTCGAATCTCGCCGCGATCTCAACGATCGGCGACATTCTGCCGAACGCCATCATTCTCTCCGATCAGCTGAACCATAATTCGATGATCGAGGGCGTGCGCCGCTCGAGAGCGGAGCGTAAAATCTTTCGCCACAACGATCTCGCCCACCTCGAAGAGCTGCTTGCCGAGGCCGGCCGCGAACGCTCGAAGCTGATCGTCTTCGAGAGCCTTTATTCGATGAACGGCGATATCGCGCCAATCAATGAAATCGCCGATCTCGCCGAAAAATACAACGCCATGACCTATATGGACGAGGTCCATGCGGTCGGGCTTTATGGCGCGCGCGGCGGCGGAGTCGCCGAACGCGAGGGCGCCATGGCGCGCATCGACGTCATCGAAGGAACGCTCGCCAAGGGGTTCGGCACGCTCGGCGGGTATATCACGGGCGCCGGCTCGGTGATCGACGCGGTGCGCTCCTATGCGCCGTCCTTCATCTTCACGACCTCGCTGCCTCCCGCCATCGCGACGGCGGCGCGCACGGCGGTGAGCCTGCTGAAGCAGGGCGAGGGCGTGGAGCTCCGCGCCCGTCATCAGCGCCAGTCCATGCTGACAAAGCATGCGCTTTCGGCGGCGGGGCTTCCGGTGATGCCGAACTCCTCGCATATCGTGCCGGTCCTCGTCGGCGACGCGGAGCGCTGCAAGGCGGCGAGCGACATGCTGCTCGAGCGCCACTCGATCTATATCCAGCCGATCAACTATCCGACCGTCGAGCGGGGAGCCGAGCGGCTCAGAATTACGCCGAGCCCAATGCATACGGATCAGCATATCGCGCATCTCGTCGAGGCGCTGACCGATGTGTGGGCGGCTCTCGAGCTTCCCTTCGTCGAGCAGCCGAACGTCGTCGAGTTCAGGCGCGAGCGCCCCAGCGTGGAAGCGCAGTGCACCTTCCCGGAATTTTTCAAGCGCGCCGCGGAATAAGGCGAGGCCGACCGGCGGCTTGCGCGGCTCTCGCTCGTCGGGGCGCTCAGCCTATCCGCGAGTTCTGAACGATTCCTGCAAATCCGTCCAGGAAAAGCGCTTGGCAGACCGGCTGGCGATTCGGCAGGTTCGAAAGAGCGCGTTCCAGCCCTTGTCCGAGCCGAGATCGTTCGCGTCCTTGAGCCTTGACGCCTCAGCCTGGATCAGCTTGTCGCGCGGCCGCACCGGGTCGTAATCAAGCAGGAGGAGCCTGGCATTGGCGGCGATCTCCGTCAGCCGCACGATAATGCTGTCGAGCAGAGCTTCGAGCTCTTCGCCCGTCGGATCATGATCCTTCAATCGCTGGCGCAGGAACAGCGTCGTTCCCTCGGCGCAATCGGCGGCGAGGCGCGCGTCGAGCGCGGCGTATTTGGCCTGCAGCCGCGCTGCGATGGCCTCTACGTCAAGGGCGAGGAAATTTTCCGTCTTGGGGAACTCGTGAAGGTGCACCGTGCGCGAGCGGCGCGAGTAGAGCGCCGGCTCGCCGCCATAGTCCTCGACCTTCAGGATGTGTTCGGCCGCAAAGCAGGGCGCGGCGCCGCCGTCCAGCACGATCGGCACGCTTTCGAGCGGCGTGATCCACCAGTCGAATGGATAGGCTCGCCCGGAGCCGCTGAGGCGGCGCCCCTGAAAAGCGGCCTCGCACATGCCGCCCAGGCTGACGATGCGGTCGACAACCAGGCGCGAGTGAGGCGAGAAGAGCGAATTCCAGAAAGCGAGCATCGGCCTCCCGAGCCACCCCTTGCGCTATAACGCGAGCCCGTTCTGCGCGGCGAGATTGGCGAGGTCGGTCTGAGGCCTTGCGCCGATGTGCTGGATGATCTCGGCCGCCGCCAGCGCGCCGAGTTTCGCCGAGCTCGTCAGATCGAGGCCCTTCGTGTAGCCGGCGAGAAAGCCCGCGGCGAACAGATCGCCCGCTCCCGTCGTGTCGACGACATTCTCGACGGGAAAGGCGGACGCGGTAAGGACCTCGGCGCCCTTGACGACGACGCATCCCTGCTCGGAGCGGGTGACGACGCCAAGCACGTTTTCCTGTCTGAGCTGCGCCAGGGCCGAGCCGAAATCCGCCGTCTCGTAAAGCGAATGCAACTCGCTCTCATTGGCAAAAAGAATGTGCGCGGCGCCGGAGCGGATGAGGCCCAGGAATTCGTCGCGGTAGCGATCGACGCAAAAGGAATCCGACAGCGAGAGAGCAACCTCGCGTCCCGCGGCGCGGGCGATTTTCGAGGCCTTGACGAAGGCTGCTTTGGCGGCGGGCGGATCCCAGAGATAGCCTTCGAGATAGGTCACCGCCGACGCTTGCACGACTTTTTCGTCGATGTCGGCCTCCGTCAAGCCCTGGCAGGCGCCGAGAAACGTGTTCATCGTCCGTTGCCCGTCGGGCGTGACGAAGATCAGGCAGCGGGCGCTGGCGCAGCCCGCCTCGGCCGCTGGCGTCGAAAACCCGACCTTGGCGGCGCGAATGTCATGCGCGAACATGTGGCCGAGATTGTCGGCCTTCACCTTGCCGATGAAGGCCGCCTCGCAGCCGAGATGCGCGAGGCCGATGATGGTATTGGCCGCCGAGCCCCCCGAGACGATGGTCGTCTGGCCCATCGCGGCGTAGAGCTCTTCGGCGCGCGCCTCGTCGATCAGGGTCATCGCCCCCTTGTGCAGCCCTTGCGCAATGAGGAGATCGTCGTCGGCGCGGCTGATCACGTCGACGATGGCGTTGCCAATGCCGAGGACATCATAGCGTTGGGACATGAGGCGCTTTCTTCGTCATTTGTGAGTATGCCCGCAGTCTAGCCCAGGCCTCACGCCTTGGGCATTGGAAAATGCAGCGCATCACCGCCCGCTCCGGTCGAGCAGAAACGCCGAAAGCGCCTCGAGGCCCGCATAGATCGCAACGCCGGCCAAAGAAACGAGCGTCAGCGCCACGAACATGCGCGGAATGTTCAGCGGTAGCCCGCCTCGACGATTCGGAAGGCGAGCCCCGCCCTGGCCCGCCGCCCCCGCCGCAAGTTCCGCCGCGATCGCGCCGACGAGCGCGAGGCCGCAGCCGATGCGCAGCCCGCCGAGAAAATAGGGCAGGGCGGCGGGCAAGCGCAATAGCGTCAGCGTGCGCCAGCGCCTTGGCCACCGGTGCTTGCTTTTTCGCGTCAGCCTCGAAAATATGCGAGCGCCGGGCCCGCTCCGGGCCGCGCCTTGAGAGGACCATCGCATTGACGCTGCCCACGCGGTTTTGGTCGGAGATGAGCTGGACCGACTTCCGCGATGCCGACATGATGGAGGTCATCGCGGTGCTTCCCGTCGCCGCGATCGAACAGCATGGGCCGCACCTGCCGGTCGGCGTCGACGCCTTCATCATGGAAGGTTATCTCACGCAGGTCATCGCCCGCATGCCTGCCGAACTGCCCGTCCTGTTCCTGCCCGTGCAGAGCTGTGGCTGCTCCATCGAGCATGCGGCCTTTCCGGGCGCTCTCAGCCTCTCGGCTGGGACCGCCATCCGTGCCTGGACAGAACTCGCCGAGTGCGTGTTTCGCGCCGGCGCGCGTAAGTTGGTGATGTTGAATTCGCACGGCGGCAATGTGGCCCTTCTCGACATCATCGCGCACGACTTGCGGGCGCGGCTCGGGATGTTCGTCGCCATGGCCTCCTGGCATCGCTTCGGCGCGCCGGACGGGCTCTTTTCCGACGAGGAAAGGGCGCATGGAATCCACGCTGGCGAGATCGAAACCTCGCTCATGCTGCATTTCCGCCCCGATCTCGTCCGCCTGGACGAGGCCGCCGATTTCCCCTCCGAGAGCGTCGCGATCGAGACCGAGTTCAACTGGCTGCGCGTCGGCCGCCCGACAGGATTTGGCTGGATGAGCCAGGATCTTTCGGACACAGGGGCGATGGGCGACGCCGGCGCGGCGACGGCGCAAAAGGGGGAGGCCTGCGCCGATTATGGCGCGACAGCCTTCGTCGAATTTCTACAGGATGTCGAGGGCTTCGATCTCGGGCGGCTGAAGAAGGGGCCGCAGGGGTGATTCATGCTCAAGACGGATGGCTCTCGGTCGCGAGCGCCTTCTCGAACCGGATCGCCTCGCCGCCGTCTTCGTAATACTGCTCGTAGCGGCCGAAGATGCGGTAGCCGTTTTGCCGATAAAGCGCGATCGCGCCGGCATTGTCCGCGCGCACTTCGAGCCGCATGAAGGCGGCGCCATGGGCTTTGGCCGCGCGCTCGCTGGCGCCGAGCAGAAGCCGGCCGAGGCCGTGGCCTTGCTCAGTGGGATCGAGCGCAATCGAGTAGAGCCGCGCGCGCGCCGAGCCTTTGCGGAAGCCGACGAGGCTATAGCCCAAAACGCGATCCTGAAAGACGAGCACGAGCATCAGCGCCGTCGTTGCGGTCACGAAATGGCGCAGACTGCGGCGCGAGAGCCGGTCGCCTTCGAAAACCTTGCTCTCGATCCGTTCGATGGCGTCAAGGTCACTGGGGTGAGCCTTCCGCACCATCATGGCCCATGCTCCGGCGTCACGCTCTTGCTTCGACACATGACGTAGGTCCGAAAAAATCCGCTCCTTTTCGGGCGCCAAGGCCTCTTCGGGCGCCAAGTCCTCTTCGAGCGCCAAGTCCTCTTCGGGGCCATGTCCTATTCGGCGCGCCACGGATAGGTCCAGGTCTCGGTCAGCGCTCGCGACCCCGTCCGCAAGAAAGCGCGCAGATCCGTCGCTTGCCCAGAATCGAGCTGCACGTCCATCGCAGCGCGGAATCCTTTGGTATGTGGGTTCGGGACAATGAAGGAGCGCACGATCTTGCCCTGGCTCGTCGAGGGAACGACTTCGACGAGCTGCGGGTCGGCCGCGTAATAGGGCAGGTCGCCGCCGATGAAATCGATGATGAAGCGGCGTGATCCGGGCGTCACCGGCTCGGCCGAGCCGAGCGCCGCGGCCGTCGTCTGATAAGTGTTGAGCGCGCGGCCGTTCGGTGACAGCCGCGAGAGACCGAGGCCCGCGGTCAAGCGGTAGCCATAGCTGAAGGGCTTGTTCGGCTCGGGCGACTCCTTCGGCGAGAAGGCGACGACGATATTGTCGTTGGTCTCATGCTCCGTCGGCAGCTCGACGAGATCGACATGGCCTTCGCCCCAGCTGTCGCGCGGCTCGACGAAATAGCCCGGCCGCAGCTCATAGCTGAGGTCGAGGTCCTGGTAGTGGGCGAAATCGCGGTCGCGCTGCAGCAGGCCGAAGCCCCTGATGTCGCGGTCGAAAAAGGACGAGACTTCGGGTTTGACCGGATTGCGCAGCGGCCGCCAGATCCGTTCGCCGGTGCCGGAGTGGATCAGGAGACCGTCCGAGTCATGCAGCTCCGGCCGGAAGTCGTCGCTGAAACGATGATCGTTCTCGCCGAGGAAGAACATCGAGGTCAAAGGCGCGAGGCCGAATTTGACTCCCGACTTGCGCGGAAACAGCGTCGTCGAGACCTCGATCGCGGTTTCGATGCCCGGATAGACGTCGAAGCGAAAGGCGCCGGTGGTCGAAGGGCTGTCGAGAAGGGCATAGATAGTCGCCCGGTCGACGTTCGGCTCCGGCGTCTCGATCCAGAATTCGCGAAAAAAGGGAAATTCCTCCTGGTCGGTTCCGCTGCCGATGGCGAGAGCGCGGGCCGACATGCCGTAGCGCTGGTCGCGCCCGAGAAAGCGGAAGTAGCTCGCCCCGACAAAGGCGATCACTTCGTCGAAGACCTTCGGGGAATTCAAGGGATAGTGCAGGCGAAAGCCGGCAAAGCCGAGATTGACCGGCAAAGGCTTGTCCGGCTTGGTGCGGCCGTAGTCGAAGAGGCCGGTCGTGTAGGGAATAGGCGTCGGAATGCCGTCCCGGATGATGTTGATCGTCACCGGCCGCTTGAACAGATGGCCAAGATGGAAGAGCTGCAGCCGGAACTGGCTGCCGCTCGAGCCGAGGAACGCCTTATCGGGCCTGAACCTGATGTCGCGCCAGGCGTCGAAGTCGAGCGTTGACAAGGAGTCCGGCAGCGGCGCGACGACGGCGTCGAAAGGCGCGGTTGCGAGATCGCGCGCGCGGCGCACCACATCCTCAAAATCGAATTTCGGCAGCGGCGTCGAGGCTGCGGGCTGCGCCGCCCCGGCGGCCGCGTAATTTAAGGGGCACGTCACGGCGCTCGACGCGATAAGGCGTATGACGAGCGCGCGGCGATTCAGATCGATCATGGGCGTTTTGAATATCGGTTTCGAAGGCGAGGGGCGGTCCCATGGGGCAGTCACGCGACGCCCGGACCGGGGTAATGGCCTTTTGAGCCCGCGGCAAGGCAATAGCGCAAAGCGCGCGGATATTTTGCTCCGGGATTTTCGGGCGCGCGGCTCGGCGCATTCGCGGACCTCGCGCCGCAAGCCTGCGGTCCTCGCGCCTCGAGCCAAGGAGTCGCCGCCTCGCGCCGATCATTTTTTCAAAAAAATGCTTGTGTTCCCGGCGAATCGTCTTATTTCTCGGCTTGCCCATTTACGCACGTGCCTGTGGTCGTGTGTCGGTTGGCGGGGATCCGGACAAGAGGCCGGTTAACCGCCTGATAGGACCGGCAGCCGGAGGCGAACCGGCGAACCCCGCCAAACGGGGGACGCGACTTAAAGCAACGACGGACCGGGCTTTTTCGTCTCTGCCAGCCTCCAAAGCTGGCTTACCGAAGAGGCTTGTCTATCTTGCCGGGCGTGCGGAGGGGATTTCCCACTCCAAGCGAAGGCCATGAACGCACCGGACGGCGCAGCCGCGTCTTGTCCAGGGCGTGATTGTCCAACGGCGCGCATCAGAACGGTCGCCTCTGCGAGCTGTCGCTCGCCGGAACGCGTCCGCTCGCGAATGGCGGGTCAACTGAAGCTCTCGCGTCTCCACAGCGCGGGGGCCCTTCAGCATCGCCTTTCACCCCGAAGCTTATTCGTTTAGGTGCGGAAGAGCCGCACCCTTCGAAGGGATGCCGCGATGACCGATCGTATCCTTGAGTTTCTCCGCAACCGCCGCGAAGACGGGCCGTGCCTCGTGCTCGACCTCGACGTCGTGCGCGACAATTACTTGTCTTTTGCCCGCGCTCTGCCGGATACCCGCGTCTTCTACGCCATCAAGGCCAACCCCGACCCGCGTGTGTTGGAGCTCCTTGCTGTTCTCGGCTCCTGCTTCGACGCCGCCTCCGTCACCGAGATCGAACTGGCGCTCGCCGCAGGCGCGACGCCGGATCGGGTGAGCTATGGCAACACGATCAAGAAGGAGCGCGACATCCGCCGCGCCTACGAGCTTGGCGTGCGCCTGTTCGCGGTCGATTGCGAGGCCGAGGTCGAGAAGATCGCCCGCGCGGCGCCGGGATCGAAGGTGTTTTGCCGTCTGCTCTGCGACGGCGACGGCGCCGAATGGCCGCTGTCGCGTAAGTTCGGCTGTGACCCGGAGGTCGCGCCGCGCGTGCTGGAACATGCCCATCGGCTGGGCCTTGCCGCGCATGGCCTGTCGTTTCACGTCGGATCGCAGCAGCGCAATCCCGGCCAGTGGGACAGCGCGCTGAAGGCGGCCGCGGAGATTTTCCGCGATCTCGCAGATCGCGGGATCGCGCTGCAGATGGTCAATCTCGGCGGCGGCTTCCCGACCAAATATCTGAAGACCGTTCCGGCGGTGAAGACCTACGCGCAGAAGATCATGCAGTCGCTGCACAAGCATTTCGGCAATCGCATTCCCGAGACGATCATCGAGCCCGGCCGCGGCATGGTCGGCAACGCCGGCATGATTGAGGCGGAAGTGGTGCTGATCTCGAAGAAGTCAGCGGACGACAAGGTGAAGTGGGTCTATCTCGACATCGGCAAGTTCAACGGCCTCGCCGAGACGATGGACGAGATGATCCGCTATCCGATCCGGACGCCCTTCGATGGCGACGCAACCGAGCCTTGCGTGCTCGCGGGGCCAAGCTGCGATTCCGTCGACGTGCTCTACGAGAAGGATCCTTACGACCTTCCCGTCAGCCTCGAGATCGGAGCGAAAGTGCTGATCGAGGGAACAGGCGCCTATACGACGACCTATTCGACGGTCGGGTTCAACGGCTTCCCGCCGCTCAAATCCTATGTGATTTGACGGCTCCGGCCTGAACCCGAACCGGCGCCGGCGCATTTGCCGCCGCCGCTGGCTTTCCTTCAACGCTGTCCCGTACGGCCGGCGAGGGCTCAAACGAGCCTTCGCGCGGTGCGAGGGTCGTCGCGCATCCCGGCCCGGCCGGCGGAGGCACTGATGACCTTGGTTTTGAATTCTTTCGTCGATGAGACGCCGCTTTTCGTCGGACAGGCGAGCGACCCCGCAATCCATATCGGGGACGAATCGCCGGCTGATTTTTTTGCCCGCGAGCGGCTGCTCGACGCCGCCCTTGGCCCCGCCCGATTCGAGAAGACGAGCGAGCGCCTGCGCGAGGGTAGGCTCCCGGCTGAAGGCCTTGCGCTCGTCATCAAGGACGCCGGCCTGCTCGTCGGCACGGTGCGGCTGTGGCACGTCGATGCCGGCGGCGCCGCCGCTTTGCTGCTCGGCCCGCTGGCGATCGCCAAGGCCTACCGCTCGCGCGGCCTCGGACGGCGCCTGATGGCCGAAGCGCTCTATCGCGCTGTCGTGCGGGGTCATGGGGCCATTCTGCTCGTCGGCGACGCGCCCTACTATGAGGCTTTCGGCTTCTCGCGTCGCCTTACGCTCGGCCTTGAAATGCCGGGTCCGGTCGAAGCGGCGCGTTTTCTCGGGCTCGAGCTGGTCGCGGGCGCGCTGAGCTACGCGCGCGGGCTTGTCGCTCCGACGGGCGTTGTCGCGCAGCAGACTCTGCTTGCGGCGTAGCGTAGGAGGACGAGGATCGCGAAGCGGAGGGCCGCGCCGCGCAGGCGCGCGGCTCTCCGCAAGTGGATTCAGAAAGACTTTGTCGGGCATATCGCTTGCGGCCTTTGGTTCGGTCGCCTTCGCTGGCCGGCGCAGGCGCGGAACAGGACCCCGAAATAAGGGCGGCGGCGTCTTGCGGCTGCGCGGCGGGTCAGGTGGTCATAAGAGCGACACGCGGCGGCAATAGCGTCGGCGGCGCTCTCACATCGCGTTCCGGTTCCGGCGCAGCATCTCTTGCCGCATCGAGCGGCGGCGCGAGCCGCTTCGCTTCCTTGACTTGCCCGCCCGTCTTGCCTAGTCGCGGAGGCGGGCGTTCCGGCGTGTCCCTCAATCGTCATTGGAGAAAAAAGAAATGTCGCAATGGCCCGTGCACGGCGCGATTACAGGCCCGATCGTCCTGATCGGCTTCGGCTCGATCGGGCGCGGGATGCTGCCGCTGATCGAACGCCACTTCACCTTCGACAAATCGCGCTTCACGGTCATTGATCCGGAAGACAAGGATCGCGCTCTGCTCGACGAGCGCGGCATCGCCTTCATCAAGGAAGCCGTCACGCGCGACAATTTCGTCGGTCTCTTGAAGCCTCTGCTGACCGAAGGCGAGGGCCAGCCCTTCATCGTCAATCTGTCGGTCGACGTCTCTTCCGTTGCGATCATGCGACTGGCCCATGAAATCAACGCGCTATACATCGACACGGTGGCGGAACCCTGGGTCGGATTCTACATCGATCCGCACCTCACCCAGTCCGAGCGTTCGAACTATGCCCTGCGCGAGGCGGTGCTCGATCTGCGCCGCGCTCTCGGCCATGGTCCGACGGCGATCTCCTGCTGCGGCGCCAATCCCGGCATGGTGTCCTGGTTCGTCAAGCAGGCGCTGCTCAATGTCGCGGCCGATTGCGGCATCGACGCCGGCGCGCCGTCCTCGCGCAAGGAATGGGCGGAGCTTGCGTGCAAAGTTGGCGTCGAAGGCATACACATCGCCGAGCGCGACACGCAGCGCGCCGCCGCGCCGAAGCCGATGGGCGTTTTCGTCAACACCTGGTCGGTCGAAGGCTTCATTTCGGAAGGGCTGCAGCCGGCTGAACTCGGCTGGGGCACGTTCGAGAAGCATCTGCCGCCGGAAGGCAAAAGGCACGCCTTCGGGCCGGATTGCGCGATCTATCTGATGCGGCCCGGCGCCGGCACGCGGGTGCGCTCGTGGACGCCGACCGCGAAGGCGCAGCACGGTTGGCTCATCACCCACAACGAGTCGATTTCGATCGCCGATTATTTCACCCTTCGCGAGGCTGGCGAGGTGATCTATCGGCCGACCTGCCATTATGCCTATCGGCCGGCCGACGACGCGGTCCTGTCGCTCGATGAAATGGCCGGGCGGCAATGGATTCCGCAGGAGGACCAGCACATCCTCGAGGAGGACGAGATCGTCGACGGAATCGACGAGCTTGGCGTGCTGCTCTACGGCCATGCCAAGAATGCGTATTGGTATGGCTCGCAGCTCTCGATCGAGGAGACGCGCCGGATCGCTCCCTATCAGAACGCCACGGGGCTGCAGGTCAGTTCTGCGGTGTTGGCCGGGATGGTGTGGGCCTTGGAGAATCCGCGCGCGGGAATCGTCGAAGCGGACGAGCTCGACTTCCGCCGCTGCCTCGAAATTCAGCGGCCTTATCTTGGGCCGATGATCGGCGAATATACCGATTGGACGCCGCTCAAGGACCGCAACGCCCTGTTCGCCGAGGAGGTCGATATGGAGAGCCCCTGGCAGTTCAAAAATGTGATCGTGCGGTAAAGGAGCGCGCTCTCCTGCCCGGCATCTCCTGCGCAGTGCTACGAAGACAAGGCCCGATCGCCGGGCCTATTCCGCCGGCAACGGCGCTTTCAGCCCGCGATAGACATAGGGCGTCTCTCGCGCGGCTTCTTCCTCGCTGGCGTGGGTCGCGATCTCGACCACCTTGCCGTGCAGCGGCGAAAGGTGGCACACAGGGTCGGTCGCGCTTGCGTCGCCCGCGAGAGCCAGCGCCTGGCAGCGGCAGCCGCCAAAGTCGATCTCCTTGCGCGGGCAGGAGCGGCAGGGCTCCTGCATCCACTCCGTGCCGCGATAGGCGTTGAATGCCGGCGAACGGAACCAGATGTCGCCAAGCGCGTGATCGCGCACGTTCCAGAATTCGAGGCCCGGAATGGTTTCGGCCGCATGGCAGGGGAGAACCTTGCCGGAAGGCGTCACGTTCAAGGTCCGCTTGGCCCACCCGCCCATGCAGGCTTTGGGATAGCGGGCGTGATAGTCCGGGATCACATGGTCGATGACGATGACGCCGGCATAAGTCTCGCGCAGCGCCTCAACTTCAGCGATGGCGGCGTCGGCCTGCGCCTTGGTCGGCATGAGAGCGGCGCGGTTGACGACGCCCCAGCCGTAATACTGGACGTGCGCAACCTCTACCCGGCGGGCGCCGAGCGCGACCGCGAGTTTCACCATTTCGCCGGCGCGGGAAATATTGGCGCGGTGGATGACGGCGTTCACGGTCAGCGGCAGGCCGGCCGCTGTGACCCAGCCTGCAACGGCGCGCTTGCGGACGAAGGCGCCCTCATAGCCGGCGATGTGGTCGGCGGACGCGGCTTCCGAATCCTGGATCGAGAGCTGGACGTGGTCGAGGCCGGCGTCGGCCAGAGCCTTGATGCGCTCTGCCGTCAGACCGATCCCCGAGGTGATGAGGTTGGTGTAAAGCCCGACCGAGGCGCAATGCGCCACAATGTCGATAAGGTCGCGCCGCGCCGCCGGCTCGCCGCCCGACAGATGCGCATGCAGCACGCCGAGGGCCGCCGCCTCGGAAAACACTTTGTTCCAGCTTTCCGTATCAAGCTCCGCCGACCGCTGATCGAGCTCGAGCGGATTCGAGCAATAGGGGCAGGCAAGCGGGCAGCGGTGAGTCAGTTCAGCGAGAAGGCCGACGGGATTGGGGATTCTAGCCGGGGCGTTCATAGGTCCACCATGCGTTTGGCGGCAAGACTGTGCAAAAGCTCTCGCACATCCGTCTCGATGCGGACGCGATCGGCCGCATAGGTTGCGGCAAGATCATCGACGATGGCCTCGACGGTCGCGGCGCCGTCGCAGCGCTGCAGGATCGCGACCGCGATCGCATCCACCTTGACGACGCGCTCCGGCGCAAGAAGCAGCCATTCGCCGCGCGTGTCGTCGAATTTCAGCCTGACCCCTCGCGGCAGCCGCGGAATGAGGCCGGCGCTCTGGGCGGCCTCGCTCATGCCGCCTCCCCCTGGGCTTTTGAACCCGCTCCGGTCATCGTTCCCGGCCGCCAGGCGCCGGGTGGGACCGCGCCCTCGACATAGGCGCTCCACAACGCGTCGAGCTGGGCCCAGAGGACCGCACATTTGAATTCGAGAGCCTTGACGACGAGGTCCTGCTCCGCGGGCGTCTCGGCGTGCCGGATCGCATAGTCGAGCGCGAATTCGGCGTCGCGCTTGGCCTGCGGCGGACGCTGCGAAAAATAGGCGAGCGTCTCTTTGCTGACGAAATTATAATGCGCCAGCATGCCGGAGATCCGCTCGCCGATGATGTTCGGCGAGAACAGCTCGGTCAGCGAGGAAGCGACTGCCTCGTTCGCGCTGCGCGTCCGGCAGAATTCCACATAGGCGTCGACGGCGAAGCGGGTGGCGGGCAGAATGCCCTCGGTCGAGACGACATAGGCGCGGGAAAAGCCGAGACTGTCGGTCAGCTTCAGCCAGCGCTCGATGCCGCCGTCGCCTTCGCCCACGCCGTCATGATCCTCGATGCGCTTGCGCCACTGGCGCCGGTCTTCGCGATCGCCAAGGCGCGTCAGCACCGTCGCGTCCTTGATCGGGATCATTGATTGATAATAATAGCGGTTGAGCGCCCACGCCTGAACTTCCTCGTAAGCGCAGGCGCCGCTGTGCAGGCGGCGGTGGAAACGGTGCAGATTGTGATAGCGCTCGGCGCCGAGCTGACGCAGTCGCGCCTCCAATTCATCGGCGCTGAGCTTTGCGTCACCGGTCATAGCACCACCTCCATGCCGTCGAAGGCGACGTCCCATCCGGCCTTTTCGACGCTCGTCCGCTCTTTCGAATCCTCGATCAGGACCGGATTCGTATTGTTGATGTGCACATAGATTTTTCTGGCGATTCCGCTAGAGGCAAAGCGCGCGAGCGAGCCGTTTTCGCCGCTCATCGCGACATGGCCCATGCGGTGCGCGGTCTTCGGCGAAAGGCCGAGCGCCACCATTTCGTCATCCGTGTAGGTGGTGCCGTCGAAGAACAGGAGATCAGCCCCGGAAAGTCTCTTGAAAACACGATCGTTGATGTCGGAGCAGCCGGGAACATAAAAAAACGTTTTCCGCCCGTCAGTGATTTCGAGGCCCACTGTCGATTCGCCTTCCGCGCCGACGTCCACCATCTCGCCTTCGAGATAAAGCGGGACTTTCCCCGGCACGGGAAAGGGCGTGACGGCGAGGCCGATCCCGGTGTCGACCATCGCCTCGAGCTCGACAGGCCGCAGCTTGACTAGGTCCTTGTTGAGGACGGCGAAGACGCTTGCGCCGGTCACTTGAGCCAGCGTCGCGCCGCTCGCGAAAATCGAAAAAGGCTGCTGTTCGCGCAGGGTCAGAAGCCCTGCGAGATGGTCGACGTCGCCGTTGGTGACGAAAACTGCGGAAATCGGCGACTGGCGGCTCTTGTCCCTTGGATGAAGCGCCGGCTGAGCGATGATCTGTTGCCGCAAATCCGGAGACGCGTTGAGAAGCAGCCAGCGCTCGCCGTCCGCGCTCACCGCCAAACTTGACTGGCTACGCGCCTTGACGCGTTTGTCGCCGCTCCAGGCGAGCCGGCAAACAGGGCAATTGCAGTTCCATTGGGGAAAACCGCCGCCCGCCGCCGAGCCGAGAACGAGAATGCGCAAGGCGCGAGCCGATCAGGTCAGAAGTGGCTAGCTGGCCACTTTAGATTTCAGCCGAAGCGTAGCTGGTCACTTCCATGCCGACGCAAACTTCGGTGATGACGGGGGTCGTCCAAGCCATGATGTGCCTCCTAGATAGATGGGCCTGAGCCAGTGCTAAAGTTTCCTACCTTGAACAGGTCTCTAGCCCGTTCGAAATTGCATATAACATCGCGGTCGGCGTCCCGCCATGAGTTTTTTTGGCGCGAAGCCCGCAAAAGCCACCCTAACGATTTGATTTTTATTGCCTTACGGCCGTCCATCACGTTGCGACGTTAGATTCGATGAAAATAATAGAAGGGCCCGATCACCTGCCTAGAGCCAGGCGCGCGAAGAAGACGCCTGTTTTTCAAAGGCTTCGATGGCCTCCGCCTTTTCCATCGTCAGGCCGATGTCGTCGAGCCCGTTGAGGAGGCAATGCTTGCGGAAAGCGTCGATCTCGAATTTGACGACGCCGCCGTCGGGGCCGCGGATCTCCTGGCTCGCGAGATCGATCGAAAGCGTTGCGTTGGAACCGCGCTCCGCGTCATCGAGCAGCTTTTCGAGGTCCTCGGGCGAGACAACGATCGGCAAAATGCCGTTCTTGAAGCAATTATTGTAGAAAATATCGGCGAAGCTCGTCGAGATGACGCAGCGGACGCCGAAGTCGAGCAACGCCCAGGGCGCGTGCTCGCGCGACGAGCCGCAGCCGAAATTGTCGCCTGCAACCAGAATCTTGGCGTTGCGATAGGCCGGCTTGTTCAACACGAAGTCGGGATTCTCCGAGCCATCCTCATTGTAGCGCATCTCGGAGAAGAGTCCCTTGCCGAGGCCGGTGCGCTTGATCGTCTTGAGGAATTGCTTGGGGATGATCATGTCGGTGTCGACATTGGTGATCTTCAAAGGCGCCGCGACGCCCTCGAGCGAAGTGAATTTTTCCATGGCTAGTCCTGATCGGCTGAAGGCGGCGCGGCGGTTGGGTCGGGCGTGTTTCAATCAAACGGGCGCGGTCTCGGCAAATGCCTCGCCGCGCAGAACTCGCCTCGCGTGGATGGCGAGGGGTCTTATCAAAGCGCTAGACGGCAGGCAAATTTTTGAAGCGTTGGTTCGGAACGCTGGTGCCGGTGGCTGTCGCAAGCCCGCCATTCGCTTTGTGATGCTCCCCCGGCTTTCGCACCGTTGTCGCGGAAGCAAAAACGGCCCCGAGGGACCGTTTTTATTGCCTTGATTTCATTGAGAGAATCTGGAGCGGGCGAAGGGATTCGAACCCTCGACCCCAACCTTGGCAAGGTTGTGCTCTACCCCTGAGCTACACCCGCATCCATGCCGCAGGCCGCAGCCCTCGGTTCGCGCTATATGGCGCAAGTGATTTGCGAATGCAACACGCCTTTTGCTTCATTCGCCGCCGCTCGCGGCCCGCCACGGTTCGGCCGCGGGCGCAATCATCCGTGGGCGCCTGCTTGCCGCCCACCCATCCCTTGGCCCTTGACGCGCGCCTGGCGGTAATGCCCGCTTGGCCTTCGGCGCGCGATCGGCGCGCGCTTTGGCGGTTGACGCGTGGCCCGGCATCGGCTATGCACGCCGCTCCCAGCCTGAAGCGAAAGTTTCCGGGCGCGTCCGGCGCGTCCCGCCGTTTTGCTTTTCCGGCGCCCCGCAAGGGCCGGCCTCCACCGGACGCGGGCAAATGCTTCGCCGCTCGTCTTGAGCCTTGGCGACCGACATGGAGAATGACTTTGGCGCGTATCGCAGGCGTTAACATTCCGACCAATAAAAGGGTCGTGATCGCCCTTCAATACATCCACGGCATTGGCCCCAGGAAGGCCGCGGAAATCTGTACTAAAGTGAATATTCCGGACGCTCGCCGCGTCTCCGAACTGACCGACGCCGAGGTTCTGCAAATCCGCGAGACGATCGACCGCGACTATATCGTCGAGGGCGATCTGCGCCGCGAAGTCGCGATCAACATCAAACGCCTGATGGACCTTGGCTGCTACCGCGGCCTCAGACACCGGCGGCAATTGCCTGTCCGCGGCCAGCGCACGCACACCAATGCGCGCACCCGCAAGGGCAAGGCGAAGCCGATCGCCGGCAAGAAGAAGTAACGGCCCTCTCTCCCGGCAGGAGAGCTTGAGGCCTCCCGAGCGCCTGGAATGACGGGCGCGCCTGAAGGAAATGGATCAAATGGCAAAAGAGGCTACCCGCATTCGCCGCCGCGAACGCAAGAATATCGCGTCAGGCGTCGCCCACGTGAATTCGACGTTCAACAACACCATGATCACCATTACCGACGCCCAGGGCAACACCATTTCCTGGTCGTCGGCCGGAACGATGGGGTTCAAGGGTTCGCGCAAGTCGACGCCCTATGCGGCGCAGATGGCGGCCGAGGATTGCGCCCGCAAGGCCGCCGAGCACGGCATGCGTACGCTCGAGGTCGAGGTGTCGGGCCCGGGGTCGGGGCGCGAATCGGCGCTCCGCGCGTTGCAGGCCGCGGGCTTCACCGTCACCTCGATTCGCGACGTCACGCCGATCCCACACAATGGCTGCCGCCCACGCAAGCGGCGGCGCGTCTAGCGGTGATTTTGGACGGCTTCGTCCAAAATCATAGCGGTCCAGACGCTCGCCGGCCCGCCGCCGGCCTGCCAGCCGTCCGGGCGCCGAAGGGGCGCCGCACCGTCAGAAAGGCTCTTTCGTGATCCAAAAAAACTGGCAAGAGCTCACCAAGCCCAACAAGCTCGAAGTCGTCTCGGGCGACGATCCGAAGCGCTTCGCGACCATTGTCGCGGGGCCGCTCGAGCTCGGTTTCGGCCTCACCCTCGGCAATTCGCTGCGCCGGATCCTTTTGTCCTCGCTGCAGGGCGCGGCGATCACCTCGGTGCATATCGACGGCGTTCTGCATGAATTCTCGTCGATTCCCGGCGTGCGCGAGGACGTGACCGACATCGTCCTCAACGTCAAGGACATCGCAATCAAGATGCACGGCGACGGGCCGAAGCGCCTTGTCCTCAAGAAGCAGGGTCCAGGCAAGGTCACCGCCGGCGATATTCAGACCACCGGCGACATTTCGATCCTGAACCCGGCGCTCGCCATCTGCACTCTCGACGAGGGCGCTGAAATCCGCATGGAGTTCACGGTCAACACCGGCAAGGGCTATGTCGCCGCCGACCGCAACCGCTCCGAAGACGCCCCGATCGGCCTCATTCCGATCGACAGCCTCTATTCGCCGGTCAGGAAGGTCAGCTATCGCGTCGAGAACACGCGCGAGGGCCAAAACCTCGACCTCGACAAGCTGACGATGCAGGTCGAGACCAACGGCGCCTTGACGCCCGAGGACGCCGTCGCTTTCGCCGCGCGCATCCTGCAGGATCAGCTCAACGTCTTCGTCAATTTCGAGGAGCCGCGCCGCGTCGAGCTGACGCCGTCGATTCCCGAGCTCGCCTTCAATCCGGCCCTCCTCAAGAAGGTCGACGAGCTCGAATTGTCGGTGCGTTCGGCGAACTGCCTGAAGAACGACAATATCGTCTACATCGGCGATCTCATCCAGAAGAGCGAAGGCGAGATGCTGCGCACGCCGAACTTCGGCCGAAAGTCGCTGAACGAGATCAAGGAAGTGCTCGCCCAGATGGGCTTGCACCTCGGCATGGAAGTCACTGGTTGGCCGCCGGACAACATCGACGAGCTCGCCAAGCGCTTCGAAGAGCACTACTGACGCGTGGCGAAGGCCGAAGGCTTTTCGCAATGCTGTGAGCTAAAAGGAAAGAATGAGCGGCCGTACCTTGGCACGGCGGCCGCAACAAGAATGGAGAGAGCCACATGTATCACGGCAACGCGCATCGCCGTTTTGGACGCACGCATGAGCATCGCAAGGCGATGTTCGCTAATTTGAGCCAGGCGCTGATCAAGCACGAGCAGATCGTGACGACCCTGCCGAAGGCCAAGGATCTGCGGCCCATCGTCGAAAAGCTGGTCACGCTCGGGAAGCGGGGCGATCTGCATGCGCGGCGTCAGGCGATCGCCCAGATCAAGGACGTGGCGCTCGTCGGCAAATTGTTCTCGGTCCTCGGTCCACGCTACAAGGACCGCAACGGCGGTTATACCCGCGTGTTGAAGGCGGGCTTCCGCTATGGCGACAATGCGGCGATGGCCGTGATCGAATTCGTCGATCGCGACGTGACGGCAAAGGGGCAGGATTCCGGACCCGTCCTCGCGGAGGAGAATGAGGCGGCCGAGTAGGTCCGCCTGGCGATTCGCCCGTGGTGTTCCGGCGTCCCATCTTCGACTGCCGGGGCGGGACATGCCGTCGCTAGAAGGAAGCTTCCGGCGTGGCGTCCGTCTGAAGGGATGAGGCCGAATGCTCGAGCGACGGAGCGTTCCATGATGAAGCCAGGTTTCTTCGCAAACGGGCCGCGCATCTCTCTCGCCGTCGCTCTGATCTCTTCGGTGGCGTTCGGCTGGAACGGCGCGGCGGCCGATCCCGTGCGTCAGGCGCCTGCAGCGGCGAGCGAAGTGCTTTTGTCCTTCGCCCCGGTGGTCAGGAAGGCGCAGCCGGCCGTCGTCAACGTTTATGCTTCGCGCACAGACAAGCGGCCGAAAAATCCACTGTTCGACGATCCGATTTTCGAGCGATTCTTCGGCGGCGGACGCCGCCCGGGGGGGTCGACAGCGCGCTCGCTCGGCTCCGGCGTCCTCGTCGACGGCTCGGGGCTCGTCGTCACCAATTATCACGTCATCGAAGGCATGACGGACGTCAAGGTCGCGCTGTCCGACAAGCGCGAATTCGACGCCGAAATCGTGCTGCGCGACCAGCGCGCCGATCTTTCGGTCTTGCGCCTAAAAGGGGGCGGCGACTTTCCGTTTATCGAGCTTGGCGATTCCGACGCGATCGAGGTCGGCGACATCGTGCTCGCCATCGGCAATCCCTTCGGCGTCGGGCAGACGGTCACGCAAGGAATTGTTTCCGCGCTGGCGCGCACGCAGGCTGGAATATCCGAATCCGGCTATTTCATCCAGACGGACGCGGCGATCAATCCCGGCAATTCGGGCGGCGGTTTGATCGACATGAAGGCGCGGCTCATTGGTGTCAATTCGGCGATTTTCTCGCAGACCGGCAGCTCGGTCGGCATTGGTTTCGCGATCCCAGTCAATATGGTGAAGATCGTCGTCGCCGCGGCGAAAGCCGGCGGCCCGGTGCGCCGGCCCTGGCTCGGCGCGAGCCTGCAGGCGGTCTCGCGAGAAATTGCCGATTCGCTCGGCCTCGACCGGCCGTCCGGCGCCCTCGTCGCCGATCTGACGCCGGGCGGCCCGGCCGACAAGGCGGGCGTGAAGCGCGGCGACATCATCGCCTCGATCGACGGCCAGACCGTCGACGATCCGGAAAGCTTCGGCTACCGGATGTCGACCAAGCCGCTCGGCGGGACCGCGGCTCTGGCGCTGACTCGCGACGGAAAGCCGCTCAATGTGAAACTGGCGCTGACGCCCGCGGCCGAGGTCCCCGCGCGTGATCCGGTAACGCTCCGCGGCGCTTCGCCTTTCGCCGGCGCGACGGTCGTCAATCTGTCGCCTGCGGTGATCGAGGACATGTCTGTCCATGGCGCGAGCGAGGGAGTGATCGTCAGCGATGTCGAGGACGGCTCGACCGCCGCGGAAGTCAATTTTCAGAAGGGCGACGTCATCTTGTCGGTGAATGACGTCAAGGTCCGGACGACGCGCGATCTTGAACGCGCCGTCAACGGCCGCCATAATTACTGGAAGCTGACGATCGAACGCGGCGGCGAGGTCGTCACCACGGTGCTCGGCGGCTGAGACGCAGCCTCAGCCCCGGCGGTTCGCAAAGAATGGCGATTCTGAATTTGGGCAGGGACGCTGCTGGCGAATGCGACAGCGCCTTTGCCGAGACTGCGCCATTCAAAATGATGTCTGACCGCGCCGCAATCGGACCTACTCATGACCGACCTCTTCGCCGCCGCCGGTCTCGAAAAGAGCGCGCCGCGTCCGCTCGCCGACCGTCTGCGTCCAAGAGCGCTCGCCGAGGTCGTCGGCCAGGACCATCTCCTCGGTCCGGACGGCGCGCTGACGCGGCGCATCGCCTCGGGATCGCTCGGCAGCCTGATCTTCTGGGGACCGCCTGGGACGGGCAAGACGACCGTCGCGCGGCTTCTCGCGCATGAGACGAATTTCGCCTTCGTGCAGATTTCCGCGATCTTCTCCGGCGTCGCGGAACTGAAGAAACTGTTCGACGAGGCGCGCGGGCGTCGCGCGGCCGGGCAGGGCACGCTGCTTTTCGTCGATGAAGTGCACAGGTTCAACCGGGCGCAACAGGACAGCTTCCTGCCGGTCATGGAGGAGGGCGTCGTCACGCTGGTCGGCGCCACCACCGAAAACCCGAGCTTCGAGCTCAACGCGTCTTTGTTGTCGCGCGCGAGCGTTTTGATCTTTCACCCTTTGGACGACGCCACGCTCGAAAAGATGCTCGCCCGCGCCGAGGCGATGGAAGGACGCCGCCTGCCGCTTGACGAAGCGGCCCGCGCGGCGATGATCCGCATGGCCGACGGCGATGGCCGCGCCGCCTTGACGCTCGCCGAAGAGGTTTGGCGCGCCGCCGGGCCCGGCGAGATTTTCGATCCCGCAGGCCTCGCCGATGTCGTGCAGCGCCGCGCGCCGATCTATGACAAGGCGCAGGAAGGTCATTACAATCTCATCAGCGCGCTGCACAAGAGCGTGCGCGGATCCGACCCCGACGCCTCGCTCTATTATCTCGCGCGCATGCTGGACGCCGGTGAAGATCCGCTATTCATCGCAAGACGGGTCGTGCGAATGGCGGTGGAGGATATCGGCCTCGCCGATCCGCAGGCGCTCGTCGTCGCCAATGCGGCGAAGGACGCCTATGACTTTCTGGGTTCGCCGGAGGGCGAGCTGGCGATCGCGCAGGCGGTGATCTATGTCGCGACGGCGCCGAAATCCAACGCCGCCTATGTCGCCTATGCCAAAGCGAGGCGCCTCGCCAAGGAGCGCGGCTCGCTCATGCCGCCGAAAATCATCCTGAACGCGCCGACAAAGCTCATGAAGAGCGAAGGCTATGGCTCGGGCTACGCCTATGATCATGACGAGCCGGACGGATTTTCCGGGCAGAATTATTGGCCGGAAAGTCTCGGCCGCCACAAGCTATACGCACCGGTGAACCGGGGGTTCGAGCGTGACCTGCGCGAGCGGCTGGCTTTCTGGGCCAAGCTTCGCAACGCGCGGGAGCAGGACCCCCACTCGTGAATGCGTTCGATCTTCAGAACTCGTAGCGCAGGCCGGCGACGAGGGCGTAGCCGCTGATGGTGTCGCCGAACCGGTAATCGCCGCGCAGGAAGCCGAGGAAGCCAGTCTTCAGAACCTGCCCCGAAACGCCGAGGCCGACCTGTCCGAAGGTTCCAAGGCGCGTGTCGGAAAGCGGCACACCGACGTTGGTCATCTGGAAGGTCGTGTGGGTGTTACCCGCAAACTCGCGCCAGACGCTGCCGGTCGCGAAGGGCTGCAGCGCGAGCTCAAAGCGGTCGAGCACATAGGTCGTCCCCACGCGCACGCCGAAACGGCCCAAATCGCTGAGGAAGGGATTAAACACCAAATAGCCGGCCGTCGCTCCGGTCGCATCGCCAATCCGCAGGCTATTAAGGTGCAGGTTCGAATACAAAAACGCTACCGACGGCTCGATAAACCATGAGGCCGGAAGATCGAAGCGGTACCCGGCGGAGGCGTTCACAGCAAGCGCCGTTCCGTCGAGACTGGAGCCGTGCAGGAACGCCACGGGATTGAAGACATTCATGTTGTAGAAGTCTTCGCGCACCTGGACGTCGGCGAAGAAATTGTGGCCGGTGATCGCCGCATAAAGCCCGACAAACGGCACCTGGACCTGGCTCGAAATGCCCGTCGTGAGCAGGTCATTGGTGCGCAGATTGACCTGACCGGCGGTGACGCCGAGATGGGTGTTCCAGCCGGACCCCTCGACGTTGGCGACGCCAAGGTCGATGCCCGTCTGGAAGCCGTTGAAATTGGTGCGCACTTTCGCCGCCGCGGTCGCGGTCCCGGTAGGATTTTGCGCCGAGGTCACGGAGCTCACGTCGTTTTGTCCATCGGCGATGCGGATCCACGGCCCCCCGTTCCATTGATTGCGTTCCGGGTTCGGCGGCTCGGAGATGAAGGCGCTGGCGTTCTGGAAAAATCCCGTGCCGAGCGCCGTCACAACCGCGTCGAGGCTGGTCGGGGTCGCCGTGGCGACGCTCGTATTGACAGTCGAGGTCAGATTGAAAGTGCCCCCCGATTGCTGGAGGCTGTAATTGATGATGCTCGGGGTGTTGCCGATGGTGACGGAGGTTCCCGGCGCGACATTGGTCGCGGCGATGACGGGAATTGGCGTGACGATCAGCCCGGAGGGTCCGACGGTGCCGACGATGAGCGACGTTGAGCCGGTGAGATTGGTGACGCTCAAAAGATCGCCGCGTTGAGTCGCGGCCGTCGAAGTCGGATTGACGTCGACTGCGAAGCGGCCGCCCTGTCCGTTGTAGGTCGTCGCCGTGAACGTGTCGGTCGTCGAGCCGTTTGCAAGGCTCAGAGTGCCGGAATTGTTGAAAGTGCCGATTGCGCCGGCGAGCGGTCCCGCCAGGTTGAAGACGCCGGAATTGTTGATAAGAGGCGTCGTCAGACTGCCCGAGGCTGTAAACGTTCCGGCGTTGGTCAGCGCCGTCGTCGCGGTCAGAACTCCGCTGGTCGTGACAGATCCCGCGGCGTCATTGTTGAAGATCGCGGCGTTCCAGGTTCCGTTGTTGAAGACCGATCCGCTGTTGGTCAGGAGACTGCCGATCCACACGCCATTGTTGACGATGCTTCCGGTCGAGAAGTTGTTGACGTCGGAGGTAAAGGTTCCGTTGTTGGTCACCGCGCCGAAGTTATCGAGGGCGTCGGTGATCGAGCCGAGGTTGAGGATCGATCCGCTCACGTTATTGGTGATGCCCGCGACGCTGATCGCGCCGTCTGCATCCACCTGCAGGAAGCCGGAGTTGGAGATCGTGCTCAGATTGGCGATCGAGCCGCCGGGCCCGATGATGAGGGCTGCGCCCGAGCCGATCGTCGTGGCCCCGGTATAAGTATTGACTCCCGTGAACGTCACGGAGCCGCCGACGCCGCTGTTGACGATGTTGATCCCGCCCGGAACGCCGGCGACGGCGTCGGAGAACACGCCCGAAAAGGTCGAGGCGTTGCCGAACTGATCGATGGTGTTGGTGCCGGAATTGTTCAGCGTGAAGTTCTGAGAGTAAGTCGTATTGGCCTGATCCATGCGCAGCGTGCCGCCCTGGAACACGGGGTTCAGCGAAACGCCCAGGTTGCTGGCAAGGTAAAAAGACGCAGCGGTATCGATATTATTGCCTCCGACGGGTTTCCCGTTGATCGTGACGCCGTCGAATGCGAGGCCTGAATCGTATGAGGTGTCGGACCAGTTTGTGACTCCAAACACGAGGACATACTCGCCCGCCGCAAGAATGTCATATGTCGAGGCGATCCATCCGGTGTAGCCGCAGCCGGCCGCGAAGCAATTTCCGGAGGATGCCCCAAGTGGCGACCAGTCTGGCCCTCCCGGGATGATGGGCACAGAGCTGGGATTCAGCGTCGCCTGGACGCCCGGGAGACCCGCGCCTGGCACAATACTGCCAGTCGGTTCAGTCCGCGCCGTAAAAAGCGTGGCCACCACGCTTCCTGATGTCGTTTTCAGCTGAGCCCAAGCGTAGTCCGAAAATCCCGCCCCGTCGGAGGTGACGTAATTGAAGTTGAATTTCAGGGTTGCGCCGGCGTTGACGGAAAACGCCGACGTGCTGAACGAGGAGCCGTTCGTTCCGCCGATCCCGGGAAGCTGGCCGGCGCCGGTTTGTCCGTTGTTCGTTGAAATGAACTGATAACTTGTCGCGCCGTCGGGGGGCAGTGTAACGACGCCGTTAGCGCCCAAGCTTCCGCAATTTCCCTCGCAAGAGTCGGCGAGGGCATTTTGCGCCCAACCAAAAGCCCCAACCGTCAGAGCGAGAACAGAGACCGCCCGCAAAAGGCGTCCAGCGCCAGGGGCATTCGTTTGCCGCGGCGAGGCAGGGAGCTTTTGAAACGAAGTGTGCAAATCGCTCATCGACCTTGGAACCCCCGTTCGCCGTTTGGGCAGATTTTTACCTTGCGCGCGTAATTGAACGCAATGGAGCCTACCGCCAAGTTTTCCGTGGGATTGTTTCACACATCGCCCGAAGCAGTGCGGCGACGTGACGCAATTACGTGTAATTGCAAGAGATTAGCCGAGCCGCTTGCGAGCGCGGGCGAGGAGGCGCCGCGCTCTTCGGGGACTTTGCGCGGAGCGCTATTTCAGAGCGTGTTGCGGCGGGGCAACAGCGCCGCTTTTATTCGGCAAGCGAGCGTTGCGGCAGAGGCGGATCGAGATCCGCGGCGCGGGTCTTCGCGGAGTAATGCGACGCGTTGCTGCGGCCGGAGCAGGCGTCGCGCGCGAACATGATGAGATGATGGGCGACGAGGCCGACGCTCAACACCGGCTCGAGCTGGAAGCGCATCAGCCGGCCGAGCGTGAATGACCAGAACTCTCGCCGGTATTCGCCGCGGACGCCGACTTTCCAGACGAGCTTGGCGAAAATGACCGCGGCCATGCGGATGTTGCGCGGCGAGAGGCGCTGGCGGCTCCACGGGCGTCTCAGGCGGTTCGGGCGCGTCGCCCGCATCTGATGCTCGTAGCGAGCGAAGAGGGCTTTCGGCTCGTAGGCTCTCGCCATGCAGCTTCGCCACATGGCGAGGACGTCGTCGTACGGCAGCTTGAAATAGACGTTCGATTCGCGCCCCGCGTCATGGTTCAGCCGGCCCTCCTTTTCGAGGCGATCCCATAAAGGGGTGCGGGGCAGGGCCTGCAGCAGATTGATCGTCGCCAGCGGGATGTTCGATTCCTCGAGGAAGGCGGCGATGCGCGCGCCGGACTCGCGCGTGTCGGTGTCGAGCCCGAGAATGATGCCGGTCACGACCTCCATGCCGTGATCATTGATGGCGCGCACGGATTCGAGGATGGGCGAGGCCATGTTGTGCGTCTTCTGGATCGCCTTTAACGCCTCTGGCTCCGGCGTCTCGATGCCGCAGAAGATCGTGTCGAACGCGGCCTCGCGCATGAGCTTCAGGATCTGCGGGTGGCGGGCGATATTGAGCGTCGCCTCGCAGGACAGGCTCGCCGCATAGCCATTGCGCTTCTGCCAGGCGACGAGATGCGGCAGCAGCTCGAGCAGCGCGCGCCGGTTGCCGACGAGATTGTCGTCGACGAAGTAGATCGAGCCGTTGACGCCGCATTCGAGCAGCTTGTCGAGCTCGGCGATGACCTGCGCCGGAGTCTTCAATCGCGGGACGCGCCCGTAGAGCCCCGGAATGTCGCAGAATTCACACGTGTAAGGGCAGCCGCTCGAAAACTGGATGCTGCCTAGAAAGTAGCGGCCGATCTCGGCGAGCTCATAGGCCGGCGCGGGAAAAGTCGAGAGCGCCCGCCGCTCTTTCGTCGTCAGCACGATCTGGCGCGCGGGCCGCGTGACGTCGCGCTGGAGCGCCGAAATCAGCGCGTCGGTGGCGTCGCCGAGCTCGCCGACGTGCAGATAGTCGAAAGCGGGATATTGCTCCGGGCAGGCCGAGACCGAAGGGCCGCCGAGCGCGATCGGTTTGCCGAGCGCGTGCGCTCTGGCGCGAATGTCCTCCATCTGGCGGCGCTGGATATGCATGCCGCTGACGAAGACGGCGTCGGCCCAGGCGAAATCATCCGTCCCGGCCTTGCGCATATTCTCGTCGATGAAGCGCACGTCCCAGTGTTTCGGCAGGACGGCGGCAATGAGGAGAAGCCCTTGCGGGGGCATGAACGCCTTGACGCCAGGCGTCAACGGATAGGCGTATTCGAAGGTGCCGAACGCGGGCTCATAGCGCGGAAAGACGCAAAGGATGCGGCGGCTTGCAGCGCCCTCGGCAAAACAGGTGTCAGCGCTCCCTCTCAAGACGGATGACCTCTCGCTTTCAATCGCTGGCGTGCGTTCAGTGCCACGACAAGAGGGCGAAGATATGGACGCTTCGACGGCCGGTGCGGCGCGACCGGCGGGCGCTCGCCGGCCCCGCCGTCCGGCCGACTCAGACGAATCGTACCGGCTTCCTGCAAAAGACGCAAAGGGCGCGTCAGCGCCCGAGCCGGTCGACGGCAGCGGCACGGCTGGGAATCGGGGTTAACGGTCATTTGAGTTGGAGGATCCCGAGGAGGAAGTCTGGGCTCCATCCGGCGGTTTTTCGGCGGAGTTTGACGCTTCCTTTTGTCTTGCTGGCGCGCACGAGA
>WBZN01000302.1_pt1 | contig 50566 bp, 41 predicted proteins | sample 5204281 | NCBI WGS metagenome assembly WBZN01 (sample SAMN12344347, study PRJNA552823) | activated sludge metagenome | biome: Activated sludge suspended growth; feature: Nitrification reactor; material: Wastewater; isolation source: activated sludge from nitrification reactor of wastewater... | reverse complement strand
GTCGAAAATTTCTTGGGCCACCCCCGTGCGATCGATTACGATGTCATCCCGACGGGCATCTTTACGTTACCTGAAATCGGGCGAGTGGGACTGACGGAGCAACAGGCCCGCGACCGGTGCGCCGGAGCGGGAAAAGATCCGCAACAGGCCGTGAAGGTCGGACGCTTCCGTTACGGCGGATTGGGAAAGGCTCAGGCGACGGGTGACATTCAAGGATTGGTGAAGGTCATCGTGGATGCTGAGAATGACCGGATTCTCGGGGTCCACATTCTCGGCGCCCATGCCGCCGATCTGATTCACGAGGCCGCCCTGGCGATGCATCTCGGTGCCACCGCCTCGGGCGTGGCCGAGATGATTCATGCGCACCCGACCCTTGCCGAAGGACTGATGGAGGCTATGGAGGATGTGCATGGCCATGCCATTCATCTTGCGCGGAAGACGACCACACCATGATGCAATCACTGTTGATTAAGGTGGCGATGCTGGCCGTGACCCTGGGATCGCTGGTCTGGATCGCCTCGGTTACCCCTGTCACGAAGGTGATGCCAGGCCAGCCTCAGTTGATGGCGAGAAATCCCGTGGCGACTGTTCCCTCGATGCAACCGGTGACTGTGTCCACGTCGAGGCCTGCTATGGCGAGTGCAAGCCAGGCGGTCAGGCCTCTGGACCAACCTGTGCCGGGGCCAGTTGAGGAGCTTCGGTCGCAGGAGAAGGCCCCAGCCGACCCGCATCCTGCCCGCCAGGCCGCACCGTTGGTGGATCTCAATCAGGCCACGGTTTCGGATTTGGAAGCCTTGCCCGGCATCGGCCCCAAGTTGGCGCAGCGAGTGATTGAGCATCGTGATGAGCGTGGCCCGTTCCGAACCGTGGAAGACCTGCGGCAGGTCAGAGGTATTGGCCGAAAGAAATTCGATCGTCTGCGTCCGCACGTGTTGGTGACCAATACCAGGTCGCTGGCCAGACACAAAGGAACCCTGTGACTTCCTTAGCGCAGCAACTGGACTTGATACTTCGAGGGATTGTTGAGGTTATTCAGCCGAACGAACTGGAATCAAAGCTGGCACGCTCGATTAAGGAAAATCGCCCACTCCGCGTCAAGGCAGGCTTCGACCCTACGGCGCCGGATCTTCACCTCGGCCATACGGTCTTAATCCACAAGCTCAAACATTTCCAAGACCTCGGGCATCACGTGATCTTTCTCATCGGCGACTTCACCGGCATGATCGGTGACCCGACCGGGCGGTCGGAGACTCGTGTCGCGCTGTCGAAAGAAAAGGTGTTGGAGAATGCCAAGACCTACGAGCGCCAGATCTTTAAGATTCTGGATCCCCGGAAAACCCAGGTCGAATTCAACAGTCGCTGGATGAGCGCCATGACGGCTGACGGGCTGATCGAGCTCAGCGCCCACTACACCGTGGCCCGTATGCTGGAACGGGAAGACTTTCATAAGCGGTACACGGAGGGGACGCCGATCAGCATCCATGAGTTCATGTATCCCTTGATCCAAGGATACGATTCCGTCGCGTTGAAGGCCGATGTCGAATTGGGCGGCACGGACCAGAAGTTTAATCTCCTGATGGGGCGGGATCTGCAGCGGGACTACGGGCAGGAGGCGCAAGCGGTCATCACCATGCCGCTGCTGGAGGGAACCGACGGCGTCCGGAAGATGAGCAAAAGTTTCGGCAACTATATCGCCCTGGAAGACCAGCCGGCCGACATGTTCGGCAAACTCATGTCGATCAGCGATACGCTCATGCATCGCTATTATGAACTGCTGACGACCGAAGATTTAACCCGCGTGAAAGCCGCGCATCCCATGGAGGCCAAGCAGTCTCTGGCGGAGCAGATTGTCGCGCGTTACCACGGGGCCGAGGCCGGTCGCGATGCCAGGGGTGCGTTTCAGCAAAAGTTTCAGGCGCGGGAGTTTCCGGAGCAGCCGGACGCGCACGTCGTCCTGACGGCGTCCGATGTGAAGGATGCTGCCGTCCCATCGATCGGCCTGGTCGATTTAATCGCCAAGACAGGCCTTGTGCCGAGCAAAAGCGAGGCGCGTCGCTTGATCGTGCAGGGCGGGGTGGAGATTGAGGAACAGAAATTGACCGATGCGAATGCGAACGTCTCCTTGACGGCCGGCAAGCTCCTACATCTGCGCGTTGGCCGACGAAAGTTCGCTGTGGCGGAGTATACGGGTTGAGGCGATTGTATCGGTTGCCTTGACTTAGCATCGACGCCGGCGTAGGATTCCATTTCTGCTTAGCAAGGGGCGGGCGTAGCTCAGTGGTAGAGTCCTTGCTTCCCAAGCAAGTTGTCGTGGGTTCAAATCCCATCGCCCGCTCCAAAATCATCCCGTTCAATAGAGTGCACCGCCAATCCTACTCATCGTTCCTGACGATGAAATACACCCTCGAATAGCCTGTGCCTCTTCCTACCGGACGCCAGGTGAATTGTCCTCGGGGATGAAATAAGTCCTCGTAGCGTTACTGGAATATACCCCCGTTCTTTCGGTGTCCAAGGCCGTGGCCCCTTTCTTTGGGGCATCGAAAGAGTTCTTGCACGGGAAAGCCGGTGTATGGCAATGCGAGTCTATGTGTCGGATGCGTGGGTGTTCATCAATGCAGGTTGTGAGGGCGTGGCGTGACCGGCTGAGTCACGCCAAAGCAGGCGGTCCGGTCAATCCGTTCTGGTGCGCACGGATGAGTAATTTTTGGCGGTTGGACACGCCGAGCTTGTCAAAAATGCTGGTGAGATGATGCCGGACCGTAATGCTCGATATACAGAGCCGGTCGGCAATGTCTTTATTGGAAAGCCCTTCGCTGATCAATCGCACGACTTCGCGCTCTCGCTCCGTTAACCCATCGGTCTGCTTCGTTTGATTGGGAGTTTGTGAAATCAAGGCGGGGAGATCCGTCGCAATGCCTATTGGGGGGAGTGAAGTCTGGCTAGCCATGGTGATCGAAACTTGTTCGGCTGGGCGAGCCAAGTGGGCAATTGTCGCGATGAGTACGGCTGAGGGTTGTATTTTCAAGACGATGCCGTCAACACCGGACGCAAACGCTTGACGTGTGCATTCCACATCGTCGAATCCGCTCAAGAGAATGATCCGAATGCCCGGGACTGTGGTTTTCATCTTGTGAATGAGTTCCGGGACAGCACTGTCAGATTCCGTATCGAGAATGGCGATATGCGGGTGGTGGGACACAAGGATCTCGTCGAGATTTGTTCCATCGAGATTTGCTCCATGGGCGGTCTCTCCCACAAGCCTGATCCATTTTTCTGTCTCAACAATTCTTTGCAGGCCGAGCCTGAGAAGATAATTGCTGCTGACGATGGCCACAACCGTCGTGGATGTTCTTGCTTCCATTCCGTTCATTAATCCTCCTCCCGGCCATACATCAGTAGACCATCACATCGGTGACCAGCATTTACGTAGTTTATGGAACACTTACGCAGTGACCGCTAGGTTAAATAAGTGATGGCCAATACATCCGATGGCGCATAATCTCACAGCTATTGAGTTGTAGGCAATCGGGAAATTCCAGCAGGTGGTAGTCGGAAAGCCTTGCCGGTAGCGAATTTGCGGAGATCTGTCGTTGCAATGCTACGAAAGAGTGCCGTGTTCAATAATGTGCACCGGTTGATATACGTGAAGGCAGGCTGGTGTTATTCGCAGGTGTAGTGGGAACGTTTGCCTGTTCTTCTCTGAATCACAGCAAAAAATAATACGTGTATTTTCCTGTCCTTAAAACTCGAACAAAATTGGACTTGTCATCCGGCACAAATGTACGAGGAGGGCCAGTCGTTGGCCGACGATGTGAACGGCACCAATGTCCGATGTAAACCCTTGCTGGAATCTTTAAAAGAATGTTCGTATGCATGGGACTCAGAGGGCGAAGCTATGTTGAAAGCATCGGACTACGATTCGAGAATTCAGGTGTCCTCGTATGTAGACCCAGCGGTCACTTTGCAGTGGTATGCCCTCAGTACGCGGTCCCGGCATGAAAAGCTCGTGCGAGATCGCCTGGCCGGCATTGGGATTGAGCCCTTTCTTCCGTTGGCCAGGAAGCTCAGCCAGTGGTCGGACCGGAAGGTCTGGACCGAGATGCCGTTATTTTCAGGGTATTGCTTCGCTCGCTTTTCCCTCATGAACAGCCATGCTGTGCTTCAAACGCCGGGCATTGTCCGGATTGTCGGATCTGTCATGCCGGAGCCTATTCCGGATGAAGAGCTTGCAGCGATCAAAATGCTGGCTGAAAGCCAACGTTCCTTTGCGCCGCATGACTATCTTTGCGAAGGCGCATGGGTAGAAGTGGTTCGAGGCCCCTTGACAGGACTGCGGGGGCAATTGCTCAGAAAGTCAGGGCACGACTGCATTGTCATTCGCGTGCATTTAATCCAACAGGCCGCCACCGTTCACATCGATGTGAACGAAGTCGTTGCAGTGCAGTAACTCTCCTCTCTTTCTGTCATTACGTCCTCGCGCGAATCGGAATAATAAAGTCAACGGATTGACTATGCCCAAGTCTCGCTTTTCTCATGATCAAATCATGGCCATCGTGCGTGAGATGGAGACGGCCCGCCCGCTGAAAGTCCTGGCGTTAAAGCACGGGGTCTCGACGGCGACACTCCATCGCTGGAGAGTGCAGGTGGCTCATAGGAAGGAACCGGCCAGGGAGCGTCTGCGCTCGCTGGAGGTCGAACATCGTCGACTGAAAAACAAATTCGCAGAGTTGTCACTGGATTATCTTTCGCTGCGGGCAGCCCTGGTGGCAGAGGTAAATAAAGAGTGCTAGCTGCATCAGTCGGCCGAATTTCGTCTTGCAGAAATCTTTTCTAGTTTGGAGGTCGTACAATGCGTGGGGTTATCGCCTTGGCAATTGGACTAGTACTCATTGGGGGCATTGCTCCCCTGTTCCTGCAGCCATCGGGCGCATTCGCGCAGACGAATTTCTCCGAAATGGCAGGGAAAGAGGGCGCTGCCGCGTTTACGACCGCTCCCGCTCATGCCGGCGGGCATGCACTGTCCAACATCGTTACGGATGCCTATACCATCGGTGCCGAAGACGTACTGGAAATCACGGTCTGGAGAAATACGGATTTATCGAAAACTGTCCAAGTTCGACCGGACGGCAAGTTTTCATTGCCGGTCATCCGTGATGTTGTGGCCGTCGGCAAAACGCCCTCCCAATTGGCGGATGAAATTACGCGGAAGCTGAAAGAGTATGTGCAGAATCCGGTCGTGGCCATCAGTGTGCGCGAGGTAAACAGTTACAATATCTTCGTGCTGGGAGAGGTTGTCAAGCCGGGAAAATACCCGCTCAAGAGCAAAACCACCCTACTGCAGGGCATTACAATTGCCGGCGGGTTTACGCCGGTGGCTGCCAGGAATCAGGTCGTGATCTTTCGTTTTAGCGAAAACGGGGCGACGATGCAGACCGTGACCTCAAGTTATGACGATATCGTGCTGCGAGGCGGAATTGCAGGAAACTTGGAGCTCCGGTCGGGAGATACGATCGTGGTGCCTAGCGAATCCATGGTGGTGTTTCCTGGACAACCACAACAATAGGCCATCTTTTACTCAGGCAGAATTGTCATGCAAATACAACATATGACGAAGTTTATCGTGCTGCTCTGCGCGGTCGGTTTTAGCAGCCTGGGCTTCATGGGCTGCGCGTCAGTCGTGCAGGAACGCGAGTATGAGGCTCCGGGTGGATTTCTGCTTGGACCGGAGGATCTTTTGGAGATCACCGTCTGGAAAAATGCCGATTTGTCGAGAATCACCCCCATCCGTCCGGATGGACTAATTTCTATGCCGATCATCGGCGACGTACAGGCATCCGGCCTCACGGCGGATGGTCTTGCTCATCGGATTGCGGAACGGCTCAAACAGTTCGTCGCTGGTAGCCCTTCCGTCTCGGTGAGTGTGAAAGAACTGAATAGTTATTCCGTCTACGTGTTGGGAGAAGTGACCAAGCCGGGTAAATACCAGGCCAAATCCTATATCACGCTGTTGCAGGCCATCTCCATGAGCGGAGGCTTTACGGAATACGCGAAGAAGAACAAGCTGCAGATCGTTCGCAACAAGCTGAACGGTGACAACAAATTACACGAAACCAGAATTCCTGTGCGCTACGACGATCTACTGGCGGGAGACGGAGGGCCGGGCAACATCGTCCTCCTGTCCGGCGATACCGTTGTGGTGCCGTAAATGGCTGGATTACGAGAACTGATCTCCGCAACTGTAGTTGCCGGGGTGATGGTTCTCATGATTTTAGGGAACCTGATCAGCGGTTCGCCAGCTAAGGCTGAGCTTCGACTCATCCCTTCAGTGAGTTTGTCGGAGCGATATGATACGAACATTTTCTATGCTCCACCAGAACTCATTCCCAAAGGTGTGAAGCGGGATGATTTTGCGACGATCCTCGGCACCCAACTTCAGGTATTTGAAACTCGGCGAGATGGGTACACCCTAATCACAGCGGGTTTGACCGGCACCGCGTATGCCAATAACCCTGAGCTAAACTATGTGGCTACCCAAGTCGATGGTGTAGCCAAACTGGATGACCTGGTTGGCCAGGTTATTGACAGGGCGAGATTAACGCTGGCGGACAATTTCCGCTACACTCCTCAGCCGCCGGGCTTCCTGGCGGGCGATAAAGCTCCAAGTGTGACAGATCCTTTCGTCAGAGGCATCCAGGTATACCGAGCCAACAGCATCACCAACACTTTTAGCGCCGCTGCCGCCTATCCATTTGCGCGAGGGTTGGATCTTCGGGGAGACTATGCATTCTCATTCATCAGGTTCGGCACACCGCAGATCGGAACGGGGATCGGATTTTTTGACACCAACGTCCATAGTTGGTCTGTGGGACCGGGGTTTAGGATCACCGACCACCAGAATTTCAATGTGTCCTATCTATCCAGTAGGACGGATTTTGCGGGGGCCGGTAGTCGCTTTGAGTTTGAGACACGGGGCCTGGCCGCCGAGTATCAAATTCGGACTCCGACCTGGACCGCAAAGGTAAACGCCGGGGCTAATTTGCTCGATCCGGGAGATCGCGTCTTCCCGGTAGGCTCTCTCTCCGTGACCGGAAAGTTTCCTCAGGTACCGACTATACAACTGATGCTGACTCGCACGGTCGCCCCGCTGTTCTTCGGTACTTTTGGCGCGATGGTCAGCAACGTTGTGAGCGTCTCGAGCCAATATGATTTGTCTCGCTTACTTAGTGTGACCGGCAGCGCAAATTATGCGATCAACGAATCGGCTCCCGTGAAGTCCACCACATTCAAGTCTGTCGGGACGTCTGCTGCGTTGACCTATAAAATAACTCGAACGTGGGCGACCACCCTATCGTATGAGTACAGTAAACTCGACGGCGACCTTCAAGGTCAGCCTTACGTGGTTGACCGTCACGCCACGATGTTTTCTCTCACCGCCAAATGGCCGTGATGGCACATCAATCCTGGTGTTATCGCTTTGCAGGAAGCGGCTGCTCGATTGTCTGTCAAGAAGCGATGGTGCGGGTAAGTAAGAAAGTTTAAAGCATGCCAGTCTTGTGATTAAGGACAGAAGAAGTGCCATGACTGAAAGAATAAAGATCCTCTGGATTGGGTCGCTTGTATTTGTGTTTCTCCTCTGCGTGGTCGAGTCATTATCCTTTGCCGTTCTCCATGCGTGGGATCTGGCAAGGCCGCAGTTGGGGAAAACTAAGGATCAATTAAGCTTCAATCAAGGTGAAGAGCAAACGCAGGTATTCTCCGAGGTAATGAACTTTAAGCATTATCACTACAAGGCATTTGTAGAATGGAAAAATACTGAACTTAAAGGGAAGTATCTAAACATCGATGCTAACGGTAGAAGGGTGACGGGGTATGAGGCCAAAAGTCCCCAGATGCCCACAGTGCGATACTTCGGTGGATCGACCATGTGGGGATACGGCGTGGCTGATCTATCTACGATACCTGTGCTGATCGGGGGCAAAGTAACTCTGAACGCGGTGAATTATGCGGAGCAGGCTTATAACAGCAGACAATCTCTGAATGTATTAATAGAGAACATAGGGGCTGTTAGACCTGGGGACCTCATTATTTTTTATGATGGTGTAAATGACTCCCATAATTGCTTGAGGGAAAACTCAACGAATGGTCATGTCAGAGAGGGCTACATCAAAGACGCTCTACTGAAAGCAAGGATGTTGGAGGAGGGATCGGCCGAAGATATTTCGGTGGGAAGGCTTCTTTGGGCGCTCTATCAAAAGACCAATACAAGCAGATTGATCCTGAAGGCAAAGCGGAAGGTTCTAAGCAGCGAAGTGGTAGCTGAGGATCCCACACCCGGAGTGGAACACTTTGTGTGCAACGATGAGGCCAAGGCAGAAGAAGTCGCAAATTTCCTTATCACAAGTTGGAAGACAGCAGAAGCCATTGCGAAGCAGGCTGGAGCACAGTTTGCCTGCGTTCTTCAGCCAAATCCGTACACTCTGAGCCTGAAACCGCACTTCTATTCAGAGGGGTTAGCGCAAAGTTCAAACGCAGTCTATTCCCAGGTAAGAGACAAAGCAAAAGGGTTGGACTGTTTTGTCGATGTGTCCGAGCTATTGAGGAACGATAACTATTTTGATGCCTGTTGTCATCTCAATCGTCTTGGGAACGAGGAAATAGCCGAGCTGTTGATGGAAAAAGTCATCGGGCCAAGAATGAAGGGCGCAACGAGGGTTCCGCAGGGCTTGAAGGTTTCTTCCGCAGCAGTTCGCTGACCAGGGAACCGACTGGTCTCGATGCCGGGTCTTCCATGTGGTGGGATCTCCCAGAGTTATAAGAAGAGGAATCGGATGAACGGATACACGGTTGCCAACAGTTCTGCCAACAGTTCTATTGAGGGTGCGAGTCTGCCTCTACCTAAGAAGGTTCTCAAACCTTCAAAGGGATGGAATGCACTCAACTTGCGCGAATTATGGGATTACCGCGAACTGCTCTATTTCTTTGTATGGAGAGATGTAAAGGTTCGTTACAAGCAAACATTGCTCGGAGCCAGCTGGGCAATTTTGCAGCCTGTTTTTGCGATGGTGGTCTTCAGTTTGTTTTTTGGTAGGTTGGCTCGCATGCCGTCGGACGGCATCCCGTATCCGCTATTCGTATTTACGGGACTAGTTCCATGGATGTTTTTTGCAAATGCGATCGGCCAGGCCTCAGAAAGTTTGGTGGCAAACTCAAATCTGATTAAAAAAGTGTACTTTCCTCGTCTTTGTGTGCCGTTGGCCAGCGTCATGGCGGGCTTGGTGGATTTCGGCATCGGATTTATCGTGTTGCTTATGTTCGTCGCCTGGTACGGAATCGTTCCCTCAGCCACCATTATCCTGGTACCCGTCTTTCTCTTTCTGGCCGTGTTAACCGCACTCGGAGTTACAACTTGGCTATCGGCGCTGAATGTTCAATACAGAGACGTGCGATACATCATCCCATTCCTTGTGCAATTTTGGTTGTTTGCCACTCCAATTGCCTATCCCAGCAGCTTACTCTCAGAGCCATGGAGGACATTGTACGGCATCAATCCGATGGTTGGCGTGGTGGAAGGATTTCGCTGGGCCTTACTTGGAACGCAAGTGAACCCCGGTCCTATGTTGTTGGTGTCTGGAATAGTTACATTGTCGGCTACCATCACCGGTGCATTCTATTTCAGACGAATGGAAAAGACTTTTGCGGATACCGTGTGAGGATTCAATGAATAATCTAGCGATTCGTGCCGAAGCGCTTGGAAAAGAGTACAGACTGGGGCAGAGTCACGCCGGCTATCGTACTTTGCGCGAGAGCATCATGCGCGCTGTGGAAGCGCCTTTCAGGGGCTTGAAAGGGATACTGGCTTCAACTCAACACGTGCCGAATCGAGACGAAACGATCTGGGCGTTGAAGGACGTATCATTTGAGATTCGACAGGGTGAAGTCGTTGGAATTATTGGTCGAAATGGAGCAGGGAAAAGCACCTTACTGAAAATCCTTTCGGAGATTACCGAACCCTCGGTCGGATCAGCGGAGATTCACGGGCGGGTTGGGTCGCTACTAGAAGTGGGTACCGGTTTTCATCCTGAGCTCACCGGCCGGGAAAATCTTTACCTCAACGGCGCCATTCTGGGAATGAAACGAGGTGAGATCGAGAGAAAGTTCGATGAGATCGTCGCTTTTGCTGAAGTGGAAAAATTTATTGATACGCCGGTTAAGCATTATTCCAGCGGAATGTATCTGCGGTTGGCCTTTGCGGTTGCTGCGCATCTTGAGCCTGAAATTTTAATTGTCGACGAGGTTCTCGCGGTGGGCGATGCGGCGTTTCAAAAGAAATGCCTTGGCAAGATGGGTGATGTTGCAAAGAACGGTCGCACAGTTCTGTTTGTGAGTCACAATATGCCCGCGGTAACGCGATTATGTGACCGGGCCATCTACTTGCAGGATGGCCGTGTTGTGGAGGATGGTAAGGCGAATCATGTGGTGAAGTCCTACCTGCAATCAGGACTTGGCACTACCGCTGCGCGAGAATGGTTAGATCCGCGGAAAGCCCCGGGAGGGGAGGTTGCCAGGTTGCTCGCGATTCAGATTCGCTCAGAAAACGGGGAGTGTGTGGATACGATTGACATCAGGCAGCCTGTGGAGCTGGTGATGGAATATGAAGTTTTCAAGCCAAACTACCGCATGCTTCCCATGTTTCATCTGTACAACGAGGATGGTGTACATGTCTTTTCCGTTGTCGATAAGGATCCCGTCTGGAGAGGTAAAACGTTCTCAAAAGGATTGTTTCGAAGCGTGGCGGTAATTCCAGGGAATTTCCTGTCCGAAGGAACCATGTTCTTTGACGCAGCGCTGACCACCCTAGATCCAACTATTTGGCAATTTTATGAGCGACAGGCAGTAGCCTGCCAGATTGTGGATCACCCGGATAGTGCCACTACAGCGCGAGGAGAATGGGCTGGCCCTTTCGGGGGAGTGGTCAGGCCGTTACTCAAATGGAAAACCGAATCTGTCAATGTCGGAACGTCGTTGTCTGTTTCTACTGTGCCCTCGGGCGCGTGAGTCGCGCTAACAGATTCCGTATAAATTGTGACTTTGGATAGGGATGTGGAGGCATGGCTCATAATCTCAGTGACACCGAGTGTTCATTTTGCGGAGGAAGGTCGACGCGTCGACTCAGAACTACCTCTCGTGAGAATATTCTTGGTGAATACAGGCGGATGTTCGATCTCTCTTTTCCGCCCGAAGTTCTGAAGGATAACTTTTCCTTCGAAGCGGTCGACACAGTCGAATGTCTGACATGTCAAACCATCTCATATGACTCACGGCACATTGGAACCGGAGATTATTATGAATGCTTGGACCGCAATCTTCCCTGGTACTACGCCCCTACGCGATGGGAATACTCTATTGTTGCAACCTTGCTTGCAAAAGAGAGCTGGCATTCATTTCTTGAGATCGGTTGCGGAGCGGGACACTTTCTACGACTGGCGCGGCGTCATGGACATCAGGGGCATGGTTGCGAGATGAATCTTCGGAGCGTCAACACGTTGCGAAAAGAAGGATTCCGTATTTTCACCGAATTGGATCAGTGCAGCGGACAATACGACGCAATCCTCATGTTTCAAGTCCTAGAGCATGTAGTTGATCCCTTTTCATTTCTTCAAGCGGTACGGAAGAATCTCAAGCCTGGAGGAGCATTGGTGGTTTCAACGCCCGTGCGGCCCTCCTGTGCGGCTCTTACGGCCAATCCATTATTGCTTCCACCACACCATCAATGGTTGCCTACCTTATATGCCTTTAATCTTTTAGCGGCTAGGTTGGGACTTCACTGCGAACATGTTCTTTCTGAACCTCCCGATGCCGGACATGTCACCTATGCCCTCAAAAAGTGGTGCGGTCGATTTCCGCACGCATGGCGCCTTAACACAGTCTGGAATGTGGGAGGAAAAGTCGTTCTGGACTTAGCCACCCGACTTGGATGTGAATGGACAAAGGTAGGGCATACGGCGATGGCTGTCTTCCGTGAGACGTCCGTGGCGCATTAGACCCGGATGTGCCTCGGTCTGATGAAATCCAGCCGAGGGCAACGATCCTTCCCAACAGAGTTGGCTCCCTCGGTGAACGATTAACAGTTAGTAAGAACTAATGACAATCCAGACGCTATATCAGAAGACTAGAAATCGGATTTGCGCTTACGCTAGTCATTCAGCATTGAAACGTCCGATCTCTCTTCGGCCTGAAGGTCGTTCGAAAGGCGACGTGTTGCTCTCGTACTTTCGACAGCCATTTCATATGGCAAACGGCCATGGCGTTCTCAATACCCACAGTCGCTATTGGGAGTCTTATCAGATCGCGGATACCTTCCTGCGATTAGGATATGCAGTTGACGTGATCGATTGGGACAATGGCGTCTTCACGCCGGCCAAGCCGTATCGTGTCTTTATAGATCCCCGGCACAATATGGAGCGTTTGGCTCCCATGCTTCCAAAGGATTGCACCAAAGTATTTTACATCGATGTGGCACATACCATTTTTAACTCATTGGCCGAATTGCAGCGCCTCCTCTCGCTTCAGCAGCGACGAGGTGTCACCCTGCGGTGTCGAAGATTCGAAACTCCAAATCTAGGAATCGAAGTTGCCGACTGTGCGACCATGTTGGGTAATGATTTCACCCGCAAGACATTCGAGTATGCCAACAAGCCGATCTACGCAGTGCCCATGACGCCCTGCAAGGAATTCCCTTGGATTGCCGAGAAAGATTTCGATAATTGCCGCAGGAATTTTCTCTGGTTCGGTAGCTATGGGCTCGTGCACAAAGGCCTGGATTTGGTCTTGGAAGCGTTCGCGCAAATGCCGGAGTACCATCTTACCGTGTGCGGCCCCATACAGAATGAACACGATTTCGTGGAAGCCTATCGAAAAGAGCTTTACCAGACCTCCAACATTAAGACCATCGGGTGGATCGACGTCATGGGGCCTTCATTCCTTGATCTGGTGAAGAACTGTGCTGGTTTCGTCTATGCCTCTGCATCTGAGGGGCAAGCTGGAGCCGTCGTGACTTGCATGCATGCGGGTCTCATTCCAATCATCAGCTATGAATGTGGGGTCGACATCCCATACCAGTCCGGCATCCTTCTCCGAGAATCTTCCATTGATCAGATCAAGGATGCTGTACGTCGAGTCGCGCAGTGCACACCATCCGATGTCGAGCAGCAGGCGCGCGCCAATTGGGAGTATGCCAGGGCCCACTACACCAGGGCTCAGTATGAGAAAACATATCGCGAGATTGCGAAGAAGATCCTTGGCATCATCTGAAGCCTTAACCGGTAGATTCTCATGTCACCCGACCAACAGACGTTGTGGCAACAGTTGTGCGAGGATTGGCGCGCCCATGGGCGAGACTGGACCAAACCCGGTTTTAGAGCGATTGCCGTCCATCGATTCGGCAATTGGGCGCTAACGTCAAAGTCCCGCGTGATTCGAAAGGTTCTCTGGCTCATCTATCGTTCATGCTTTCGGTATGTCCGAAATCATTATGGTATCGAAGTGCCTTTCTCGACCTCAATTGGGCGGAGAGTCATCTTTGGACATCAGGCAGGAATCGTCATACATCCTTATTCGAAGATCGGGGATGATTGTCTCATTCGTCAGAATGTGACGATTGGAGCGGTGAGTGATGAGCGGTTCGATGACGCTCCCATTCTGGGTTCTGGGGTGTCGATTGGTTGTGGTGCAGTCATTCTTGGAAAGGTGCACATCGGTACCAATTCCGTGATCGGTCCCAATGTGGTTGTTACGACCGACGTGCCGCCAGGAGCTAAAGTCTTTGCCGAACCCCCGCGGGTTATGTCTATTTCACCCGGACTCGTAAAATCTCACGATCGCAGCACTGCCAGCCAACGCACATGAGCAACGAGGCGCACATTTACGACAGCAGGACAAATTGGGAGAATGGGGTGGACGGACACCTGTCTGCCGCAAGAGCGCTTGTTAAGGAGGGACGGAGCCAAGAGGCCATAGAAGCCTTCCTCGATTGCTTTCGTTCTTCGCCCTCGGCGAACGTGTGTGTGGAGTTGGCCACCTGCTATGAGCGGATCGGAGATTCCGAGTCTGCCTCCCGATGGGCCGGCCAGATAGTTAATTTGACGGATGATTACTCCGCCTGGCAGCGGGCTTCTGGGATCTTCCAACGTTGTCGGAAGCTTCACGGCAGCACCAACGAAAGCGCGTTGCGTGTTGCTGTGCTAGGGAGTTACACCACTGCGCAGTTCGTGCATCTTCTGCCGCTGGCGCTTGTGCGGCCCGCTCCGGCGTCAGAAATCTATGAGAGTCCCTATGCGCAAATCGATCAGGAAATTTTAGATCCTGGCAGCGGACTCTACCAATTCAGGCCCGACGTGGTCGTCATCGTGCTCCATGAGGGGGGCGCGCAGCTCCCAGAATTCAGTGCGCTGCACAGGGATGCGGTGGCATCAGAAGTTTCGCGGTGGACCAATTTGTGGAGTGTCCTCAGAAGCCGAACTAACGCTCGCGTGATTCAGCACAATTTCGCGGTTCCCGGCCTCGTGAGTATGGGCCACCTGAGCGCCAGGGTTCTCGGGTCACGTTACCGGATGCTTCATGCGGTCAATGCCCAGTTGGGAGAAGAAGCAGGGGCGGAGGTGTCGATCGTCGACTGCGAGCGGCTGGCCGCATGGATAGGAAAACACAAATATTTCGATCCCCGCTACTGGCACCTGGCAAAGCAGGCAGTCGCCCTTGAAGCCTTGCCCCTTCTCGTGAAGCATACAGCCGCTGTGATCAGTGCCAGTATGGGCCGCAATCGCAAGTGTTTGGTTTTAGACTTAGATAACACGCTTTGGGGTGGAGTCATCGGTGAAGACGGAGTGGCGGGTTTGGTGTTGGGACAGGACGCCGAAGGAGAGGCCTATGTAGCCTTTCAAGAATATGTCCTTGAGTTGAAAAGGAGGGGCGTGGTGCTCGCGGTCTGTTCAAAAAACAACCACATCGACGCCATCGAGCCGTTCGCCACTCATCCCGAGATGCGCTTGACGCTGGACGATTTTGCAATATTCGTGGCGAACTGGAATGCCAAGGCTGAAAACATCCGACTGATTGCCGAACAACTGAATCTTGGATTAGATGCATTGGTCTTTGTCGATGACAATCCTGTGGAGTGTGCGGCCGTGCGACAAGCCCTACCGGAAGTAGACGTGATTCAGTTGCCGCCTGATCCTGCAGACTTTGTCAGGACCCTAGGCGAATACCTTTGTTTCGAGAGCGACTGGGTGACTCAAGAGGACGCGAATCGCACGGCGCAATATCAAGCCAGGGCGCAAGCCCGGCAGTTGGAAGCAGAAGCCGGGTCCATTGAGGCGTTTCATCGCGGTTTGCGTATGGAAGCGCTCGTGTCGCCGTTCACCGTGGGTGATCTTCCTCGAATTGCGCAACTCGTCGGCAAGACCAATCAGTTCAACCTTACTACGCGGCGCCACAGCACCGCACAATTGCTGGATTTCATGCATCGATCTGAATGCGTACATCTCTCATTCCGACTCAGGGACCGGTTGGCCGACCACGGTTTGGTCAGCGTGATCATTGCTTTGCAGGAAGGACATACGTTGGTAATCGATACATGGCTCATGAGTTGTCGGGTCATGGGAAGAACCGTCGACGCTGCGATGTTGTCCGTTCTATGTCGCGAGGCCAAACAACGGCGCTGCAAGACGCTCGTGGGGACCTACGTGTCCACGGACAAGAATGCGGTCACGGCCACGGTCTATGGTCAGTATGGGTTCGATCTGATGGAGCATGCCCCTGATCACTCCATTTGGCAGTATGATCTGGAGGCTAAGGGAATTATTCCGGCCGCGTACATTCATATCGTTCACCCAGGGGAGATTGGCAATGCCGTTTCATGATCAAGTGGTCGAAGTCTTTCGGACGGTTTTTAATGACCCTGGACTGACGGTTGAGGATCATATGACGTCTGAACATATTCCCTCTTGGGATTCCCTTAAACACATCAATTTGGTATTCCAGATTGAGCAGAACTTCGGCATTCGTTTCACCACGGCGGAGCTTGCCAGGTTGCAATGTGTCGGTGACCTCAAGCGGTGTATCGCCAACAAACTCCGAATTACTCTTTCCTCCTGACCGAAGGCATCCCATTTCAATCGGGTTGTCTTGACACAAGCACTTCGTCGAGCCGATACGGCCCAGCAAATAAGTACAACCGGACAACGCCTCTACGCAGAATAATCCCATGGACCTCATGTCATCGCCATCGTGTCAGTTAGTGGGGATTCTCACCCCCGTCTATAACGGCGGGAAGTATTTGGCGGAGTGCATCGAGAGCGTGCTCGGCCAGTCATACCCGAACTGGCAATATGACATCATCGATAACTGCAGCACTGACGATTCCCTCCGTATCGCTGAACGATACGCGAAACAAGACAGTCGGATCCGGGTTCACATGAACGCGCGACATGTCGGACGAAATGCCAACCATAATCTGGCATTTGCCAAACTGTCCTCGGAAGCCGACTACTGCAAGGTCGTTCACGCCGATGATTGGCTATACCCAGAATGTCTGAGCAAGATGGTCGCGGTCATGCGAAAAAACAGCAGTGTAGGAATCGTCGGAGCCTACGCTCTGGCAAACGACAAAGTCGTTTCCGATGGCTTGGCTCATCCCGAGACGGTAATGAGCGGAAAGAAGATCGGGCGACGGACGTTGCTTGGTGGGCCATATGTGTTCGGATCCCCCACGTCGCTCCTATTCCGCGCGGAGATTGTTCGCCGGAGACCTCAGTTCTTCAACGAGGATAACCCGCATGCCGACAAAGAGGCTTGTTTTGAAGTACTCCGGAATACGGACTTCGGATTTGTTCACCAAGTACTCACCTTCATGCGGCTTCACTCCGGAGCCGCATCTGTGGCCGCGGAAGCGAGCGGCACATTTTGGCTCAGCGATCTGGAGATATTGCAGAAATACGGCTCAGATTATCTGTCCCCTGAGGAATTTGAACGGGCGTTTACGAGGCAGTGGAAGCAATACTACACGTCAATGGCCAAAATGGTGCTCCTGAACCGCGCCACCGCTGTGTGGGCCTATCATGAGGCGACACTTCGTCGACTCGGCTACACCTTGAGCAAAGGCCGACTGACGATGTCGATACTGAAAGAGCTTATCGAAATAGCTTTGAATCCCGTGGGGGCGATACGACGGCTCGTCCGTGTCATCGAAGCATCTTCCGATCGTCAAATTGAAGGGGAAGACCTGGCGTTGTATCGACGGTAGGCGGCATACCATGATGTCTTCATTCCCCATGACAGGCCAAAAGAGTGTGCTACTACTCTCCTATTATTATCCTCCGGTGAACGCGACCGCCTGTGTCAGGACGGGGCCTCTTGCGAAGTATCTTGCCCGGTTGGGATGGAATGTTACCGTTCTTACGCCCAACCCGGCTATTTGGAGGGATGACGCAGTCGACACTTGGATGAAACGAGAGGCGGCTTTGGAAGGGATTCGACTGTTGTACACAGACCATGGCTGGCGCGCACTTTCACCGGGTTTTCTAAATTGTGAGAGTGGAGGGATGCGAGGGCTTATGGGTAAAGTGTCCCGCGGCGTGGCTCGCTATGCCGGAATTGACCGTGCCATGGGGTGGATTGGGCCTGCCACTCAGGCAGTCAATGCCACCGCTTTAGGAAAGGTGGACCTCGTGCTCGCCAGCGGTGAGCCGTGGGCCTCTTTCAATCTGGCTCGCAGATTGGCGGAACGGCTCAAATGTCCCTATGTACTGGATTATCATGATCTCCTGTCGGGAAATCCCTATGCCTCGCACCGGTATCCTGGCCGGGTCGAACGAAGGGAAGCCGAACTGGTGGCGAACAGCAGTGCTCTCACCGTGGTCTCGGATACGTGGGCCCAGGTGTTGAGGTCGCGATTCAGAACATCGGCAGTACATGTGATTCCCAATGGGTATGACCCGGATGTTGTGGATATGGTCGAACCGGAGCGGTTCGCCCATCGCAGCATTGTGTATGCGGGGAGTTTTTATCCGCCCAAGCTCGTCATCACTCCAATCTTTGCTGCGCTCAAACGATGCCAGGTCGATCCTGCCGTGATGAGTCGCACGTGGTATTTTCATTACTACGGAAGAGATGAGGCGCACGTGCGGGCAGAAGCTCGGCGATTTGGGGTCGAGTCGCGAGTGGTGGTGCATGGGATGGTAGATCGCCGGCGAGCTGTTGCCGCAGCGAAGGGGGCGGATGCGTGCGTGGTCGTGACATCCGTGCTGCCGTCCACCGACGCTGCCGACCGAGGGGTTCTGACTTCAAAATTGTATGAAATTATGGGGATGGGAACTCCGATCATGCTAGTGACTCCCGAACAATCGGAAGCCCATTCATTATCGCAGAACTATCGCCACATCACTCGATTTTCTGGCGAGGATATTCTAGGCATGGAGCGCTACCTGACTAGACTGATTGTAGAGGGTGAGCAAAGGGGTGAACCGGCCACCACATACTCCTGGCCGATCCTGGCAAAGGGCATGGATGCGGTCTTGCGTACCTCTATCCGGCAGGGCTCGTGCGATTCTCCGTCCGCGGCGGTAAGGTTCCGTGAGAAGGCCACTGATCCAGTAGTAACTCCGTAAGCAATCGGCCATACGCAACTTCAAACAACCTGCTACTGTTCCTTCGTTTCCAATGCGTTTGGTGGTATGACATGCACCGCCCAGAGGTCAAGGTATGTGCGGCATAGCGGGTATCGTCGGTGTACCTGGCGATAGCGACGTGGTGCGTCGAGTACAAGATATGATGGAGACTCTCGCTCGCAGAGGTCCGGATGGGGAGGGGTTGGAATGCTGGGAGCAGGCCGTCTTTGGACATCGCAGGCTTGCGATATTCGACCTGAGTGCTTCGGGAACTCAACCCATGCTCGACCGGGAGCGATCCATCGGCGTGGTATTTAATGGCGCTATCTACAACCATCGAGAGTTGAGGAAGTCCCTGGAGGAATCCGGTTATCGGTTTCGAAGTCATACGGATACGGAAGTGTTGTTGCACGGATATCGGGAATGGGGTGTGGAAGCATTGGTAGGCCGGCTCAGGGGAATGTTCGCGTTCGGACTCTGGGATGATAAGAGACAGAAGCTGTATCTCGTGCGAGACCGGCTCGGCGTGAAACCGCTTCTTGTCGCCGTCAAGGATCGTGCGATCGCTTTTGCGTCGACGGCACAATCCATAAGAGCTTCCGGTTTTGTGTCGGAGTTAAATGAAGTTGCCATAGCCGAATATCTGACCTTGGGCTTTGTCCCAGATCCGGCCGTCATCTATCGCGGAGCGTTCAAACTTCCAGCCGCCTCAATTCTGGAGTGGTCGGATGGGGCTATCAAGACCCATTCGTACTGGGCGCCTCCTGTTCCGTCAGCTGTCGTACTGCCTTCGTTCGACGAGGCAGTGGAACGAACAGAGCAACTGTTGTTGGGAGCAGTGGAATCCCGCCTAGACGCAGACGTCCCCGTGGGCGTGTTGCTCAGCAGCGGGATCGACTCCGCCCTTGTCTGTTGGGCAATCGCGACTTTAGGGCGTCGCTTGACCGCATACACCGTCTCGACGCCAGGGGATATCTGGAATGAATCGGAAGGGGCATCAGAGACCGCGCGAACTCTCGGCATCGATCATCGGATTGTAGCGGTCGAAGGAGGGGACGCAGAGGACCTGCTCCATCTAAGCGCAGCCTACTCAGAACCATTCGCCTGCGCGTCCGCCTTGGGGATGTTGAACGTGGCTCGGGCGATCAAACCAAACGCGAAGGTGCTTCTGACCGGAGACGGAGGAGACGATGTATACCTTGGTTATCCCCGTCATCGGCATATGTTCTTGGCACAAACCATGGCCTCGATGATTCCAAAATGTGCGAGGTTTTTTTGGCAACGGCACCGCCCCTCTATTGCGACGCCATCGATATTTCGTCGCGCCGCTTCTCTTCTGGACTATGCAGTAGGGGGTTTTAGACCCCCTTCGTCCTGTGAGGGACAGTTGCGTCACAGTCAGCAGCCTGTGTTGGGTCCACGGCTGTCAGGGATCTCATTAGAATCCTGCACGATGCCTCAACACCGTGATCCGGCGCGCTCGGGTCTCTCCGACCTCCTGGAGTATGAACAGCGAACCTATTTCACCGGAGAGTATCTGCCAAAAATCGATGAGGCGTGCATGTATCATGGTTTGGAAGGACGATCGCCTTTTCTGGATCACCGAGTGTGGGAGTTTGCTGCGAGCCTACCATACAACCTTCGGCTCCATCGATGGCAACTCAAGGCGGTACTACGGGAGCTTGCAAAGAGAAAGATTGGTCGAGCCGTTGCAGAACGGGAGAAACGAGGATTCGGAATTCCGGTTCACCGTTGGCTGGTGAGCCGATGGGAACGACTCGTCAGGGAACTTATGGCCGATTCTTTGGTAGTCCGATACGACTTGGTTAATCCTGAATGGATAAAGGAAGAGATAGAACTTTCAGTTCGGTGCGGCGCGGCGTCTCAAATCCTATGGTACGCCGTCGTGCTGGAGCTTTGGCTGCGACACCACGAGCATACGATTCCATCTCTGGCCTAGGACAATTCCTTCACGCGGGTAGGCCGTTGTAAATGGCGACGAACTGCGCCTCATGCCAATAAACCCTGCAATGACATCTGATCGAATGCGAGAGTTTTCCTCAGCAGGTCATGCGTTTGGGACTCCCGAGCTGTCACAGCCTCGAGCGCTCTGGCGCGCACCGTCCCAATTACTCCAATATCTATTTTATATGTTCGTATTTTCGATTCCGTTGGAGATCGTCTCTCAAAATCTTGGGATCGGCAGCAACCAGTTCACCGTGACGAGGATGATCGGTGCAGGCCTGATCCTTGCGGCCTTTGGTGAGCACACAGTGTGTTTCCAAGATATCCCGAAGGCTTTTTGGTATATCGCGCTTTACCAATGGGTCTACTTGTCATTGGGAGTGATGCAGGACGTCAACGATGCCGATTCCTTCGTCCCACGGCTCCTTACCCGGTTCCAACTCATGCTGTTGCTCTTAATTGCCTATAATTTGCTGTTGGATCGACAGACGGGGGAACGTGCATTACTGGTGTTGATTCTCGGATGCTCTACCTTGGCGATACTGATGCTGCTCGGCGTCTCGGCAGTGCAAGACTTTGGTGACGGGCGCGTCAGTATCGAGGGTGCCAATGCGAATGAGTTGGGTATGGTGCTGGGGCTGGGGCTCATTGCGCTCGTAGGGTATGCGTTTCAGAGGCAAGATCACTCGCTTGTCATCAGGCTGGTGCTATGGAGCTGTCTTGGTGTGTTGACTTTCGCCGTGGTATCGACCGGCTCGCGAGGAGCATTGGCAGCCTTGGTCGCCGGCTTTTTGACCTGGGGCCTATGCTTCGACAGGGGAGAATGGGCATCGAAATTATCAGTGTTTGTGATCTCCCTCCTTTGCATCGCGGCTTTAGTTTGGATGGTGTACTCGACAGATTCAGCGAGGAATCGGTGGGAAAATACAATTCAGAATGGTGATACTGCAGGGCGCGAGAAGATCTTTACAGCCTCGTGGCAGATGTTTTTGGACCGACCTCTTATTGGATGGGGTCCTGTAAGTTACGGTTACGAACTTGGATCTCGGACAGGAGTTCTGTATCGGGGGGCGCATAACCTTTACCTGTTTCTCCTCATCGAAACCGGCCTCCTGGGCGCCGTTCCGTTTTTTATTGCCTTAGGGTTATGCGCCCAGGCGGCATGGCGCAATCGCGGGGGAGCATATGGCGTGTTGCCGCTTGCGTTATTGGTGCTGATGTTGATCGCGAACCTAAGCGGGGATTGGTTGGATCGTAAACTACTTTGGGTGACGCTGGCCTATGCCTTAGCGAGTGGTACAGGAAACGTGACGTGGAGGTCTCTCTCCTCCTGCAACCATTGGCCTGGGACTGCATAGGCGGTATTTAAGTCTCATATCGCTCACTCCTATGCACTCGGCCGGATATGAGGGCCTGGAGTGAAACATGTCGCACCGACTCCGTCTGTCATGAATCTTCTACTGGTCGTCCCTGCATTCCCACATCCCGCATCTCCCCACACCGCGCCGCAAAATGCTCGAACGGCCCGTGTGCTCGAGCGGCTTGCCGACCGGCTGGTCATTATCGCCCCCAGGCCGTATGTGCCTGCTTGGCTTGCGCTTCGACCTCATTGGAAGAGCTATGCGTCGATCCCGTTCTTCCAGCAGATGGGTGGGACTCTGGTGTATCGACCTGCCAGCCTGGTCATTCCGGGTCTGTTCTCCTCCTTTTGGTCGAATGAGATAGCTTCCGTGATGGCTTGGCCGCTCGCTCAGAAACTTCACAAGGAGATAACCTTCGACGCAATTCTCTCGTTTGATTTATCAGAAGGCGGAGGAGTCGCCTGGAGACTCGCCCGGGCTTTGGATTTACCCGTGGCCGGGTGGGCGACGGGCGATGACATCCGTGGGGATCACACGACGTCGCATGGACAGAAAGTGAGACAGACACTCCGCAATCTGGATTTGGTTTATTACCAAACCCAGGAACTCATGGAGATCGGGGCGCGACTTTTAGGATCTTCAATCGAAATACTCCGCCAATCGGGGCGGCACCAAGTCCTATCCCGGGGAATTCCCGATCTCCAAATGCCTGTCCGTTCCATATCAAGAGAAGCAATCCGGGCCGAGTTGGGGATCCACGACGATGAGACGATGGTGCTGTATGTGGGAAGAGTAGTCCGCGAAAAGGGATTATTGGGACTGATCGAAGCGCTGGGCAGACAAACGGAAAGAACGAAGCGGCTAAGACTGGTCTTGCTTGGATCTAATCCGGCCTTTGACCATACCGCACGAGTAAAGGAACTCCTCCAATGTCATCCGGAATTGGAAGGCCGCGTCTCGCTTCTCGCGGCGTGTGAACCCGCGATGGTGTGGACCTATCTGAAGGGAGCTGACATCTTCGCATTTCCGAGTACGAAGGAAGGCATGCCGAATGCGCTTCTGGAGGCAATGCTCGCCGGTGTGCCCTGCGTGACTTTCAATATTCCAGCCGTGCGTGATCTTGTGCAACACGATCCTCGAGCACTGATGGCGATAGAACCATTCGACTACGAGGAATTCTGTCATGCCCTGAACCAACTGTCTCAGAACGCCGAATTGCGAGGAGCGATCGGGGCGTACGGAAGAGAAGTGGTGAAGACTCATTTCAGCATGACTCATAACATGCAGGCTGTCCTGCAGCAACTCGAGCGATTAGTAGATCTCCGAAAAGTGGCGAGCTAATCGACATCGCAAACGTCACCACAAGCTATTGCGAGGATCATTGTGTGCGGAATTGCCGGTTTGCTGAGCGTTGAGCAGTACAGCAGTCCTCATCTCATCCAGAAGATGACGACCCTGTTGAGTCATCGTGGCCCTGATGATGAAGGGTATCTCGCCTACGACGCACTCGCAGAGGCCGGGGCTCCCAGGTTGCTTGGCGGAGAGCACTCCGCAGATCGATCCGCGCCACACCTGTTGGAGCGTTCGGTCCGCGCCAACCTCTATCTAGGGCACAGACGCCTTGCGATTCTGGATCTCTCTCCCGCTGGCCACCAGCCCATGAAATATGAAAATCTCTGGGTTGTTCACAACGGCGAGATTTATAACTATGTGGAGTTGCGGTCCGAATTGAGCAATGCCGGGTACCGCTTTGTCAGTGAAACCGACACAGAAGTTATTCTTGCCGCGTATCACATGTGGGGAGAGGACTGTGTCAAGCGGTTCAACGGAGACTGGGCGTTCTGCATCCTGGATACGCGAGACAATACCTTGTTCCTGTCGCGCGATCGATTCGGTATCAAGCCGCTCTATTATTGGCAATCGCAGACCGAACTGGCGTTTGCATCTGAAATCAAGGCGCTCTTTGCCCTCCCATTCGTGCCGCGTGCACTCAATGTGAGTCGTATGTTGGATTATCGTATGCTTTCATGCCGTGACCATACGTCCGGAACCCTCTATGGGGATATTTTTCAGCTACGCCCGGGTCATTGCATGAGGGTCGACCTTCGCACAGGTGTCGGACGCACCTATGAATATTACAAACCCCAGTGGACGACTGATTTGGGGGAGTACCAGCATGGCAAGGCTGTTCAGTACGCGAGTGATATCCGGGCTCTTTTGTTTGACGCAGTGAAGCTAAGGCTCAGGGCCGATGTGCCGATTGGAACGTGTCTGTCTGGAGGACTCGATAGCTCGGCCATTGTTGCAATTATGTCCCAGTTGTTGAAGGAGAAGAAATCGGACCCACAGGTTCATACATTCACCGCCTCATTTCCGAACTTGCCGATCGACGAAACACGCTATGCTCAAATGGTGGTTGCTGCAACGGACTCGTTAAGTCATCTTACTTTTCCAAACCGAGAAGGATACCACCAGGCGCTACCTGACATTCTGTATCACCAGGATGAGCCGTATGGAGGGTCGTCGATCTATTCGCAATGGGCAGTCATGCAAGAAGCCTCGCGCTACGTCAAGGTAATCCTGGACGGGCAGGGCGGAGACGAGGTGTTCGCCGGCTACAACGAGTACCGGATCTCACTGCTAGCTGGGTTGCTCAGGACGGGCCGGCTTCCAAGGTTGTTGGGCGAAGTATGCGAGATTGTCCGGCAGTCCAGCGGGCTGTCAGACATTCTACGGAAGACGCGGAGTTTTCCATTTTTTCTCCTCAACAAGGAATGGAAGGGCAGGGTCTTTCAGTTGCGGTATCGCCGCCAACTGCGGATGGCAGGTCTCCATGGGGAGGATGTCGCAGGCATACTTCCTTTGCTGGACGGTAAGTTCTGTGGAAACCCGAACGAACTTCTGTTCAACTACATTACCGCCTATACCTTACCGCGACTACTCAACGGAGAAGACCGAAATAGTATGGCGCATTCCATTGAGTCCAGAGTACCGTTCACTGACTACCGATTAGTCGACTATGTATTCGCCATTCCTGCAAGCTACAAGATCCACAACGGTTGGACGAAGTGGTTGCTCCGGCTTGCCATCAGCGACCTTCTGCCTCAAGACATTGTCTGGAGGAGGGACAAGGTGGGTTTTGCAACTCCGCGGTGGATGTCGAAGGAGGGGGAATGGGAGACGTGGGCCCGCCAAACGTTTTCCCCGTTCGAGCCTGCGCAGGAGAGGTGCGCGCACTTCTAAAGGGTAACTCTGAGACAGCCTCTTCTGAGCGTACCCGTCGAAGTCACGATTGTATTAGAGGGGCGTGAAATTACAGAAATCATACGACACAGGTGGTGCACATGACCGGTTCACGGAGACTCATCGTGAACGCAGATGGATTTGGGTTTGGACCTGGTGCTACCCAGGGAATATTGGATGCCATTCGCGAGGGGAGATTTATCTCGAGTGTGAGCGTCAACGCCAATTTTCCGGACGCCAAGCGGGTTTGTGAATTGGTAGAGGAATTTCCTCATGTCAGCATTGGCGTCCACCTGAATCCGCTGGCCGGCAAGCCTTGCCTTCCGGCAAATCTAGTCCCCACCTTGGTGGATGAGGACGGGAACTTGCACAATGACCGGTTCCGGGATTTGCTGCGAAAAGGACACATTTCCCCGGCCGAACTGGAAGCGGAATTAGAGACCCAAATAGCCCTTGTACACGGGCTGATCGGGGCGCGACTAACACATCTGGATTCCCAGGAAAATTTGCACCTGGACTATTGGGATATCTTCCTCCGACTGGCCGACAAATGGAAGATTCGGCAAATGCGCAATAATGCCTCACTCATTTGCCTTGAGTCACCCAACCCGATCCGATCACGTTTCACCGCATATGCGGCGAAACCGCATGTGTGGGCGATGCACCAGTACCGCAAGTTGCAGATGGGGAAAGCTCGGTCCGCCGGCATGCGGATGGCAGACCGTTTGGTTACGGTCGGCTATGCCGGTCTTGGCGGAAAATCCAAAAGCGAAACGTGGGAACATGTCTTGGACAACTTGCCACCCGGAACCTATGAGATCTATTGTCACCCTGCGTACCCTGACCAAACGCTTCGGCGCTGGGCTTGGTACTGCGACGCCCGAGCCTCTGAGCTCGCACTTCTACGGCGCACTGATTTGCGCCAGCGCGCTCAATCGCTCGGGATTGAATTGATAGGTTTTGCCCAGGTCTAGAAGCGGCGTAGGGGAACGGATGATTCGGCAATGGAAGATGGCTCTGTACTGGAAGCTACCGGTATTCCTTCAGGAAGCCGGGCTTTCCTTCTATGCTCGGAAACTGGAGAAGTTGTATTACGGTTTCGGCTATGAAGAGCATCGTCGATGGTTGCAAACATGGAAAACTTGGTCGCGTACAGATATCTTCTCGTATCAAAACCATCGCTTGAGGGAGATCGTGCAATTGGCTGGCATGCACGTACCCTACTATAAGCAAAAATGGAAATCGGCATCCTGGCGCAATGTGTACTCCGCTGATGACTTGCCGCTCCTCCCTCGCTTAGAGAAACAGGAACTGCGTCGACACGAGGAGGCCTTCATGGTCGAGGGGCTTGATACTCGGTCTTTGTGGATGGAGAAGACCAGCGGAAGTACCGGTACGTCCATTCGGGTCTACTGGCCCATGGCGATGGTTCCCAAGTGGTGGGCTATGACGGAGGTCACTGTCCGGAATGTTGCCGGAGTCGGTCAGTGTGTTCCGCGTGCCATGATGGGGGGGCGTCCCATCGTTCCAGGAGCCAGCCGATCAGCTCCATATTGGAGATACAACAAGCAGTGGAGACAACTCTATCTCTCCAGTTATCACGTGTCAAAGAAAACTGCCCCCGGCTATGCGGAAGCGATTCGTACTTATGGGTCGGAGTGGATCACCGGATATCCTTCCGCCATCGGCGCTCTTGCTGAAGGAGCGCTGGGCGTGAACGTGACGCCGATTAAGTTGACGACAGCAATCGTGAGCGGAGACACGCTGACCGCAAGTATGCGCACCAGCATCGAGCAGTTCTTTCAATGCAAGTGTTTTGACAGTTACGGTCAGTGCGAGGGGGTCTGTGTGGCCATGGAATGTGCCTGGGGACGGATGCATGTCGTTTCGTCGGTTGGAATCATAGAGATACTTCGTGAAGACGGATCTCCTTGTCTGCCTGGCGAGATTGGCGAGATGGTGGCAACCGGCCTCATGAACGACGCCATGCCGTTGGTGCGGTATCGCCTTGGAGACATGGCAGCTTGGAGCAGAGAGACGCAGTGCCCTTGTGGCAGTGCAGAGCCGATCATCGAGAGTATCGAGGGTCGCATGGATGACTACCTGATGTCCGAGGATGGACGGCAAATCGGTCGGCTGTCAACGGCTACAAAGCGAAGCCCCACCATTCATTCCGCCCAACTCGTTCAAGATCGCCCCGGCCATGCATTTCTCTTGGTCAGGCCATCCGACGGTTACCGAACGAGGGACGCCCAAGCAGTGCGGGAAGATATTCTCGAACGAATCGGGGATTTCGGTATCGACATCGTCGAGGTGTCGGAGATACCAAAAACTGTGCAGGGAAAGACCAGACTCGTCGTGCGACTGCACGAAAATCCTGAGGCGGCGGAGCGGTATGCAATCCTGCTCAGGGGAGCGGTTTTGTGAATACGACCGCCTCAGGGCCAGCTCCCTTAAAGGGGATCAACGTCCTGATCCTCACATCTGGTCATGACGTGACAGACCATCGCATTTATCACAAACAGGGAAAGACCCTATCGCAACTCGGCGCCAACGTCACGATCGTCGGAAAAGCCGAACGGGGAAGCCCGACCGACGTCAATATCCTTGCCGTCGATGCCGTTTCATCCAGACTGGCTCGCTTTCTCCTGATGCCCTGGGTTTGCCTCTGGAAAGGACGTCGGCAGCAAGCACAAATTATTCACGTCCACGATGCAGAAATGTTGATCGTAGCCATACCGGCAAAACTGTGGTGGTGGGGCAGCAAGTTCGTCTATGACGTTCATGAGGACTTTTCCTCACTCCTGTTGATACGCGATTGGCTTCCCCAAAAGCTACGCCCAATGCTGAAGGCCGCCGTGCAGTTGGTGGAAAGGGCTCTGGCCTCCCGTGCTGACGCCATTGTGGGGGTGACGGCACCATTGACGAAGAAGTTCGGCAATGCCGAAAAGGTGGCCGTATATAATTTTCCATCCGCGCAGTTTTTTGATAGTGCCCAGCGGGTAGTAGTTCGGGCGAGGGAACGCAAGTTTGATGTGGTGCACGTCGGAACTTTGACGAGACAACGGGTACTGTTTCTGGCCGATACTCTTCGCATATTACATGCGATGCGCGCAGAGGCGCGGTCCTTGGTCGTTGGGCTAACTCCCGAGCATCGCGCGTTGATGGCGGAGCGGGTTCCGGAACACTGTCTGCTGTTGGAGAAGGTGCAACATTACACGATTCCTGCTCTGGTCGGTGACTGCAAGGTCGGGATCGACGTACATCCGTGGCTCGGGCCGCATTTGAAGGTCGCCCTTCCCGTCAAGGTGTGCGAATACATGGCCTGCGGGTGCGCCGTGGTTTCCTCGAGTATGCCTGTCTTGGACGAAATTCTTGGAGGGCCGGAGGCCGCGTCGCTCGATCGGTCAATCAAGATTTTGCGAAGTGTTGACCCTGCGGAATATGCTCGTGCAGTTTTGGCGATGGTCGAGTCGATCGACGAAGGAGCGGATCCTGGGGGGAAGCTTCTTCACTTCGCCCATACTCATATGAATTGGAATAGTGAAGCGGACAAACTTTCGTCACTGTATCTTCGCCTGATGGGACGTCCATGCGCTATGTGATCATCAATGCCGACGGCTACGGGTTCACGGTCGGTGTGACAGACGCAATCGAGGAGTGCATCGCGTTTGGTACGGTTCGTAGTCTCTCCGCAAACATCAATTTCGACCATGCAGACCGTCTTGCTGCCTTGGCGAGAAACTACCCCGATCTTGCCGTGGGCTGTCATGTGAATCCGGTCGTTGGGCGTCCGGTCCTGCCACCAAGCAAGGTGCCGACACTTCTGGATGATTCAGGGGAGTTTCTCTATGAAGCCTTTTCCCGGAGATTTCTGGCCGGAAACATCAATAAGTCGGAACTTCGTGCGGAAATGCTGGCGCAGATCGGAAAAACGAGAGATTTCGCCGGAGACACCTTTTCACACATTGATTTTCACATGGGGCTTCACCGCCTCCCTGGCCTCTATGAGCAATTTTTGGACGTCGTGGAAAGTAGCGGTGTGCGCAGGATGAGGACCCACCGATATCTCGTCGGAATGGAGAGTCGGTACCCGCGACTCACGCATGCGGTGCACATGCTCAAGAGTCCTACCAGGGTTCCAAAGTTTGCTTGGAATCTTTGGTTAAGAAAAAGCGCACTGGGACGAGGCCTTGCCATGCCGGATCGTCGAGTGGAAATCACCGACATGGCCTCGAAAAGAGAGCACCTCTCAGTGGAGTCCTATCTCATGATGTTGAGAAATCTCCCCATTGGCATCAGCGAGTTTGTGGCACATCCTGGGTATGTGGACGATGAGCTACGGCGGTGGTCGAGCTATCTGGAGCACCGTGTGACTGAGCGGGAGATTCTGCTGAGTCCTGAATTTCGTGAAGCGTTGTACACGTTGAGCCCTCGATTGACTACCTATCACGATATTCCGGTTGAATAAGGATGTGCGAGATCAGGTCGGGCGAGCGAGGGGATCCAGGTGCACAAGTGAACATCCTGTAGGAGAGAGCGTGCAATCCATCACGCACCAAATGCTCCATTCTCCGAAATTTTTGTTGTAAATTACATGCAATGAGGAAATTTTTTATGGCATGATCGTTGCAATCCTCTCCCCGATTGATGTATCAACCACTGATGACATTTAGACATGTCTCAATGGTAATCCAGTCATGGGAGGATACCCAATGTCTCTAAGTCGTCGGCAATTCATTATCGGTGCGGCTGGCGCTGGGCTCGTTTTACTCTCGCAACCAGTTTCCAAGTTCATCCCTGCGTGGGGCACCTCGCTCGCCCTGGGGGCCGGCATTAAGTATGTGTCCAACCGCACTTCGCCGGGTGGCAATGGGACGCTGGGCAATCCCTTTCAAGTCAGCGAGATTTGGCGCAATGCTCTGCCTGGAGATGAATTTGTTTTTCTCAATGGCATTTATAAAGGCGCCACGTCGATGTTGGATGTGGCGTATGGAGCGGGAGAGGGTGTATCGGGAACCGCCAGTGCATGGATTACGTTGCGTGCGGAAGCTGAGGGACAGGTCACGTTTGATGGTCAATGGACGTATGCCCCGATTCGCTTGGCTGCCAACCAGTTCATCACGGTGCAGGGATTCAATGCCTGTAATAGTGCCGAAGGCGCGGTGGTGAGCGCGACGGCCTTTTCAAGCGGGACCAACCGCCCCTGTCAATGGATCCAGTTCAAGAGAATTTGCGCATGGGACGCTCCTACGACGACCAATCACCATGTGTTCTCGATCAACGGTGGCATCAACATCCTCGTGGAAGACTGTGCCGGATGGGGTAGTGGACGGAAGATCTTCGAAGTATTCAATGGAGGCAGCGGGACGGGTGGTGGGTGTGGCGGCGGAGGGGCAACGCTTCGCCGCTGTTGGGGTGAGTGGAATAAGTTCGGTACCACAGCCTTCGGACCTCAGCATACTTTCTCCATCAGCTATTGGTATACGAATGTCATTGCGGAGAACTTGATTGGGACTTGGAGTACCGATAGCGGATACAGTCCCAACAATCCGTACGACATTTTTGGGCACGACGGGACGGCTTCGCCCCGCTATGTCAAACTACTGGGAAGCATTGCCTATTTGCGCCAGGGGCAGCGATGTGAGGCGGGCATGATGGTATTTTTCCCAGGATATTTGGGGGATGTCGAAGTGCGGGACACCATAGCCTGCATTGAGCCGGGTACGGCCCATCGTGGAATCAAGCCTTTCTTAGCCGGTGCCCCGACCTATTCAGGTACCAACTCAATTCTTGATTGCTCTTCGGTTAACAACGGAACCATTTCCTCCATCGCGTCGGGATGGACCAGGGCGAACTTTGCAGAAGGATCCATCGCCGGCACCTCTGCCACCTCCATGAAACGATACGAAAATGGCGTGAAAACCGCTCAGGACTTGTTCCCTTGGCCGATGAATCAGCGGATCATCGATGCAAGAAGGCAGTCTGGCCGAACAGCCGTCGATGTCACAGCGACCATTAAGGAAGTGGCTGGTTCTGGGTCTGCGGATACGATTCCTCCCATACGGCCGACCATTCTTTCTGTGTCTTGAGCATTCATCGACCACGACATGGGCGTAGATAGTAAGTAGGGTGTTCCCGCCAATTCCACAGTATCAGGAGCTGGCCCATTTCCGGGGCCGGCTCCTGTGCCCAAGAACACTTTTCGGATACTAGATACTCTCCGATAGCGAGTCCGGTGCCTCGTTCTCCTCGATCTCAAATCTTTCCTTCTTAGGGACTTCGCCTCGCAGTGCTCGCCAAGCCTCACGGGTAGCAGCCAGTTCTACAGCACGCAGCGCCAAGGCCGTTTCTCGAGGACGGGCACGTCTGGTCCTGGCTGGTCGGCGGACAATTAAGTAGCAGACCTTTCCTGAATTTCCGATACCGCGCAACAGATCGCTAGGACTTCCCATGGCACAGGTCGAAGCCCCAACTGTTTCAATTGTAATGCCGTGTCGAAATGAGCGTCGGTACATCCGCACGGCCGTGGATTCCCTGTTGAGTCAAAACCTTCCCAACGGCCGGCTTGAACTTCTGGTGGTTGACGGTCTGTCGCAAGACGGCACGCGAGACATTCTTGTAGCCATGGCACAAGCCGACAATCGGGTGCGCATTATTGATAATCCGCAGCGAACGACACCCCGTGCGTTGAATGCCGGTATCCGCGCTGCCAGAGGGGCGTATGTCGCGATACTCGGTGCTCACTCGGAATATGCCCCTGATTACCTGCGGGCATGCGTGGACGTACTAAATCGAAACGCAGACGTTGCCTGTGCAGGAGGGCCCATTAATAGCCGAGGGAAAAGCGGATTCGGAAAAGCTGTGGCGGCTGCAATGTCACATCCTGTGGGGATCGGTAATGCCCGACACCGGCATCCCCAGTATGAAGGGTATGCCGAGGGAGCGTGTTATCCGGTATTCCGGCGGACAGTGTTCGACGAGATCGGCATGTATGACGAAGCCTTGGTCCGTAATCAGGATGACGAACTCAACTATCGACTGACCAAGGCTGGGTGGAAAGTATTCCTCACGCCACACGCACAGTGCACGTATTTTGTCCGGGACACGCCTAGAGCGCTCTGTCGACAATATTATGAGTACGGGTATTGGCGTGTGGCAGTGTTGAAAAAACATGGTAGACCAGCTTCGTTTCGTCAATTGGTGCCCGCAGCGTTTCTGGGTGGACTCATTTGTTCGCTCGCCTTCGCGTGGCTCGGACCGGATTCCTGGCGTTTGGCAGCACTGGCCCCAGCCATGTCCTACCTGCTCCTGCTTCTGAGCGCTGGCGCACTACAGGGGCTGAAATATGGGTGGCAGGTCGGGGTGTTGTTTCCGGTTGCTGCCGCAACCATGCACTTTGCATACGCCGCGGGTTTTGCATGGGGAGCAATCAAAAACACACTGGCGCCTAATGTGCCTGTGCCGCCGTCAACGCCTCCCGAATTACAGAATATCCGCTGAACATTCCCCTCGGTCGCTTCTATTCTGTTTGAGCCGACGCCATGAGCCAAGTCTAGGTGATCTGGCCGTGATGAGCTCGCATGAATTTGGACTAGTCGCTGCAGACTTGACTGAGACCACGTGTACGAACGGCTTGAATAGAGCCTGATGAAAGGAAGGTTATTGCCATGTTGAATACGATCACGATGGGTCAGGGCGCTACGGATGCCGTCGATTGTACAAGTCCACTGGTCGTGTCGCCGAGCGTCGCGGTAATTGGCTCGGGGTACTGGGGCAAGAACCTCGTGCGTAACTTCTCCAGCCTCGGCGCCCTTTCGATGGTCTGCGACAGTCATACGGATACGCTTCGCATGTTGTCGGTGCAATATCCTCAATGTCGAACGGTCACATCGTTCCAAGAGGTACTGTACGATGCCTCGATTCACGCGGTCGCAATTGCAACGCCGGCCGAAACCCATGGGAGCATGGTGCGCGAAGCCTTGCTTGCCGGTAAGGACGTATTTGTGGAAAAGCCGTTGTGTTTGTCGGCCGAGGAGGGGCGGACCCTGGTCGCACTGGCGAAGGAGCGCGGGCGTATCCTCATGGTGGGACACTTGCTGTGGTATCATCCAGCCATCCTGAAGCTGAAAAGTCTGATCGAGACCGGAGAGCTCGGTCGCATTCAGTACATTTATTCCAACCGGCTCAATCTCGGAAAAATTCGGCGAGAGGAAAATATTCTATGGAGCTTTGCACCACATGACATTTCAGTCATCTTGGGATTGCTTGGAGAAATGCCCAATGCAGTCCAAGCACAGGGCGGTAATTATCTGCATGAACAGATCGCGGATATTACAGTTACGCTCTTATCGTTTCCGAGCGGCGTCAAGGCCCACATTTTCGTGTCGTGGCTCCATCCCTTCAAGGAACAGAAACTCATCGTTGTCGGCGATCGCAAAATGGCCGTGTTCGACGACATGGAGAAGAAGGATAAATTGTTGCTCTTCCCGCACTCAATCCAGTGGAAAGGGCAAACTCCCATCGCCAACAGGGCGGACGCTCAGCCGATAGAACTGGAAAGTCTAGAGCCGCTCCAGGAGGAATGTCGTCACTTCTTGGAGGCTATTCAACAGCGCCGTCGACCGCGTACGGATGGCGATGAAGGACTCCGAGTATTGTCGGTTCTCCAGCAGTGCCAGCAAGCCTTGGAAAGCAAGAACCGCACCACGGTAGCCACGCCCACCGCTGCGCCGCGAAAGTACTTCGCTCACGATTCTGCATTTATCGATGAGGGCGTCGAAGTAGGAGATGGGACGAGCATCTGGCACGTCTCGCATGTGCTCAAAGGGTCGAAGATTGGTACGTCTTGCAAGATCGGGCAGAACGTCGTGATTGGGCCGAATGCTACTATCGGCAACGGAGTGAAGATTCAAAATAACGTGTCTGTCTACGAGGGTGTTATCCTTGAAGATTCAGTCTTCTGCGGCCCCTCAATGGTCTTCACCAATGTATTTAATCCGCGAAGCGAAATCGCCCGGATGCATGAACTGAAACCCACGCGAGTGAAGAAGGGCGCGACACTTGGAGCCAATTGCACGATTGTGTGTGGGACCACGATCGGCAAGTATGCCTTTGTCGGCGCCGGCGCCGTCGTAACCAAAGATGTTCCTGATTACGCGCTGGTGATGGGATCTCCCGCAAGAGTGTCCGGCTGGATGTGTGAGTGCGGTGTGAAATTGGAGTGGAAAGACGACCATGCCTGCTGTAGCTGCGGGAAGCAGTTTAAGAAAACCGCTGGAAGCATCACGCAGTGCGTCGAGTGATGCCCGATACGTTGAGGCGTGCCAGCATCGTCCCTCGTCGAGGCGGTGCGAGCAGTGCCGTGTGTTGTCCCCAAGTCGAGGTGAGACCAATGTTGCCGAGAATTCAATGGCCGGGCGGGAAACAATTTGCTTTCACAATTTTTGATGACCCAGATTTGGACACCGTCGATAATTCGACCCTCATGTATTCGTTCCTTGGAGAGTTGGGCCTACGCACAACCAAGGCCGTTTGGCCGGTCCGGGGTAATGGGATGCCTAAGTTCGGGGGAGTTACTTGTGAGGATCAGGAGTACCTTCGTTTTGTGACTGATCTTCAGAAAAGGGGCTTCGAAATCGCCCTGCACAACGTGACATATCACACGTCTTGCCGACAGGATACGGCTCGCGGGTTGGACAGATTTTATGAACTCTTTGGGCACCATCCCTACTCAATGGCCAATCATTCAGGATGCGACGAGAGCATTTATTGGGGCAGCTCACGTCTATCTGGAGTTCAGAGGGCGCTTTATAACGTCCTGCACCTCGGCCGTAGGAAGCCCCGTCATTATGGACACGTGGAAAGCAGTCCCCTGTTTTGGGGAGATCTGTGCCGCGAACGCGTGAGGTATGTCAGGAACTTCACCTATGGTGATATCAATACGCTGAAGAAATGCCCCTATATGCCCTACAACGATCCCGATCGTCCCTACGTTAACAATTGGTTTGCGGCTTCAGAGGGACGGGGCATCCGATCATTTACCGCGTTGCTTAGCGAGGCCAACCAGGACAAGTTGCTGCAGGAGAGCGGCGCGTGCATCATGTATGCACACCTGGCTTTCGGGTTCGTCGAGAAGGGAAAGCTCAATCCCGAGTTTGTACGGCTGATGCGTCGATTGAGCCTGATGAATGGATGGTTCGTTCCGGTGACAGAGCTTCTCGATTATGTGGCGGCTCAAAAGGGCGCTTGCACTATTTCACGGAGGCAGAGAGGAGAGCTGGAGCGAAGCTGGCTCTGGCACAAGGTTGTGCATACCCATGGACGAAGTTGAGTCGTGGGGGAGTTGTGATCGCGGGCAATCCATGTTGACCAGCATAAGTCGAGTGCAAAGAGCACTGCAGCCGAATGAGCGGGTGGCGTCGGCTTACAAATGTGTAATGTTGACGTCTACCGATTGGCCAGATGAGCCTCTCGGAATGGGCGAGCGCACAGTGTATACGACCAGCGCCTGGCTGACGTTCCTCGCCAAGACCCAGGCTGGGTTTCCTGTGCGGGCCGCATTGATGGATGGCTCGATGACAGTGGGATACTTTACGGGGCTGGTGGTACAAAAATTTGGGCTGAAGATTCTCGGAAGTCCATTCCCCGGCTGGACCACCGACTACATGGGTTTGAGCCTCCGTGCCGAGGCCGACCGCCACCAAGCAATTCGTGCTGTGATCGATTTAGCGTTCAAACAGCTGGGATGCGCCCATTTGGAGGTGATGGACCGGCACACCAGTGAAGCGGACCTTCAAGGGCTTGGGTGTCTGTATCGACGTTACCATACTTTCGAAGTGGACCTTTCTCGGCCAGTGGACGAACTTTTTTCGTCGATGAGCAGTGCCTGCCGCCGATGTATCCGAAAGGCCGAAAAGGAGGGCGTGATCATCGAACAGGCCGAGCCGAAGACGTTTGCCCAAGAGTATTACGCCCAGCTTAAGGATGTGTTTGCAAAGCAGCGGTTAGTGCCGCCGTACCAAATCGGTCGCGTGGAGGAGATGATCCGTCAACTACATCCCACGGGACAACTGCTGTTACTCAAGGCGAGAGATCATCAGGGGCGTAGTGTGGCGACCGGAATCTTTCCTCATCTGAATGGCTCCATGTACTTCTGGGGCGGTGCCAGCTGGAGAGAGCATCAAGCCTGCAGACCCAATGAGGCTTTGCAATGGTTTGCGATGCAGCGTGCCAAGGAAATCGGGGTGCGGACTTATGATATGGGGGGGAGTGGGGAATATAAAAGGAAGTACGGGGGGCGGGATATTTTTGTGCCGTGGTTTCGCAAGTCGAAATACCCCTGGCTTGGGCAGCTGCGGGTAGTGGCACAGAGAAGTCACGCCTTGTATCTGCGATGTCTTGGTCAGATGAAGCATTTGCATGTTCACCGGGTTACTCAAGGGCATGAATTACCATGACCAACATATCGTGGATGCGGTATGTGAATCTGAAAAGCTGGAGGATATGATGAACGTTCCACTTCTTGATTTAAAGGCACAACATGATCCAATTCGCAAAGACTTACTGGTCGCGATGGAACGGGTCCTTGATCAGAATGCTTTTATCTTGGGGCGGGATGTCGCCGAATTGGAACAGCGCGTGGCGGAGTATTCCGGTACCAAGCATGCCGTAGGTGTGTCCTCTGGGACGGATGCCTTGCTCGCAGCATTGATGGCCCTGGAGATCAAGCCAGGCGAGGAGGTGGTTACGACTCCATTGTCCTTCTTTGCAACCGTTGGCGCGATTGTGCGGGTGGGCGCCAAACCGGTGTTTGTGGATATAGATCCGGTCTCATACAACCTAGACGTCCGCCAGATTGAAGCGGTTGTCAGTTCCCGCACGCGTGCGATCATTCCCGTGCATTTGTATGGGCAGTGTGCCGACATGGGGGCAATTCTTAATATTGCCTCAAGGCATGGGCTCGCGGTCGTCGAAGACGCAGCGCAGGCCATCGGAGCGGAGTACCTCCATGGGCGGCGAGCAGGCAGCATGGGTACGATGGGTTGCTTTTCCTTCTTTCCAAGTAAGAATCTTGGGGGGCTCGGAGACGGCGGCATGGTCGTTACAAATGACGAGCAATTGGCTGAACGACTCCGCGTGCTTCGCGTCCAAGGCGGCAAGCCTAAATATTATCACCGCATCATCGGAGGCAATTTCCGCCTCGACACGCTGCAGGCTGCGGTCCTGAACGTCAAACTTCCTTATCTCGACGGGTGGACGGCCTTGCGGCAGCAGCATGCGGAACTCTATGAGTTCCTTTTCCGACAGATGGGGGCCGAGGCTCGAGGTATCCGCCTGCCGCAGGCGATCTATAAGGAGTCCGGAATACGCCACTATCACATCTACAATCAGTTCGTGATCGGAGCACCCAATCGGGATGGAATGCGGGAATTTCTGAAGGAGAGGGGAGTGGGGACCGAGATTTACTACCCGGTTCCCCTCCATTTGCAGGAATGCCTGGGTTCGCTCGGCTTCAAGGAGGGGGATTATCCGCAAGCAGAAAGGGCCTGCCGTGAATTGGTCGCACTCCCGATATATCCCGAACTTCGCCAAGACCAGCAGGAGTATGTGGTGAAGACCATAGGCGAATTCTTTGAACAGAGAAATCGGGTGTAAGGGGTGTAAGCAAACGTGCATTTCACCATTCGAAGTTCCCGAATCGGTCGAGCCATGAGATTTGGGGCAATCCTGGGGCTTGTGTCTGCCACATTGGCGGTTGCCGGCGTCATGCCGGTCCCATGGGAGACTGTCCCGCAGTCAACCACGACGGGCATGAACGTCAAATTTCGAGATGAGATGAAACCGGTAGCTCCGGCAGAAGGACCGCTGAAGATTCACCCCGTCAACTCGCGATACTTTGCCGATGTGAACGGGAATACGGTGTATCTGACTGGCTCGCATCATTGGAACAATTTATTAGACACGGGCTTGGTCGATCAGCCTCCGACGATTTTCGACTACGAGCAGTACCTGGAAGTCTTGACTTCGCACAACCACAATTTTATGCGGTTGTGGGCTTGGGTGGGTGGTGTCAATGGGACCTACGCTGCGCAAGTTCCATACGCCCGAACTGGGCCTGGGATCGCGCTGGATGGTCAGCCTAAATTTGACTTGGACCGCTTCGACGACACCTATTTTGACCGCCTCCGATTGCGTATTGCAGCCGCACAGGCCCGGGGCATCTATGTGTCCGTCATGCTCTTCAACGGGTGGAGTGTTTATGACAACAAACAGGGAGATCCCTGGCCACTTCATCCCTTCCATGCCGCCAACAATGTGAACCGTATCCATGGGAACGGTTCAGTGGAGCAACAGCGCGAAATCTACACCCTGCGCACCCCGTTGGTGATTGCTTATCAGGAGGCGTATGTTCGACGTGTGATCGACGCTCTGAACGATCTCGATAATCTCTTGTATGAAATTGAAAATGAGAATGCACCTACGTCCGAGAACACGGTTTGGCAGTACCACATGATCGATTACGTCCGGGCTTATGAACGGACGAAGCCGAAGCAGCACCCGGTGGGAATGACTGTTCAGTGGCCCAACGGCTCCAATCGTGCATTGCTCAATAGTCCGGCGGATTGGATTTCCCCTACGATCGGTGATGGCTATGACCGGGATCCTCCGGGGGGTGAGATCGGTAAGGTAGTGCTTAGTGATACTGATCATCTGTGGGGGGTCGGTGGAGATGACGCGTGGGTGTGGAAGACCTTCACTCGCGGTCTCAACCCTATATACATGGATCCGTTGCACTTCATAGCTAACGGAATGGAAGATCCTGCCGGAGCAGAGGAGGCCAGAATCGCGATGGGGCAGACCAGATTGTTCGCCTCACGCATGAATCTGTCCGCGACCGTTCCGCATGGAGAACAGTGCTCCAGCCGGTATTGCCTTGCTGATTCTGGGAAGGAATATCTGGTGTATCTTCCAGCTGGTTCCTATCGATTTGGATCTTGGATTGAGCTGCTACCCTACCGGGTGGAAATGTGGATCCATAACTCAATACGGCATTCCGTGACCGTTGATCTGTCTTCAGGTCGTCAACCTATGAATGTAGAATGGTTCAACCCCAAAACGGGACATACTGTACCGGGGACGCTTGCCCATCCAGGATCAAGGGTGACCTTCACTGCACCATTTCCCGGCCCTGCCGTACTGTATATCCGTGCATCCTGATGCTGCACCGCTGACCATTTCTGCTCAACTCATTGAAGATCGTTACTGAGACCGCGAAAAGCGGCAACCTCGCGCAAAACCTCCATCTATCGCAGCCGATCATTTCTTTTTCACCTTGCGCTACTAGAGAATCAGCGGAAGCGTAGCGGACTGTCCATCCGTAGAGGATGGTCTTCAGGCCTGTCAGTGCTTGGTATGAACCGGGGGATCTGAAGAAGCGACAACTGCTCGAATCGTTCGCAGGCGCAACGGATTCGAGGTCTGCAAGAACATACGTGAAGTGGCGCCATGCCATCTCTCAGGTTTGTTCTGTTGCAGGCAGAAACACCATGATGGGCGTGGGGGGGATGAAAAAAAATTGGAAGCAGAAGGAGGAATGTATGCCACGTTCGGCAATGTTTGTGTTGATCGCAGTCGTTGCATCGTTGAGTACATTTGGCACGGGGGCCATGGCAGCCGAGCATGGAGCAATGGCCACCAGCGCTCATATTGGCAATCTGGTTAATTGGTTTCAGAGTATTTTCGGTACCTATGGAGGATATCAACACGGAACCGTGCCGATTCCGGGCACGCTGCTGACGTTTGCGGCTGGCTTTATGGGGTTTGCGGCATGGAGAACGAAGCGGTCTCAGGAATAGTTAGGTTTCTGAAGACGTTGTTACGGTAGGTTTTAGTCAGGTTTATCTCTCCCACGCATGCAGGCACTCGCTCGTCGCATCTCAATGCGGCGGGCGGGCGCCTGCTGATCGCCCCGCGGGTCAGTCACGGTTAGTTCCGACGAGCAGTTACCTCGTACTCCATAGTGCTGTAGCCCTCGTCTTCGGCGTGGTCCAGCTCGTCTCTAATTTTCCGACCACGGATGAGTCAGGACGTATCGAGTCTACCTGTGTATCAGAAAGTTTCTCCTTCGCCAGAGTCCTTTAGATTTGCCGGTGCGCTACTGACCATCGCGACCTGCTGCGTCTTTGCCGTGTTTTGGCCGACGATCAGGTCTATGGTCGAGGTATGGGCAAGTTCGCGGACGTTTTCTCATGGGTTTCTCGTGCTTCCGGCAGCCGGATACCTCGCATGGTGTCAGCGGCGCGCCTGGATTTCGTTGATCCCCATGCCTGATCCACATGGTTTGTTGGCATTGATAGGTGCCGCCAGCGGGTGGATTCTCGGGCATGCACTTCATCTAGTTTGGCTCCAACAGGCCTCCGTCGTGGGGATGCTGCCTGGGCTTGTATGGACCATTCTCGGCTCAGCGGTTCTGCGGGTGTTGGCCTGGCCGCTGGGATTTCTCATCTTTCTCATCCCATTCGGAACGTCCTTCGAACCATGGCTTCAGGACCTCACCGCGTGGATGATCCTTCACGGGCTCGATCTCTCAGGTATCCCATATGTGTATCGGGATCATCGTATCTACGTGTCGTCGGGGGAATGGGAGGTAGCCACGGACTGCGCGGGCTTGCGGTACCTTCTCCCGGGCCTCTCCCTCGGGTATGCGTTCGTGACGGTGACGTATCGCCGGCCATTCCATCGGATCACATTTCTTTTCCTCTGTTCTATCGTGCTGATGCTGGCTAATGGGGCGCGTGCCTATGCCATCATCCTTGGAAACCATATCGGTATTGCACATGGTACCGATCATCGGGTGTTCAGCTATACGATCTATGGGCTGACCATGCCTGCATTGTTCTGGTTCGGTCGGCGCTGGCAGGAGGCTGACCGTGAACCAGGACCAGCCACGGTCGCGGTGGGTCTTCCGCCGAACTCCCGCAGCGTCATGACAGCATCAATCGGCGCAGTGGGCATCCTTATTCTGACGCGTCTTGTTGTGTTGTTGTTTCCTCCCTCTCTTTAGGTCTTGGGCAGTCTTTTCCGCGCATATCGTGGCTGGTTTCTGATTCGTGAGGCGTTCGGCTGAAATCTGTCACAGCGTTCGTATCCTCTCGCATCCATGAACTGTCGTATCGTATGCGGCCACTCCGGTCATAGAGGAGTCTTTTATGTCGGACTATCTACCTTTTCATGTTCCGGACATTGACGACGAGGATGTTGAAGCAGTCGTTGGAGTGCTCCGGTCTGGGTGGCTGACGACCGGCAGCAAAGCCAGGCAGTTCGAGCAGGAGTTTGCCGCCAAGGTGGGTGCCCGGTATGCGGTGGCGTTGAACTCCTGCACGGCCGCGCTGCATTTGGCGTTGGAAGCGATCGGTCTGAACGAGGGTGACGAAGTGCTTGTGCCCACGATGACGTTTGCCGCCACGGCGGAAGTCGTCACCTATTTCAAGGCCAAGCCTGTGTTGATCGATTGCCTTCCAGCCACCTTGAATATGGATCCTGATTTGATCGAGCGGGCCGTCACTTCCAGGACTAGAGCGGTGATTCCGGTACATTTCGCCGGTCAGCCATGTGATATGAGCAGCATCCTGGAGATCGCTCGTCGTCATGATCTGCGAGTCATTGAAGACGCCGCCCATGCATTCCCCGCCTCATACAAAGGCAAAGCGATAGGCAGTATCGGCGATTACACCTGTTTTTCATTCTACGCGACCAAAAATATCACGACCGGTGAAGGCGGCATGGTCACGACGGACGATCTGGACCAGGCGGACCGAATCAGGCGTATGAGTCTGCATGGGCTCAGCCGCGATGCCTGGAAGCGTTACACCAACCAGGGATCCTGGTATTACGACATTGTCGCGCCGGGCTTCAAATACAACCTGACCGATATGGCCGCCGCGCTGGGGTTGTCTCAACTCCACAAGGCCGATCGGTTCTGGAAGACCCGTGAACGCTACGCGGCCATGTATGAGGAGGGGTTTCGGGATCTGCCGGAGATCACTCCATTGGTCATCCACGATGACGTGCAGCACGCCTGGCATCTCTACGTCATTCAATTGCAGCTGGACCAGTTGCGGATCACTCGGCAGGCATTTATCGAAGGCCTTCAGCGGAACCATATCGGTTGCAGCGTTCATTTCATCCCGCTCCATTTGCACCCGTACTACCGCACGACAGGGAACTACAGCCGGGCCGACTTCCCGGTGGCGTCGCAGGCCTTTGACCGTATGGTCTCCTTGCCGTTGTATTCAAAAATGTCGGAAGGGGACGTGCATCGTACGATTGAGGCGGTGCGGGACCTGATTGTTAAGGGCAGGGCATGATGAAACGCGCAATTGACATAGCCGGTGCCGTAGTCGGTTTGGTTCTGACGTTGCCGCTCTGGGTCCTGGCGGCGGTTCTGATCAAGCTTGATTCCAGCGGGCCGGTGTTCTTCGCTCAAACCCGTGTCGGACGAGACCGCCGGCCGTTTTCGATTTACAAGTTTCGCACGATGACCACGGATGCCTCCTCAAGGGGAGGGCAGCTGACGATCGGGCAGGATGCCCGCGTGACGCGCGTCGGCGCCGTCTTGCGCACATATAAGATCGATGAACTGCCGCAGCTTTGGAACATTCTGACGGGGGATATGAGCCTGGTCGGTCCGAGGCCGGAGGTTCCGCGATATGTCGAGATGTTTCCGGAAGCCTATGCAGATGTCCTGGCAGTCCGCCCCGGTCTGACTGATCTTGCCTCGTTGAAATACATCGATGAAGCGGCTGTGCTGGCCGCGGCTGCGAGTCCCGAAGAAGAATACATCAATGTCGTTCTGCCGGAAAAAATCAGACTGGCGAAGTTTTATGTTCGACATGCGTCTACGCTTCTCGATCTGGCTATTGTCGTACAGACCTTATTGTGCTTGCTGAAGATCCCCCTGGTGGTTTGCGAATTGCCGGATCTACAGGTGACTAGGCCTTCTCAGCCGACTGACTTCGGACCGCGGTGTCTCGCGTTCATCCTGAAATGGCGCCGCCCGCTCATTATTCTCCTCGATTTGAGCCTGATGGGGCTGGCCAACTATCTCGCTTTCTGGCTGCGTTTCGACGGCCGGATTATGGATGCGGAATGGGGAACGTTTCTCCTGGTATTGCCATGGTTGCTGGCTATCCGCACGGTCGCTTTCATGGTGTTTCGTTTGAATGAAGGCCTGTGGCGCTATACCAGTCTCTGGGATTTGAAGAACATCGTGGTCGGGGTGATCAGCAGCAGCCTCGTGCTATACGCCTGGACGCGATGGGGAATGGGTCTGAGGGAATATCCGCGATCGATCTTCATCATTGATGCCATTCTTTTGATCGGATTTTCCGCAGGCGTTCGACTTCCTCGGCGGATGTTGCGTGAAGCGGTGATTTATCGCCCGAAAAAAAGTGTGCTCATTATCGGTGCCGGTGATAGGGGCGAGCGCGTCGTTCGGGAAATGAAACTGAACTCAAACTCCCGCTACCAGCCGATTGGATTTATCGATGATCACGCTTCGCTTCGGTTCAAGAGAATTCACGGCGTGAAGGTGCTGGGTGCGCGTAAAGATCTTGCCCGCATTCTTTCGGTGGAGCGGCCGGACGAGGTGATATTAGCGCTTCCGCAGGTCACGCCCGATGTTTTACGTCAGATCATGTCCGACCTTGGGCCGTTCAGAGTGTCGGTGAAAATGCTGCCAAGCATGCAGGACCTGCTGGGAGACCGCAGCGCGGTCAGTCAGATCCGAAATGTTGCTGTGGAAGATCTACTGGCGCGAGCGCCGGTCCATATGAAGACGGATGCCATGGTGGAAATGGTGGCCGGCCGCCGCGTGCTAATTACCGGTGCCGGAGGCTCGATCGGATCGGAACTGTCGCGTCAGATCGCGTCCATGAGGCCGGAGTCGGTGGTGTTGTATGAGCGCCACGAAAACAGCTTGTACATGATCGCAAAGGAATTGGAAGATCAAGGGGTGTCCACGATCGTTCATCCTGTGCTCGGCGATGTGACGGATCGCCGCCGGCTGATGGAAACGATGACCCGGTATCGGCCCGCGATTGTGTTTCATGCGGCAGCGCACAAACATGTTCCGCTCGTTGAACTAAATCCATCGGAAGCCTTGAAAAATAATTGCATCGGCACCCGTATCACCGCAGAAACGGCGGATCGCTGTGGTGTCGAGCGCTTTGTCTTGATTTCCACCGACAAGGCGGTGAATCCGTCCAGCGTGATGGGGGCCACGAAACGCGCCGCCGAGTTGATCGTACAGGATATGGCGGAGCGGAGCGGGACACGATTCCTCACTGTGCGCTTCGGCAACGTGCTGGGCAGCAACGGCAGCGTACTGCTGCGCTTTCAGGAGCAGATTCAGGCCGGCGGCCCTGTAACGGTGACGCACCCCGATATTCGGCGGTATTTTATGTTGATTCCGGAAGCCGTGCATCTGGTACTGCAGGCTGCCACGTTGGGGGAACAGGGCGCTACGTATGTCTTGGATATGGGGGAGCAGATCAAGGTCTTGGACCTCGCCAGAAATTTGATTCGCTTGTCAGGTTTTGTGCCGGGGCGTGAAATTCCGATCCGTTTCGTGGGGCTCCGGCCAGGTGAAAAACTGTATGAGGAACTCGTGGGAACGGATGAACTGGCCGAGCGGTCGGAGCTGGGAAAGATTATGCGTATTCGACGAATGAGCATGACCGATGTCAGCAAAGTCTCGGGCATGATGATGGCGATGGAAGCGGCCGCCTACCTCAACAATTCAGAAAAAGCGATTGAGCGTTTGCGCGAACTGGTCACGGACTTCCGACCGCTTGACCTAGTGGAAGATATGGCTGGATTCGCTACTGAGTGGGTGGAGGAGGAGCCGGCGAGATCGTCCTAACAACGGTTGCGTGGCCATTGGTTCAGGTGTCATGGAGAAAGGATGACACTGAGCCAGGTCCGTCAGACTTGTGGGCTGCTTCTTAATCCTGAAGGCACAGCATGGTCGAAGAGAAATAATTAGGCAAGGTAAATGCTATGAGTCTAAGTAACATGACACCGCAGATTAGCAATTCGACAGTAGCTATGCTTCACGAATATTGGGGTATGGCCTTGCGTCGAAAATGGGTCCTTCTGGGCGCAATAGCCATATGTATTGCAGCCTCTCTTGTGTATTGCAGATTTGCAACTAAGGTATTTCGCTCCGATGTGTTGATCTTGCTCGAAGAACAAAAGATTCCTGAAAATTATGTGCAGGCAAATGCTGAAGGCAACAGTAAGTTTGAACGCAGGATCTTTGTCATCGAGACTCAGGTTCGAGATCGTGCGCGACTCGAGAGGGTTCGAAAGGAATTCAATCTCTACCCAGATCAAGTTAAGGAATTCGGCCCGGAATCGGCTCTTGCCACAATAAATGGAGCCGTTGAGGTCAAGACTATCAGCAAGGGGAACGCTCCTGGCCAGAATAATATCGGGGCTTTTACAATCTCCTTTGCCCATGAAGATCCGGCCACGGCTATGAACGTCGCCTCGAAAATCGCGATGATGTTAATTGATGAAGATCTCAAAGATCGCACGCAGGCTGCGGAAGGCACGACGGAATTCTTGGATAACGAAGTGACTCGTACGAGGATACAACTCGACAAGAAAGAGGAAGAGCTCAGTCAGTTCAAGTCGCAACACGCTGGCCAACTTCCTCAGCAGATCGAGGCCAATTTGCGGGCGCTCGACCGGCTGCATGACGATCTCAATATGGTGAGCGAAAGCATCCATCGTCAATCGGATCGTCTTGCCCTGCTGGAGAGTGCGATTCAAAAGTACCTTGAATTTGGTGTCACTGTTCCCGCGTTGGTCAATGGCCCGGTCCAGCCCAATCCCTCGTTCGCCCGCCTGAATGAATTGAAGAATAAGCTGACTCAGTTGGAAGCTGAGTTCTGGGATGGATATCCCGAGGTCGCTTTGACCAAGGAAGAGATCGGTCAGCTTGAGCAGAAGCTACGTCGTCAATATGGGCAAGATTCCACGGGCTCGGAAGAGCAAACGAAGGATCCCTACTACCAAGATCTCAAGAAGCAACGCAGTGAAATAAGGAGTGAATTGGCGCTTCTTAAACAGCGTCAACTGACGTTTCGAACAGAGAAAAAAGATTACGATACTCGTGTGGAGAGTGCTCCCGCTATAGAACAGGGTCTCCTCACCCTCATGCGAGATTATGAGAATCTCAAGGCCAGTTATCAATCGCTTCTAGATAAGCGATTGCATGCGTCAGTGGCAGAGAATTTGGAGAAGCGGCAGAAGGGTGCGCAGCTGAAAATTCTCGAGAATGCAAAATTCCCGCTTGCCCCTGAAAAGCCTAATCAACCACGTGTGCTCATCTTTGGGTTTCTTGTTGGCTGTGCCTTAGGTGTAGGAATGGCGGTTCTGCTTGAACAGCTCAACCCTCAGTTCCGAAGGCCAGAGGATGTAGAGTCGATGTTTGGACCGCAGCTGCTGGCCGTGATTCCCGATTTTTCTTTAGACTATGCCTATTCCAACTGGAGACGGTTCTTTCCAACGTATCCCTTTGGGCGAGGGGACAAATTAATCCAGCAGACTCCGGGGCTGGTGCCGGTTCAGGTGGGAGGAGTGAGCGTAAACGGGTCGAACGGCCAGTCGTTCGATCGCAGTTTTGTCGTCAAATGGATGCCCAATGCGATTGTATCGGAACAGTATCGCGTGGCGGCGACGAGATTGTTTCTCCTTGGAACGGAAAGCCAATCTGCAGTCGTGGCTGTCAGCAGCGCAGTCAAAGGCGAAGGAAAAACCACGACGGTCATCAATCTTGGATATACCTTGGCGCGTGACCTAGGCAAGCGAGTGCTCCTTGTGGATTGTGACCTGAAATGTCCGGGTCTCCATACCTTTATGGAAGGTAGCACTGACGGAGGCTTGGCCGACTACCTAGCCGGTGATAGGGAGATCGACGACTGTGTGGCTGGTTTTGGCGAAGTTCCTTGCTGGATTATGCCAGTTGGAAATCCAGTCGTTAATTCGACGGAATTGCTCCGAACCGAGCGACTTGCCGCCTTGTTCGAGCGGCTACGAAACAGGTTCGACTACATCATTTTGAATACCCCTCCGATTCTTCCTCAGGCAACTATGAATATTTTAGCTGGGCACTCGGATATTCTGCTGCTTGTGGTTCGGGCCAACTCCACACCGCATGATGTGGTGTGGCGGGCGGTCAGCTCTCTCAGAAGCCGCAAGTCTCTCCATGTTGTGCTCAATGCGGTCAGCAGCCAGTCGCTGCCGTCCTATGTTTACGAATATGCAGAGCCGAAGGCGGCCCCTCCGCGTGGTCGCCTAAAGGCATAAAAGGGACTCACCCTACCGGTCTCGTCACCTTTTTGTGCTGTCACCTGACGGATAGAGTGACATTCCCATCGCCTGTTCGAGAAAAGCTGCCGAGGCCGGCTCACGTCCTACCGCTTTGCAAGCAAGATCAGAGCGTATCGAAACGCAGCGCTTTGCTGCAGGAGGCTGATGTATGGGTAGTGATAAATGGATTGTCAACAATCGGGCAGGTGAAGAGTGGGGACTCATTACCCGCTTGATCCTCGATTCGGTCACGAGGCAGATCAGTTATGTCGATGTGGTCGTGATTCAAAGCGGCCATGTTGCCCGTGTACCGTGGGATGGGTTTGAGATTCGAGATCAGGGGATTACCCTCGGAATGCCTGAAACGCAGGTCGTGATTGAGAATGGGGCAGGAACACAGGCCGTGGTTGATGAAGGGGTGGCCATGGATGTGTGGCCCTGATGCCTTGTCCGAATCCTCCGGATCGGTTCGCTGACCTAGTTGTTTTGTCCCCATGATTGACGCTCCGACCGCAGGCAGGGTGAACGGCTCTGCCGTTCAGTCCTGGCTGCTCTGAGAAGACACCTGTGCTCGACAGTCGCCCAGGCTCTGATGATCGCTCTGCACTAGCAGTCCTTCCTCCCGCCATCTCTGCTCGCCCGCTTCCAGTCCACACTCACCCGGCCTCGTAAATCTCACCCTTTCTTTTCACTCAAACCATCTGTATGCGCGGTATTCTGCCGTAACCGACTCTTGAGGCAGATGCTGCGAATTCCTGTGAGCTACGGCTCCCTCCCCGGAATACATTCCGTCGGCATCAGCTCGCCGCCGTGGAAATGGGAGAGCTGTTTCCATTTCTGCAGCACGGCCTTGTCGTCGAACGTGAGGAGATATTCTTCACACCAGATGCCGGGCGGCGTCAGCCGGTTGCCGGACTGCTGTTCGCGGAGTTCATAGACCCACACCGTCTCTCCTTCTTCGCTCTTGCGAACCGCTTTGGGAGCGCCCAGTTCCTGCCTCACCTCTGTTTGTGTCGCCCGCCCTTTAGCCGAATTCAGATAGGCCGCTTCTCTATTTTGAAAATGACTGCATGCGGTGATCCCCATAGACATGGCCACAAGGCCGAGTGTCCAGGTGAGTTTTATCATGTTGCCTCCCGATTCGACGGTGATCCGGTCTGCGCGGTCTACGGTACCATGCGAGATTTTACACCGATAGAACGGATCCGTCTCCTCCACGGTAGATACGTATCATGCGCTGATGCTGCGCCTGCCGGAGCGTTGTATCTGGCGTAGGAGGCGAATCAGGGAGAACGGCGCTGGAATCAGTTGCCGGCTTGCGAACTGTGGCGGTGGGGAACGGCGCGAGCGGGCGCACCCCGAGTGTGAAATCAGATCAAGGACTGAAAAAATGGAAGGAAAGAGCGGGGAGATCAGACCGCTTTTTTAACCAGACCCGACCGCAGGCAGCGGGTGCACACGCGGATGCGCAAAGCTGATCCGTTCACGAGTGCTTTCACGCGTTGCAGATTGGGATTGAAGACGCGCTTCGTCTTGTTGTTTGCGTGGCTGACGTTGTTACCGGTCTGATGTTTTTTCCCACAGAGATCACAGGCAAATGCCACGGCCCTACTCCTTTGTTGCGGCGTCTTTCAACGACTAGTCCTTGGATGGGAAGGGATGCTACCATAGCGCTACGGGCCAAGACAAGCTGCCGGGGTGAATTCTCCTTTCAGGATACCCGCTCTCGTTCGCGTCGCCCTTCATTCCATTTGAGGTCATAGCTATGGATCAGGTCACGCTCATCGGATTGCTCGCGGGTACCCTCACGACCATTGCCTTTATTCCTCAACTCCAGCAGACCTGGCGCAGTCGCTCCGCGCAAGATGTGTCGTTGGGGATGTTGCTGACTTTCACGACCGGGGTGTTTCTTTGGTTGATCTACGGTCTGTTGTTGGGTGCCCTCCCGATCATTCTGGCGAATCTCGTGACCTTGGTGCTGACAGTGGCCATTCTTATTCTTAAACTGCGGTATCGTGCTTAGGCTCCTCTCCGGACGGGTCTCCGATCGGCTCTGGTGACGGGGAGTCACTCCGCGGAGTCCGGTCGCTCAAGTTTCACCTTGACAAGATTGCCCCGCCTCTCCTAGAGTTTGCTTCGTTTTCAGACACCTTGGGTGAAGGGAAGAGGGTGCAAAACCCTCGCGGTCCCGCCGCTGTAAATGGGGACGAAACCCGCAGGCGCCACTGTCCACTTCGGTGAACGGGAAGGCGCGGGGAGTAGGACGAACCATGAGCCAGAAGACCTGCCCAGGGAGAGACCCTTTATTCCCTCGTGGGCTGGGGAATAGGCGAGGATGATCTTGCGGGTGCAATCCTCAGGGTTCCACGTTGGCCCTGGGGATTTTTTATTTGCGCGCTGTTCGAATCCTTTCCCTTCGTCGGTTCGCAGTCGGATTGATTGGAATCCTCTGGTATGTCCTACTGCCCTGCCTTCTGTTTGCGCTTGGAGAATCTCCGGGAGACGACACGGTGATGAAACGCCGTCAACAAGGCATCCTCACCGGCATGCCGTTCATGGCCAATATCACCCCGCGTACGTTCATCGACGATGCGGGTAGGAAACTCTATGTCGCCAAGGCTCCCACGCGGGTCGTGTCACTGGCGCCGAGTATCACGGAAATGCTGTTTGCGCTGGGACTGGATGAACAGATCGTCGGCGTGACAGAGTTTTGCGACTTCCCACCGGCTGCGGCGCCCAAACCGAAAGTCGGCTATAGCAATCCCAATCTCGAATCGCTCATTGCCCTCCGTCCCGAGTTGATCGTGGCGCCGCTCGAGTTTCATCGCGCCAATGTGTTGGCCAAGCTCGAGGAATTGAAGATTCCGGTCCTGCTGCTTGAAGCCGCATCGGTAGAACAGATTTTTTCGCACATCCATACGCTGGGCCGCATTTTTGATCGCTCGACGGTCGCCC
>WBZN01000301.1_pt1 | contig 50783 bp, 33 predicted proteins | sample 5204281 | NCBI WGS metagenome assembly WBZN01 (sample SAMN12344347, study PRJNA552823) | activated sludge metagenome | biome: Activated sludge suspended growth; feature: Nitrification reactor; material: Wastewater; isolation source: activated sludge from nitrification reactor of wastewater... | reverse complement strand
GAGTATCTCGGCTTGCAAACCGAGCTCGCAGCACTCACTCCGAAACAAAAGCGGTTGGACGCACTCAAACAGCAATTTAAGTTGGAATTGAAGACAGAGGGGATCACACGCGCGGAGGGGCATGGCTACTACATCGCATCGTCACCGTATGAACAGAGCAAATTAGATCAATCCAAACTCTCCAAAACCGTCATTGAACGCGCAACCGTGAAAGAAACCTACAGCCGCTTCTCAGCCGGCCGACTGTCCAAAGTCGTCGACACCACCAAGTCGAAACGTCGGTCCCCGCTCAAAAAGCCGAAACCGATAACTCAAATCGCGTAACTGTATTCATCAGCTGATTCTCATGACTAGGAGGCATCATGTCCGACACAGACAAACCCACGTTCATTCCCATGAACCGCATCAACGGCATTTCTAACCGACGCCGCATGCCCATCATCGGCAAGATCCGCCTCGGCGTGAAGGTGAGCGGCCCCAATGGGTTTTACCCCAAAGAAACGCCCCATTTTGTGGTCCCTGAAGAGGTTGCCAAGGTGTTCGGGGCGCAACCCGACGAGCTGGAGGTGATGTTCGTCTCCAACGATCCCACGGTCAATTGCCCGCAGGCCCTCCGCTGGTACGGAGAATCCGCCGGGCTGCAGTGCATTGGCAACAACCAGGTGGCTCGTCGCCTGAACCAGGACACCTGGAAAACCGAATCGCGTTCCTGTCCCTGCGAGAAACTCGAATCCGGAGAATGCGGACCCCGCGCAAATCTCATCTTCATGATCCCCAAGGTCAGCAGCGGCGGCCTGTTTCAGATCGATTCCAGCAGTATCAACTCGATGGAAAAGATTAACTCTTATTTTGATTTCCTTGCGCTCACCCTCGGCCGCATCGCCATGATCCCGCTCAAGTTACGCCGCGTGCCCGTCACCAGACGCCGCGAAGGCCGCCCGACCACCCACTATCCGCTCGAATTGCGCTACGAAGGCTCAGCCGACGAGACGGCCAGGCACCAACAGGAGACGGAAACGATCCTGAAAAAGATCAAGATGTTGGAAATTCAGGAGCCAATTGAAATCAACCCGGTTTTGGATCCGGGCGCACACGTCGTCATGGAAGAGGAGTTGGAGGAAGAACTCAGCCCCGTCCCAGCAGAGCCCGTGGGTGGGTCCGGCTCTGAAACGCACGACCCCATGCCCCCAGCGATGTCCACGCCATCGACAGCCGCCGCGAAAGCACCGGAAGCCACTGCCCCACCCGCAAGTCCGCCCATCTCAGTGGCCCAGACCAACTACCTGCTTCGGTTGACCAAGGCCTTGCCACTCACGGAGGATGAGGTGCGCGTGAAGGTCCACGCTCTCACACAACGCGAAGCGTCAGGACTCATCAAGAAACTCATCGCTCAGGACTTTTCCTACTTCACATCGAGCCCGAGCACTCCGCCGGCCGCACCTGCGAACACAGGGACCGTCACCGATCCCATGACCGATCCCCAGTTTAAGAAGATCATGGGCCTCGTCGTCTCAATGGATATCCCAGAGACACACGTGACAAGTCTCACTGCCGGGTACACCAAACGACAAGCCTCAACACTCATCGACCAGCTCGTTGGTGGAGATTTCTCCGCGTTCCAGGAGATGAAGGAAGAGGAACTACCGGTCCTTGCCACCCCGGAATCAGCACCAGTGGCGGAGGAAGTGGAGTTCTAAGTCGCGAAGCTCACGCACCGAGGGAAGCAGCGGTGACTCAGGGACGGCTCACAGCCGTCCTTGGGCGCGACTGACACACCCAGCTGACGGCCGGGAATAGGTTACTCATGGGACGCGGGCTCGCGGGCACCATCTGACACCGGAAGACTTGCAGACGCTTCACCAAAGCGCAGTAACTCTTCCTGCGTTTCTGGGCGCAAGGCTTCAAAGATTTGGAGGATATTCACATAGTTTGGATTTCGTCCAAACAGCAATCTCGCGGATTCAGATAGATACCCGGCCTCGACCAGATAAGTTTCGGGCGACTGTCCTAAGACCTGGGCGAGCCGCACCACTTCCGCTTGGCTCAACCGACCAATCCCCGATAGCACCTGCTTGAGTCTTCCACCTAGCTGTACCTGGTCCGTCACACCAGCTAGCTCCTCATCCGAATACTCACTCAGGTCTTGCTTAACCCGCTCCAAAAAGGCAGCCGCCATGCCAGTAAGAATCTGATCATCTAAGAGTTCTGCGACTTCCGGGGAACACACTTCACGGGCTCGGGCGAGCAACAATTGATAGGTCCGCCGTTGTACATCAAGCGGGGATCCACCCAGACACTGCGCAATGCGCCGCAACATGTCATCACTAGGAAGAATCTTTTTCCGCCCGCTGCTCTTTCCCCCTTCAATAATCGAGATATGCGAGGCCGTACACCCCAATTTCTCAGCCAACTCAGTTTGAGTCAGATTCTGGGCAATCCGCATCCGGAGTAATAAATCCTTGACCAGCATCATACCCGCGACACTCTCCCAATCGGGCCCCGACGGATACCCAACCCACGCTTATCGAGTGATTAAACGCTTGTTCGCAAATTATAGGAAACCCCCAATCTATTGTCCATACGCCTATGGGGGTTACTCTACCTTCCCAATTTCAGACCCCCCCAAAACCTGCGTATAGTCAGGGTGACATTCACGAGGGCAGTAACACATTCATGAACAAACAAACATTTGTTTATGTCGCCCATCCCCAGTTGCCCGATGGGAGAAAGGACCGTCGAATGAGTGTCACGCCCCCTCCGGTTCCTGAACACACAGGAGAATTCCTCCTGCGTATCCAGCGCGAACTCAATTTCAGCACCAAGGTGATGGCGACCGAATTGGGCATTACCGACGTCTGGATGCGCCGGCTGCTCAACAACGACATGATTCCCTCACCACATCTCCTGAAAGCCATTATTGCCCTCTATGTCAGGCATCCCGACCCCGGCACGCTGACCCATCGCCGAGACCTGGCGCACCGCTTCACACAAGCCTGCGCGCGCACGTATTACGCCCGGAACCATCATCGGCTCCAGCAGCGTTGCCACACGCTCTTTCATTTTCCGGAACTCACGACCTGACTCATCTAACCCCATCGGAAAGGACACCATCATGTCGCTTCGGACGCCAGCTCAACAACTCGCCATCGATTCAGACAATGATTCTCCGTTGCTCAAGCTGTTTCAGCAGAGCAAACCCATCATCCACTCGATCGCGAAGCGCTACTGCAATTTAGATCGCTCCTATGAAATTGAAGATTTGGAGCAGATCGGCTTTCTGGCCGTCAGGAAGGCCACTGAGAAATGGGACTTTTCCCGCGGCAACGCCCAATTCCAAACCTTCCTCTATCGCTATATCCAGAAAGCCTACCAAAGCGAATTCGATGGCCGGGACAAGTTGGTCGAAATCAGGGACAAGGACGACCAATACGTCAAGACGCTTCCCTATTCCACTTTCGTCAAAGAGAAGCGGCGCTTACACAGCCAGGGCTTCAAGAGTCGGATCTTCCGGAGACTCGTCCCTCTGGCGACTCACGAACCAGCCGTCGCCCCTGACGGCTCGTCTGACTCGTCGGCACAGACCGAACTGCTCGGCACCGACGACGTGCTGACATTCGCGGCCATCGATCGGTTCATCGAATTCTCGCGCAGGCCCACCAGGACGCTCCCCGAACCGACCGCCCTCGATCATGACTTCTTGACCGCGTCGGAGTTGGCGAACACGGGATTCTCCCCTGGCAGCAGCGGCCCCGCGCGTCAGGCACGGAAACGTCGGACCTATGCCAACTGATACGACACGGACCCTCGCCGAAACCATCTGCCGAGAGATGGGACTCCATGCGGGCCCGACTGCAGTGCCCACGGAACCCGTGCTCCCCATGGGTGGGTTCCGGGATATCTGCCGGGCCCACAACATTCCCTGCAGCGATTGGAAGCTCTATCGCTGGTTAACCCTGGAACGCGAGAGTCTGCCCAGCCTGGTACAAGCCATCCTCCAGCATGCACCGGCCCAGTGGTATCTCGTCACCACCCCCTCTCAAGGCCGCTATCGAGGTCGGCAATATGTCGTCCCTCTCCGTTATTTGTCCGAGATCCATCGCGCCTTTGCGATCCAGCGGCGGTTGACCAAGAACCTCGCTGAGCCAACATCCAGTGCTCAACAGATTGCCAATACCATCCTCCGCCGACAACCCACCATTACCAGTCATCAACTGCAACGGGAGCTTCATCGTCGCGGCCATGATTTGTCCCGACGCCACATTTACAGAATCATCGCTCGTCACAGCCAACAACAAGGAGTCCGGCATGCAGATCATCATGATTCCCACCTCACAAATCCGAGTCCATGAGGAGTACGCCACGCTCTTTCCACCCCTCACCTCGGCAGAGCGAGAAAGCCTGAAAACCAGCATACTCGAAGCCGGGATTCACGATCCCCTACGAGTAGAACGACAGCCCACCGACACAGCTTCCGTCCCGCCTTATGTGGTGCTCGCGGGCCACCATCGCCTGAGCATCGCGCAGGAACTCCACATCCATGAGGTGCCCTGCATCGTCGTCATGACCTTGGAACTGAAGGTCGCCGCACTCTTCGATAATATTCATCGACGCCAATTGCCCGACGCGCTTCGGCAACACATGCAGGATGAGGAGCGGCGCTATCGGACCAGGCTCAGGGAACGGCTGATTCCAGAAATCTTGGATGTCTTGCCCATGCTGCCTCCGGAAATCCAACTCCAACTGACACAATCCAGCTACGACACGCAGCGCGATTTCCTGTCCAAGTGGGTGGCCCAAGTGCAGCGAGTGGGGGGTCAGCACCAGTCGGAACCCCTGCACACCAGCCCCGCCCAGGCAGAACCGGAGGCTCCGGACACCTCCATGCCGAAGCAGCACAAACAGCTAATCCGTCAGATGAATCAAATGACCAAGGACTTTGAGCGACGGATGGCTCAGCAGAAGAAGGAGTTGGAGGATCTCCGTGCGCACAACATTTCCCTGTCTCGTCAATTGCGGGAACAGACAGATGAAAAGGACCAATTAAACGAAAACATCCAATCGCTCCAGCGACAACTCACAAGTCAAAATCTCGACCATAAAGCCGCGCACATTCTCCGCTTGCAGAACAAGGGTCGCCACCAAGGTCTGACGATTGAAGAGGCCGGCCCCTTGATTGCCGGGCTGTTGCATACCCGCAGGACCGTTCTATTGCTCCAGAATTACGCCCAACAAATGACCACCTTGACCACCCCTGATCAGACTACGATTGTCGACCATATCAAGCTCACCAACCAAGCCCTGTGCGCTATCGAGCAGGTACTGCCGAGGCCGACGGACCCGCTCCGGGGCATCCGGCGAGCCTCACGGTCAGTGAACGGAGATCACTCCGCCGATAGCTAGTGGTACGCCAGCCCTAGGGAGATCCCCAAGTCCCATCCCAGGCCAACAGGCATTCGGCCACTTGTCCGTATCCAGCAATGCTTGTACTAGTGACCTGCGACAACCGGAGCACCTACACATGCAGTGTTCTTCTCCCGAATCGCCCGATTCCGTCGACCAGGCCCACCCGGCCGACGACCATCGGTCTGCGCTCCGCATCACCCTCTCCAAGATCGCGCTGTACAATTTTGCGGCGGCACACCGATTGGATACGCCGATCAGACTGGCCGAACATCTGATCCTGTGTGTCTGCCTGGCCAACGAGAACCGCCCGCTCACGCGCCTCGAGTTGTACCAGATCACCATGATCAATCCGTTCACGATCGATAGCGCCCTCATCAACCTCGTCCAGCGCGATGAAGTCGACATGGTCCCCCAGCAGACGTCTGATCAGGCCGTCTATCGGCTCACCGCGCTCGGACAGACCGTGGCGGTCTCGCTAGACTCATGGACCACGAGTTTCTACCAGTATGCGCGCTGCGGCTCCGACACCGGGGTACGAGATCTGCTTCACCAACTCCAGCAGGCCATCCGGAAAATGATCGCTACCGACACCATCCCGACCATGCGGACATGCATCGCCTGCGAATACTTCTCGTCTGCCGCCCACGCCATTGAGCCTCCAACTGGCGGATACTGTCGGTTCTTGAGCACTCCACTCCCCATCCGGACGGCCAAGTCTGCCGCTCCTGACACCCACACTCCCTAGTGCCACCGCGACCCTCGTCGCCTTATTCCTCCAAGGCCTTAGTCCGTTCAGATCCGGTAACACAGAGGTACTTCATGTCTGTCTATGACACCAACACGACATCCGTGTTACCTCTCCCGCTCGATCCTCCTCTACAGGGAAAGGAGCCGTCTGAGCCATCGCCTCTCCCGCTCTCGTCTCGGAAACTCCCGGACTGGCTGCATGCACACATCCACACCCCGGACGACCTCACCCAAGAGCTACAGTCAGCCGTAGAGCTCGACCTGGCCACGGTCTCGCCCCTCATTCAGGCTGCAGAGCTTAATCCTGAGCAACTGGCCGTGGTCACCGCCCCAGCCGAACCGACACTGGTTTTGGCCGGCGCCGGCAGCGGAAAAACCCACACGCTCATCCATCGTGTCGCGCACCTCGTCACCCAAGGTCTGCCTCCCGATCAAATCCTCCTCATTACGTTTACGCGGAAGGCCGCAGAGGAAATGATCCACCGGACGCAATCGCTGCTCCAACAACATTCCTTGAAGATCCAGGGCGGCACCTTCCATGCCATGGGATTGATCTGGCTGAAGCACTATGGCGGCGCACTCGAACTCCCTCCCAAGTTCAGCATTATGGATGAGGACGACGCGCAAGGACTCGTGCACTTATTGATGAGCAAACTGTCTTTTTCCCGTCGGAAAGGGTTTCCCAAGAAACAACACATTCTCGCCCTTTTCAGCCGGGCCGTGAATACGCTCCGCTCGATTGCGGATACCGTCTCCAGTGATTTCCCGTGGCTGGACGCACACACCCCTCAGCTTGTCGTGCTCTTTCGAGCCTATACCGAAACGAAGTGGCGCCAACATCGCGTGGACTATGACGACCTGCTGTACCTGGTCTACAAGTTACTCTGCCTCCATGAGCCCAGCCGTCGCCGACTCGGGACGCACTACCAGGCCATCCTGGTCGACGAGTACCAAGACACCACCAAACTCCAATCCGAGATTGTGCGGCTCCTCGGGAGCCACCACCACAACGTGATGGTCGTCGGGGACGATGCCCAGAGTATCTACGGCTTTCGCGGCGCCCATACGAAAAATATGCTCGAGTTTCAGGACGCCTTCCCTAGCGTGCGGCTCTACAAACTCGAACACAATTATCGCAGCACCGCCCCGATCCTCACCCTGGCCAACACCGTGCTCCAGGATGCGAAGGAGCTCTATCCAAAACGGCTCTTCACCACGAAGGACGGCGGACCGTCTCCAGAATTGATCGCCTGTTATTCCGAACAGGCCCAAAGCGACTTGCTCACGGAGCGCATCCTCCAATGCCAGGACGAAGGCATTCCACTCCATCGCATGGCGGTCCTCTTTCGCTCCTCCGCTCACTCCAACAACCTGGAACTGACGCTCGCCCGACATAAGCTCGCATTCGTCAAATATGGCGGCCTCCAGCTCACCGAAACGGCGCACTTCAAAGACGTGCTCGCCTACCTGCGGGCAGCCGACAACCCCCTCGACAGCAATGCCTGGCATCGTCTCCTCCTGCTGCTCGATCGCGTCGGGCCGAAGCTGGCCGAGCGGATTATCGCCACAATGCAGGAAGCTCCTCACCCTCTGGACCTGCTCGATCAAGTTCCTGGTAAAGCCGAATCGACCATCAGACTCTTAAACAACGTCATTCGGACGACGCAGGACGAGAGCATTCCCCTAACCGATCGTCTCACCTTCGTGATCAAGCACTACGAACCGATCCTCAAACGCGATTATCCGGAAGATGCCAAAGTCCGAATCGAAGACCTGAAACAACTCTGCGACCTCGCACGGCAATCGACCAGTCTGGCGGCGTTCTTAGAAGACCTCACGCTGAACCCCTCGGCCACCCCGGGCAGCAAACATGCACACCCCGACCACCACCTCGTGCTCTCGACAATCCATAGCGCCAAAGGCTTGGAATGGGACGTAGTCTTTGTCATCTGGGTCCTCGATGGACAGTTTCCTCCCGTCAGAAGTTGGCATGACGAACAGGCCCTCGAAGAAGAACGACGGCTCCTCTATGTCGCCATCACACGACCGCGGACCCAGCTCTTCCTCACCTACCCAACCGAGCACTACCACAACGCGTCCCAGCAGAATCTCGACTCGCTCTGCCGGTTTCTGGCGCCGATTCCCGACGACATCTTGCCCGGCTTCGCGATGGATCAGGTCTGATGAAATCGCCATCCACATTCCGCTTTGAGTTCCGCACCCAATGCGAACGGAAGGATCGGCCCTTTGTGGCTCGGGTCACCTGGGACACCGAAGCCAAATCGTTGGCACGCGGCTTCTATGCCATCCAAATTACGCCCGTGGGTAGGTTCGGAGCCGTCGGCGAATGTACCTTCGACGCCGCGGTCGGGGACATCGTGGAAGTGAAACGCGGCGAAACTAAAGACCGGGAATATCGCGGCTTCTATCTCGTCGTTCCCAGAGGATATTTGATCCTCGTCGCCATTGCCGATGAGGTGGATGACGCCCTCAAAGTTGTCCAATATGTGGCCGGGCAGGCGTCACCCCAGGACCTCGCGAAGGGGCATTGGCGGTTCGAAACGGCTGAGAGCTCGTGGAAAGGCAGGCCGGCGCCCGTCGATCAACCACGAATGGAACCACATCCCCCGCGACCTGTGGCGCAGTTGCCCCCGCCTGAGAAGCGGCGGACCAAAACCACGGGAGAACCCGCTTCTACCGCACCTCGAAGCAGCACCACTCGTAACGTCACACGGGTTCGAAGACACACGCCCTCGTTACGCAGGGATGAGCAGGAATGACGTTCCACATCGCCAATTTCCATGTGCGGCTCCATTACACATGGCTCATCGGATTTGGCCTCATCACATGGAGTCTCGCCGCCAACTACTTTCACGACACGCAGGCTGACCTCTCCGTCAGCTACCAATGGGCCTCCGGCGCGATCGCCACACTCCTCATTCTCGTCTCGGTGTTCTTGCACGAACTGGCCCATGCGGTCACCGCACGACGACTCGGCTACGCCGTCAAAACTATCGAATTGCACATTCTCGGGGGCTGGACCATCTTTGAGCGGGAACTATCCAGCCCAAGGGTGGAAATTCTCGTGGCCCTCGCAGGTCCAAGTTGTTCCTTTCTCCTTACCCTTCTGCTCTATGCGCTGAAGGCAGACCCGCTGGCGAACTTTCTCTACAAAGTGAACCTCACGCTCGGCGCCTACAATCTCTTCATTCCGTGCCTGCCGATGGACGGCGGCCGAATCTTACGGGCCGTCTTATGGACCCAAACGCATTCCTTTGCGGTCGCCACTGAGCGCACGGCTCAAATGAGTAAACAAATCAGCAGCGGCATGATGGCCATCGGCATTCTCGGCATCATCTTCCAATACCAAACGCTGTGGCTTGCGATCATTGGCGGCATCCTCCGCATGATCGCCGAAACCGCGTATCGCACCGTGCAACAGAGCGAACAGCTCACCCGACCACTGCAGGAGGTGATGATTCCACGGGATCGGGTGGTGACGCTGGTCCACGATACGCCCCTCCAAGAACTGCAAGACCAGTTCCTTCGCTACGGGTACCGGGCCTACCCCACCGCCGAACACGGACAGATCACCGGATTGGTGTATTACAAGGATGTACGCACAGACCCCAAGTGGTTCGCGCCGAACGGAGCGACCATCACCCCGTTCATTCGGGCCTTGTCCCCAGATGTGATCGTACACCCCACTCATACCCTGCAACGTGCGCTCGATGCGATGCTCCTGAGCGGGTCGGATCAGCTGTTGGTGTTTGCGGGAAAGACGTGTGTCGGGATGGTGACCCGCTCGATGATCGCCAGGGTCCAAGATGCCATCGGCAATCCAGACTCGGGCCCTACGCTTACGCGGCAGAGGGAGGGGTTTCCGATTTAGGACTGTTGACAGCAGGAGTGGGAAACTTCACTTGGACGTAGGGCGCACTGCTGTCCAGTGTCTTCCCCTTGTACCACTGCCCATGGGTCCGCATGTAAAAGCACCGCTTGGGCAAATGCAACACGCGGTCTCGCAACACCAACCGTTCTTCGTTCAGATGCAATGTGACGTTGCCTTGGACGGACACCACAGACCGTGGCCGTTGCACCAGCGGAGAGGCATCCTCCACACTTTGTGCTGTCTCGGCATGATTGACTCGGAAATAGATCCAGCTGTTGATGTTGTCACTAATACTCCGGGCCAGATCCGCCCCGATCTCGGCCGACATTTGCGCACCGGATTGCTCGTAGAAGTGCAGCCAGACGTTGGCCCCGCCGGCCTTATTGAAAATTTCCTGGATCCCCGGATACAGCACGTTATGCCCTTCGTCGATATGCACGCACAACGGAGGATCCAACTGGCGACCGGACGCGAAAAGGCGCCCAACGAGACTCTGAATCATAGACACAAAGACCCGCCCGAAAATGAGCGACGCGCGAGGGCTCAACAACGACCCGGTATGACACACCAAGATGACCCGCTTACCCTGTTCCAGGCGAGTGATGAATTCATTGGTTCTCGCCTTCCCGATAATCCGGCCAATATTTCCAAAGGTCAGCGCGCTCAACATGGTGCGAAGGGACGACGACACCTTGGCGAAATGTTCCGCGATGCCGGGACCATGGCACACCCGATCGATCAAGCCGCACAGCTCCTCCGTATCATTCAACACCTTTAAGACATCTCGAAAATTGATCAATTCGGTGTAGCCCACACGCTGATTGACATCGTTGAAGGAGATGGTCGGGACTTGCCCTCGACTCGTCGCGAGTTTGATTAGTCCCGAGACGATGACCTGCGAAACCTCAGAGGCAATAGAGAGATAGTAGTCATCCTTCACCTTGATCCCTGAGACGATATGGCTGACCAACTCATCTTCCATATAGTAATTCGCCAATGGATCGAGATAGTTGGAGTAGTCTGGAAAGATCGGTGTCACCAGTATGACTTCATCCAGTCTCCCGGCCTCTGCCGCGACTTGCACGACTTTTGAAAAGAGGTCGATGTCCCCTTTGGGATCGATCGCAACCACCGATTTGTGGCTCCGGATATCCTGCTCGATAATGGACTCCATCAGTCGTGTTTTCCCAATGCGCGTCGTCCCAAAAATCCCCACATGCCCAGAACGATCCTCATCCCGGATCACGAGATACCCCTCTCGTCGCTGGGGGTCCTGTAAACATGCGCCATAGCCGACCAAGACCTTCCCGTCCACAATGGGATCTCGATGTCCCCCTCGATTGCGGGCCCGCAATTGCTCAATGCCTTGTTCCGACATGGTCCCTCCTCCTCATGCTGTATTACCGGGGCCAGAAGCTCCACCAGGTCTGCACATCGGCCATATTCACGGTCAAGTAGCCGCACCCACTTTATTCCCCGACCATTCACGAATCAGTAATACAACGATACGGGCCCTTTACGGATCAGACCTCCCAGGAGCACCATGAAAATCCCTCTTCATCACACCAATGAGACACAAGATGTCGCTGGCGCCGACCAGGCGCTGGCGTCCCACACTGTCACCATCGGCAGAGGCACACACCGGAGTCTGCCCAATCGCCGGACCGGCTATACCCAAAAAGCCACGATCGGAGGGCATAAGCTCTATATCAGGACAGGGGAATACGAGGACGGCACGCTGGGAGAAATCTTCCTCGACATGCACAAAGAGGGAGCTGCATTTCGCAGTCTCATGAACTGCTTCGCGATTGCAATTTCCTTAGGGTTGCAATACGGCGTCCCGCTCGAAGAATTCGTCGAGTCCTTCACGTTGATGCGCTTCGAACCCAACGGGCCGGTGTCGGGACACGACCAGGTCAAGATGGCCTCGTCCATCCTCGACTACATCATGCGCGACCTTGCGATCAACTACCTCGACCGACAGGACCTCGCTCATGTCCAAGTCACCCACGACGACCTTCGAGGCGACTCCGTCAAACCCTATGCCAAATCCACGAGCCGCCACACGCCCCAACCCCTATCACGCGCAGAGACTGCGGCTCCGCCGGCCACACTCGGCCTCGAAGAAGCCAGAATCAAGGGGTACGAAGGGGACCCGTGCCCAGAATGTCACCAATTCACGCTCGTCCGACGAGGCACGTGTCGGACCTGTTCCACTTGCGGGGGTTCCACGGGCTGCAGCTGAACTGCCCCAGGAACATCCCTCTCATCGACCACACGGAGTTTCTATGTCAGCCACACAGCCCATCCCCCCCCACACCATTTGGCTTCAACGGTTCAAACGGCTGGCCCAGTTAACGGCCTCGCTCCATGCCGAGGACCCTCGCTTTCCCATTGTCATGACGTTGCTCGAAAAGTGTGACGGCTACTACAGGGAAAACGACCATGCCTCGTTTATCGAGACCGGCAAGCGCATCCGTTCGCTCATGGACACCCCACTCGCCGGCTAACGCCACTCCCGGAACGACCGCGCCACCAGCGTGCGTTCTTCACGATTCTGTGGATCATCCTCTCTCGCGCTCTAAAACCAAAGGATTCCCCATGTCAGAACAATACCCGCTTGCCCTCGATTTTCGTACCGCCCGCAACGTCAGTGTCCCGCTCATTGCTGTGAACTCGCTCGACCCAGCAGCCACTATGCGGGCCCTGGCCTGGTCATTGGTCAATGTCGGCAGCGCCTCACAAGCTGACACCGACAACGAATTCGGCCTCCACGCCTTCCCCATCCTCAAGTGGGATATCGGCCATGGCTTGCTCCCTCTCAACGAAGAAGGCAAGAACTGGCATACCCAATATGTCGGGCCTTCGAAACAAAACACGACCATCAACCCTGCAGAAGCGCTCCGCCTCCTCGAAAAGGTGCCTGAACGCACGCTTACATTCATCCTAAACGGGCAGCGCTACCTCTCCAACGATTTCTTCATCCAGGGCCTCTGGAATTGCCGCGACCTCTATAAGGCCAACGGCAACACGATCGTCCTTCTGGGCATCGGGTTCAAGCTGCCACCGGAGCTGGCCAACGACGTGGTGCTCCTGAACGAACCCCTCCCCACGGCCACACAGTTGGAATCCATCATTAGAGAGCAGTTATCGGCCGCATCGTTGCCCGTCCCCGATCCCGCCACACTGGGCAACGCCGTCGATGCCACCCTAGGCCTTGGCGCCTTCACCGCCGAGCAAGAAGTCGCTCGCTCCATGCAAGCGACCGGGCTGAATATAGACAAACTGTGGGACCGCAAACGACAGGTCATCGATGCAACACCAGGCCTGAGCGTCTGGCGAGGCGGAAACAGCTATGCCCAGATCGGAGGGGTCGCGACCATCAAGCACTTTCTCAAGCAGGTGTTGGTCTCTAAACGCGCTCCCCGCTGCATCGTTTGGCTCGACGAAATTGAAAAGAGCCTCTCCGGATCGACCGGACAAGCCTCAGATACCTCAGGAGTCTCTCAAGCTTTACTCGGTATTCTGCTGAGCTACATGCAGGACCACCAGGCATCAGGATTACTCCTCGTCGGCCCCAACGGAACCTCGAAGAGTGCCATCGCGAAGGCCACGGGAGCCGAGGCGAACATCCCCACCATCGCCTTAGACATCTCCGGTCTCAAATCCTCTCTGGTCGGCTCGAGTGAACAACAGATGCGGCAAGCGCTGAATGTCATCTCTGCCATCTCTCAGGACAAGGCCTGCTTTATTGCAACGTCCAACAATATAAGTCAATTACCGCCCGAGCTGATCCGTCGATTCGGGTACGGCACGTGGTATGTGGATCTCCCAAGTCAGGATGAACGCGAGGCGATCTGGAACATCTACTTCGCCAAGTTCGATCTCCCCGCCGACGCCGACCGACCGAATGATCACAACTGGACAGGCGCAGAAATCGAGCGCTGCGCCCGGCTCAGTTGGGAACTCTCCATTCCACTATCCGAGGCGGCCAAGTACATCGTTCCCACAGCCATCAGCGCCAAAGAGAGCATCAAGGCTCTCGAAGCTCAGGCGCATCAAACCTATCTGAGCGCCAACCGCGACGGCGTCTTTGACCAGAACCGCGACACGCCGTATCACACACGCCCTCGCACCATTACGCTCGCGCAATGAGCCAGCGGTCTCAACTTAGAGCAAAGGAACACGCCATGCCCTGCTATCTCGAACAACGAGTCTCGGTGCAATTGAATATGGCCGATTTCCCCCTCCTCATCGCCGCGGGCACCTCCCTCGGATGGGAGCACACACTCAATGGCGAGGTCCTGGTCTTTACCACTCAACAGAATCAGCGAATTTCCATCACCAAAGGACAGGCCACGCTGGAGCAGCGACACGAAGCTCTGATTACCGAACTAAAGCAAGCCTATGCAAAAACCATCATTCAGACGGCCGCTGAACAGTTCGGGTGGACGTTGGAACGCGTTGAGGGCGCAGCGCAGGAATTGCTGCTCACTCGTTTCTCCTAACCCGTTGGAGTGACTTCGCCATGCAGACCGACAGCATACGCATCACGATTGAGACAGATGGCACCATCAAGCTGGTCACCGACGAGATCAGCCTGGCCAACCACGCCACCGCAGAAGACGTCATCCAACAGATCCTCACACTCTCAGGGGGGGCACTACAGCGCAATCAGCGCTCGACACACACGCATCGCCATCATTACACCGACGAACATCTTCACCACTAAACGAGGTCATCATGCTCAATGCTGAATCTGCATTCGGTTCCCTCTGGAAGAACGCTTTCTGTCTCATGCTCACGTATCGAAAGCTCGGCATTCAACGCCGGATGGACAGCGCCACGGTGCTCTCCATCGATACAGAACCCAGCCGCGTCCGAGTGACCAAGTCCATTTTGTCCTGTCCGGAATATATGGCCATTACGCGGCTGTACTCGCGCGTCCGGACCAAACTCGCAAACCTGACCCTGCCGGCCGGCCTTCGTTCGGGCATGTACCTGATCCCAGTGGCGCTCGCCGCCGAGGTCGATACCATCATCGCCGACGCCGAGGAAGAACTTCGACAACTCGTCGATGTCTTTCTCGCCCAGTACGACACCCGAATTGCCGAAGAAGCTGCTCGACTCAAGGCGGCCTATCGCACCAGCGACTACCCAAATCCGGACACGGTGCGGGCGGCGTTCGGACTGACCTACTCCTACATTACCTTTGACCTTCCCGGCACACTTGAGACCATCAGTGCCACGATGCTCAAACGAGAAGAACGCCGGTCAATGGAGAAGGTGAACAACATGCTCGAAGACGTGAACACCTACCTTCGCGAAGCCATGCGATCGCTCGTCAACCACCTGGTCGATCGATTGAGTCCGAGTGACACGGGCAAGTCCAAAACCTTCAAGAGCAGCACGCTCACCAATCTTCTGGAGTTCCTGAACACCTTTGAAGCCCGCAACCTGGGCAATGACGTCGAACTCGCGCAACTCGTCAGCTCGGCTAAAAACGTCCTGAGCGGAGTCAACTCAGAACTCCTACGCAGTGACCAATCGATTGCCAGCGTCGTCCAAACTGGGATGGGGACGATCAAGGGCCAGCTGGATTCGCTCCTCGTGAAGAAGCCGGTACGCCTCTACAATTTCGACGAGGCCGCATAACCGTAGGCACCTCTGCCATCACCGTGACACACCCTCTTTCCGGTACTGATAACGCTCATGTCCATTTCTCCCGACGCCATCGCTCACGCCCGCAGTATCAACCTCATTGAGTTTCTCATCTCTCGGGGCCACACACCGGTGTCGCGACGACCGCACCATGCTGATTTTCACGCGCCCTATCGCGAAGACAGGAATCCTTCATTCTCTGTCTCGCAGCGACCGAACGGCACCTGGGTGTGGTATGACTTCGGGCGCAACGAACATGAGGGGTGCAAGCAGCACGGAGACCTCATCGACCTCGTCCAACTCCTCGATCATGTGACGTTCGCAGAAGCCCTGCACCGGATTCTGCACGACCGCGTCAGGAGTATGGCGTCCCCGAACGAACCCTCACCGGCCCCTCCAACCGACAAAGAACGTATTGCTCACGCCAAGAAGCTCTATTATGCCGCCCAAGCCAACATGACCCCGGAACGTGAGGAAGAGCTCCGGTCGTATTTCCATAAGTTGGCGCTGCCCTACAACCAGCATCTTGGCGCGGTATGGATGCGGCTTGGCGACGACGGCATTCCTTACGTGGCATTTCCGCTTCCCACACCCAACATCCATTTCATGCAGGGACTGATGGCGCGAGCCTTGGACGAAGCCCCACCCGCCCTCATGCGGGTCGCCCGCGGCCTCAAGGGCCCCTGGATCCTCAAACGCGGGAACGCGCCGATTCTGATCACGGAAAGCATCGTGGATTGCCTGGCAGGCAATGAACTGTTCGGCCCCTCGTTTACGCTCTGCGCGCTGAATGGGCTGAATACGGGCGAGCGACTCCAGGCCTATCTGAAACGGCTCCCCTCACGAATCATCTATGTCGCGTTAGATAACGACGCCGGTTGTACCGCCCTGGAGCATCCGCTCCACACTAGCCCGCCGAAGAAGGGTCCACACGTCCAGAAGGAACTGGTCTCGCTGCTGACCCACATGGGCTATCACGTCATGGAAGTGCTGCTCCATCACAACGCCAACGTGAAGGATCTTCACAAGCTCTGGTTGAAGAACCCCCAGCGCGTGTCACTGCTCGATCTGACCAAAACAGGCCTCCACCACGCACCCGTGCGCTAGCTCAGCCGTATACTTGATCACCTCGTCACACCCACGGCACGGTGACCACTACCGAAGACACGGGAGCTCGATGACCAAACCTACACCAGGTCCATGGATCTTAGATCCTGAGAACGGAGACATCTCAGGCCCGCGCCGACGAGATGGAAAGATTTGCCAGGTACTCAATGAAGACCGCGCGGCCTACCTGGGCCGACATCGTGTCGATGAGGCCCTCGCCAATGCCGCACTCCTCCGCAATGCACCGGGTATGCTCGCCTGGATCGAACGTGTATGCGCCAAAGGACTCAGCTTCGAGGCGATCCAAGAGGGGCGGAAGATCCTCGCGCCGTCGAGGGGGCAGCAGTCACCCCTGCCGGATCCGACCATCATCCCGGCATCGCATACACCGCACTCCGGATTCCCCAACAGCGTCAACGCACACGTTTCACACTTGCCTACGTCTGTCGAAAAGGAGCGGTATGTTCAGCGAAGACTTCTACCCCACACCCGGCGCCGTGGCAGCAAAAATGCTCCAGAAAATCGATCGCAATGCCGTTCATTTTCTTGAGCCAAGCGCCGGCAAAGGCGATCTCGCCAAGGCCATTCTGGGATTCGGCCGGACTGGGTCCCGCTACAACTCCGGGTCACGCCATCGGGTCGACGTTATCGAACTCCACCCTGATCTCTTGAAGATTCTCCAAGCCCATGAGGAGCTGAGCGTCGTCGGTTATGATTGGTTGACCTACGACGGCGTCTCTTACTACGACGCCATCGTCATGAATCCTCCCTTCAGCCAGGGCGCCCTCCATCTGCTGCGCGCGTGGGACTTTCTTCACAACGGCGAAATCGTCTGCCTCCTCAATCAAGAGACTATCGATAACCCCTACACTGAAGACCGTCGGAGGCTGGCCACAATCATTGCGACACATGGCTCGGTGGAGCCTCTTGGCGCCTGCTTTCGCGCGGCGGAACGGCCCACCGATATTCCGGTCGCTCTCGTCTATCTCAAGAAAACCACGGAGGATGATCGCATCCATCTCTGGCAGACAGCCGACCACGAACCATCCATTAACGACGACATCGGGCATCCTGAGGCAATCCCCGCACTCCGCGACACGCTTGGGAATATGCAGCACTATTACACACAATCCCTAGAAGAGATGTTTAAGGCATTCGCCCATATCCGTAAAGCCAGCCTCTTTATGAACGCGCTCGGCACCGAGCTTCGCCCCGGCCGGTCAAAACGAGAGGAATCCGACCTCAAAAAGATTCTGGTTCTGGCCCAAACCAACACCACCGCCGCGCGCGCCGAATTCGCACGGGCCCTTCGACGAAGCGCCTGGATGCACGTGTTTGAACAAATGGACTTTCAGAAGTGGCTGGATACGAAGCAGACCCAGGAACTCTTACAAGACCTGGAGCGAGACAGTACCGTCCCCTTTACCGCAAAAAACATCAAAGGCACCCTCACAAACATTTTTCTACAGCGCAAACGCCTCTTTGAACAATCTGTCTGGAACGTGTTCGTCGCGCTCACCCGACATTACAAGGGCAACACCACCGGGGACATCGGAAGCGGGGACGGCAGGTCCGGCTGGAAGAGTAACGACTCGTACAAGGTCAATTGCAAACTTGTGTTTCCCTACGGCTGTCGTTTTTGGAATGGACGCTTCGACCTCTGGTCTACCCGTGACGCCGGCGAGATCTACTCCGATCTGGAACGCGTCCTCGCCGTGCTCGATGGGCACAAATTCGAGGAGATTGTCAGGGTACGCGACGCGCTGGAACGCTCATTTCACAACCATAGGGTAGACCCACGGCCCTGCGAAAGTACCTTCTTCCGTATCCGCTATTTCAAAAAAGGCACCGTGCATCTTAAATGGAAACGAGACGACCTATTGGCCGCCTTCAACACAACAGCAGCCGCAGGGCGTCAGTGGATCGGGACCACCTGCCACAACGACCAGGACTCCCATGCCTCATCTCCTCATTCAGCCAGCAACACCCCTCACTCCTGGCCATCGCCAGCACACAATTCCGCGCGTCTCGCCCTAACACACTCAGGAGACACCTAGCCAGGATCGGGTAGTCCCAGGGGAACTCGATGCGTGAGAGATCGAAGAGCGAACAAACGTAAAGACACTCGTAAGATCTCAGGTCGAAGAAACATGCCCATCAGTGAACGCTCAACTACAAACCATGATGAATAAGGAGCATAATAGGCGCCGCCGTTATACTTGACCACGAAGTAAATCTCAGCGTCGGAGGATTCGAATGGCATCGAACCCGGAGATCCAAGAACTAGCGACTGAAATCGATGAACGTGCTGCCGGTGCATTTTTGGAGGACGGACTAACAACCTCACTGATCTAGCTTTGTCGATCGGTGCCATTGCGGCCAGTGCAATCGCCGCCATTCTAGTCGCAGACGGGAAAATTTTCCCTCTATTCACAGCTTTCGTAGCGGCCCTTCCTGCCCTCGCCACTGCGCTGCAGCAAACAGTCGACTTCCGCGGACGAGCAACGTGGTATTTTATTAAGTCGGCGCAGCTTCAAGAACTGTCTCTCAATCTGAAATACGGCGGCATTGTTGAAGCGCGAGAGGCCGCGAGGCTATTGGGCGAGATCGAGAGAAGGATGGAGGAAGGATGGAGGAACGATGGCTGGACTTTGTCAAACCCGTCATGCCCAAACCCTCACATCGAGCTGCTAAACCCAACCAAGGGACAACCTCGGGAGATAAGCAGTAGGCATCAGGGGCTGGAGGAGCTTCGCATCGACGATGCAAGCATCCCCGCGGGCCGTTCTTTCTCACCCTGAAGACGAACCAATTAATGGTATTCGAGACCGGAGACTATACGATGGGAGAGCACGTCAAGGACGTGGATGTGACAGAGTCGATCTCGAGTTCGACTTAGATTCACTGATCCAGATCTGCGGGTGTTCGACACTGAAGGACGCTGCAGAGAGCGCAGAGAAGTTGATTGCGATCTCACCGATTCTGCGGTGAAAAGTGAATGCCACCATCGGTACGGGCAGTCACTTCCGGATCCAATCGGTCCCGGTCAGACCATGCTTGATCGCGAACTTCGTCAGGTCGGCATCTGTATCAATGCCAAATTTCTCCCTGAACATCGCCTTGTGGTGTTCAACGGTCTTTCGGCTCAAACCCATCTGAAACGCGGTTTCTTTGATCGTCTTGCCTGAAGCCAACAACGTTACGACTTCCCGCTGCCGCTGTGACATCCCCAGGGAGGTGAGTTGATCCTCTTCCTCATCAGAACCACGAAGAGTCCCTCCCGGCCGACTTCCAAGCAGGCTCGTCACATACGCGTTGCCTCTCATGACCTCATCGATCGCATGGCAAAACTCCTGAGCGCTGCAACTCTTCATCAGATACCCGTTCGCCCCCACAGATAACGCTCGGGTCATGTATTCAGGTTCCTTATGCATGGTCACGACGATAATCTTAATATCGGGCCGGATCTCCCGGACCTTTGGCACGGCATCAAGACCAGACATATCCGGCATCGAGATATCAACAAACGCCAAGTCCGCAGGAACCCGCTTCACGAGCTCCAGCAACCCACGTCCTGATGATGCTTGGCCCACCACGGCGAATTCGTAGTCTCGCTGCTTATGGTTGACCCCATGTAAGATGGTGGTCATCCCATCTGCGACCAACGCATGATCGTCAGCGAACACCACGCTAATCGTTTTGACCGGAGACTTCATCGACGAATTCACACTAGCCGTCATGTTTCACGCTCCCTGTAAGGTGCCCGAGCCACTACGACAGCACCTCGCCCTTTTCCTGACTGAACCGCCAATTCCCCTGCAACCATATGGATGCGCTCTTCCATCGCGACAATGCCCAGTCCTTTCGTTCGACGCGATTCTGTTTCGGGGCTGAACCCCATTCCATCATCTTTCACACTCAACTGCACCCAATCGTCTTGTCGAGCCAAGGATACCATGACCTGCTGTGCACAAGCGTGTTTCTTCACGTTCATCAAGGCTTCCTGGGCAATCCGATAGAGACAGGTCGCGACCTCCCGATCCAAGACCTCGGTAAACTCCATAGAGATATTACTGACAACCTTCATTCCCGACCAACTTCCATACTCCTTCACCATTTTCTTTAGCGCCACCGAGAGCCCCAGATTGTCCAGAATCGACGGATGCAATCCGTGCGCAATCGTTCGCACCCGATCGCTGATTCCTCGCAGCTCGTCTGTGACATTCTTGAGGACCGCGGCCTCGGAACTGTCGTTCTCTAACAGCACCAATTTCCCCTCAGCCCTCAAAATCGCACTCCCCAGGCGCGACCCTAGATCATCATGCAATTCCCGGGCAACCCTACGGCGCTCATCCTCTTGCGCGGTCAGCAATTGTGAATGGAGGGCACGCAACGCTTCTTGGCTACGACGTAGAGCCTCCGCTCCCTCTTGAATCACACTTTCGGCACGTTTCCGCTCCGACACGTCGCGCACGATCGCACACACATATCCCTCCCCATCGTGTTCCAAGTATCGCATCGACACTTCGATCGGGAAGACTGCTCCAGACTTTCTGCGAAATGTAGTCGCATACTGAAGTACTTCGCCCTCCTTCAGCCGCGTCAGATCGTTAAGAATATCGATTCGGCTCTGCAACGGAGCAATATCCGGCACCGACAAATTCAGGAGCTCTTCACGTGAATAGCCCAACAACTCGGCTGCTCGGACATTGACATACATGATGCGACGATCAGGCCCCACCCAAAGAATGGCATCCGCCGCATGATCCGTCGCAAACTGCGTAAACCGCAGCTCGGCTTCTGCCAACCGCCGCTCAGTCACATCGGTTAACAAACCGTGGAATAGCACCGTTCCATCGGCGGTAGGAACCTCGGGCAGGGAATCTCCGCGCAACCATTTCACCCGACCATCGGGGAGTCGCAACCGAAACTCATGCGCCCACCGTACTCCGCGCCGAATTGCATCTTCAATGGACGCCATGATTCCTGGCATATCTTCTGGCAGGACCAGTTTCCAGACCGCACTATAGTCCGACACAATCACGTCCGCCGGATACCCCACCATATTCACAGCGCCACGACTGATGTAACTAAATCGCTGACTCCCATCCCGCGTAATGACATATTGATACACCGCACCAGGCACCGCATCCGCGATGCGTTGCATCTTGAGATCGCTCTGATGTAACTCTTGCACCTCCTCAAAATAGCTCTTCTCTTGATCCACAACGAGCGACTCATTCAGCTCGAGAAGTCGGCGATAGATCCCTTGGGCAAACGCGAAGCCAGCCTCCTTCGAATACGGCATCCCTTGACCACACTTGGCCCGAACACTCCACCACTGCTCATCCCCAGCCGAACAGGCCAGACAAATATTCCCCGACACCATTTGAAACAGGGACTTAGTTTTCGAAGCGAGCGGCACATTGGAATAGAGGAAGACACAGTAACTTCCTCCGGAAGGCAACGGTCCCCCCAAGCCAACAATCTGTTTCACTCCATGCGTCCGCAGAAGCTCTGTTCTCCTTCCGAGCTTCTGTGAACTTGGAACTTCATGCAGGCTAATTCCAAACAATTGATTGTGTGAATCCGTAACCGAGCAACCACTCCCAAAATAATTCACCGGCTTGTCCAGCCCCAACGCTTTCCACGATTGCATGTACCACGCTGCTTCTTCCGAGTTGAACTCATCCTGGAAAGGGACGCAATGTCGTCCGAACGGAGGTGTTCCGACTGTCCATTCCGCAGAGTCTCCTGCCACCCCCATCAACGCGAGAACGCGTGTTTGAGAGGAAGCGTGCGCCCCATCAGCCGTCTGTACCCATCGCTCTTGACGGTGGACGGGGAGCTCGCCAAGACTCCGCGTCTGAAACACCTCGACAAGAGACAGTTGCGACCGACGACGTTCGTGAGACCAAAACGAACGCACCAGACACTCCGCGATCGACTGAGAGATCTCTTCTGAGGATCTTCCCGCTGTCTCTATATCCCGCAACTTCGAACCAAGACAGCACACATCGCCGACTGAGAGTGCTTGGAGATCACACGTCGAGTCTTGGCCTTTGATGCCCAAGGACATGCCGACCTTTACCTTCCCGCCTACCGCCTCACACCGCAGTTGGCTGATGCACGATGCAACTTCCCGTCCCAGAATGCGGGTGGTATTGAGAGAGTCCTCCAACAATACGCATTTCTACGCCATCCGCCTTCTCAATACATCCGCCACAGTATGGCAACTATCGGTCGATAACTCAATAACCCACGTCCACTTCAAGCGAATCTTTGCCGCAGAACACTGCTCTAAATCCGGTTGCTCCAAATAGAAACATCTTTGCGGTTCGGACCATTCCGTCTGATCGCTGTCCCAACTTTTATCCCAAAGGTCAGCCTGTTGCTATCCGGTAATACATAGCAGAAGCGGTTCAGACCCGTTCACCTACCCAGGAGGAAAGCATGTCACCGATCAACCGTCGCACCCTCTGTTCAGTCATCAGAGCCTTCGTCATCTTTAGTTTGGTTATTGCAACTGGATCGATCCTTGGGTGTGCCGGCCATATGACGCTGAGTCATGAAGTCAATCTCACCAGTAGTAACGCCATCTTTCTGACCCCGTCGGAGGAGAAGACGATCTATCTCCAGACTCGGAATACCAGTGACAACCCTAACATCAGCTTTGGGGAGCTCCCGAACAAAATCAAAGCCAAGGGATACGCAATCGTTGATAACCCCGACAAGGCTCAGTTTATCCTCCAAAGCCAGGTCGTGCTCTGCAACAAACTGAAGCCAGGGCAGACCGTCGATGCCTTGATCGCCGGGGGATTCGGAGGAGCCATCGGGGTCGCAGCCGGATCTGCCGCCGCGCTCAGCGGAGCCTCACTCAGCCATATTCCGATACTCGGGGCGGTAGGAGCCGTCGGAGGATTTGCCGCTAGCAAACTCTCGGAAGATTCCATCGTCGCCTGCGTGGTCGACGCGATGGTACAGGAGCGCACCAAGGAAGAAATTCAACAATCTGTCACGACCAACAGCATGCCCGGTCCAGGCGTTCCGCAGTCACAACCCGGGGTCTTTGGCTTTCTGAATCAGCAAAGTGTCTCCCCGCCTCAGGCAGGTCAGGTCACTCAACAAATCAGCGAGATCCGAAAAGGCACGCGCCGCTTCCATCAAGCGAGAATCGTGGCGTCGGACCAAAAGATGTGGCTGTCCGTTCCGGAAGCTAGCAAGATTCTCAGCGGCAAACTGGAGGATTCGCTGGCAGGCCTCTTCTAATGCCCCGATTCGAAGAAGGATTGCTCACTCTCAGTGAGGCGCAGACAGCTCCTCGCTCAATGAACTATCCCCTCAGATCTGGAGACCATGCTGTTTTTCACCATCATCATGCTCCCTCTGCTTGCACTCATCACAATCACATCAAAGCGCTGCGGTTTTGAAATCCTCTTGGAGACCTCCGCCGAAACCCGTGCCCGCGAAGTGACACCCCGCTCCACGAGATGAGTTTGACCGTTTCTTGGTCTCAGTTCGACTCGGTTGAATTCAGGTGGCTTTTGGCGGATCTTGCTGCAGAGAGAACCCCTACTGTTAATACTTAACTATTGCAGATCCTTGCGCAACCTCCTGAACAGTCGCACGATGCGCTCGTCCCGCCGTTACGGGTCGTGGTCGCTTTGTTCGCCTGTCTGGTAAGCTCCACACCATACCTCACCACGCCGTCACTAACACCCATTGCCGTGTCGGAAGTCGGACTTTCAAGGAACATCATGCTCCCCATTGAACCGGCATATCAACACAGACGTGCCACCCCACGACGAGAATTTCTGAACCTCCCCAATGTGTCTGCACACGCCGCTACCACTTGAAAGAGCAGCCAGGTACCATGCGCGATTAAAGGATAGGTTTTGTCGCCCATCGTGAATCATAGCTGCAGCATCAAGGTCGCCAGCGTCAATCGTGGGCTTTCGATCAAATTTCAAAAACCGAACCAACTAACAAGTGTTTGCGTACGTTCTGGAAGAAGATTCTCCTCCTGGTCTATGTCAAGCATGGGCGGCTTACGCACTGCCTATAACCCGGTTTCCGTTCCATTGATTCCTATCAGCCCAAGTCCATACTTCGAAAGGTCGATTCCGATGGGAGGACAAGGACGCATCATTATTCTGCATTCGATCACTCACTCATCTAGCCCGATCAAATACCGCAATCTGCGTAGGCGGACCCCATACGGGATGAATGCTACCCAACGGAACAACGTAAACTGCATATCCATGAGCCGTGCCGATCTTCTGTGACCATTCAGCAAACTCGTTGCGAGACCATTCGAACCGATGGTCAGGATGTCGTCGACCGCGTGTTCGACGCGTATGCCAAACGACGTTATACTCGGCGTTTGGCGTTGTAACGACTGCCCTTGCTGGTCGAACATAATCAAACGCGACACCGACGAATGCATCTAGCTGCGGTGGCTCCAAATGTTCCACAACCTCTATTGCCGCCACGACGTCGTGGCCCAAGAAATCTTGATCGCGGTGCGTGAACAATCCCTCCAACAATTTGACCTTGTCAGTTCCACGGGGTCCTACTGCACTACCTATTCGGCGTCTCGCTCCTGCAATGCATTTATCGTCGAAGTCCACTCCAGTTAGTCGTTCGATTTCGATATCCACTGCCAACTCGGCAAGAAGCCAACCATGCCCGCATCCAAAGTCGATAATTGACCGAGGACCGACATCTCGAATCAGCTGTGCGACAGTCTGAATCCGCATCCCGGCGAGTGAATCCGGCAGCGGTAGCCGCGAACGAGACCCACCCTCGGAATAGGCAACCCGCGGCACGTGGACTCGGCGTTGGGCAATTCCCCAACGCAGCGCTGGGGTCGCTGATTCCAAACGAACGATATCCACCTTTCCACGTAGTTCACGCGATGCTTGAGGAATGACACCTGTTCCATTGGGCAAGCCTTCCACCGCCAAGTCGAAGTCGCTCAAGCGGTCCGCTGCTCGCGTGCCGGCTCTAGATCCAAACAGCCATACTGCTGTCGCCCCCGCGTCATATAAAATTGCTGCCGCGCATCGGACATCCCCCGCCCAATGCTCGCTGACTAGGAGTTCCTTCATCACTCGATCCAAGGTTCCGCGGCATAGACACTCAAGCGCGGTGGTTGAGAGGCTGAAGCGTTGACACTCACGACACGAGCCGGTAATGTGCCGACCGTCTCAGGACAAATCATCGTAACCCAGCGTCGAAACGGGGCAACGGACGTTGGCTGCAATAACCGGTCGATTCGGTCAATTAACCCATCTGGACTCATTGCCGATCCACAGACCAGCTCCACCTTTAGCTCAGATTCTTTCCCATGTCGGCGGATCCCGAGCAGGACAGAGTTCGGCGGAAGATGAAAGTGACCTTCAGTCAACTCGAGCATGGTCATGAGCAGCCCTGGGAACCGATGAGACATGCCAAGCGCGGCGCAGACTGCTTCGAGATCCATTGCGCGCAAACCGTCTCGGCAGATGTAGTAGATCCGTTGAGAGACAGAGCTCGTACAGACCGCGACTGAGACAAAGTGTGGCACGGTACCAGCAATATTCGACAACTCACTGCTCAACAGCGCGGGATCTTCAGGATCGCATTCGACGTAGATCTTGAACTCATCGTCGCAGCGTGGACGCTGAACCAAACCCACGAACGCGCCGAAGTTCAACTTGGATTCCGCTGCAGACACCCTCTGCACGGCTGACATGAATCGTTCAGCCAGATCCCTGCCGTGATAACCCTGTACGATCCGCGCCAGCGCTCTTACTGTGCGCCGGAGGCGCTCTTCGCCTGCCAGCGTGGGATCGAATGGTTGAAATTCGAATCGCAGGGCATCTAACTCGGCCTCGGAAAACGACCATTCTAGTGGCAGTGCGCCAGGCTGAAGCCGATTCGATCGGTACTGCGGGTCAGAAGTAGGGAGTGCAAACGCCTGATCGAAAAGATCACCCAGTTCTCCTTGCAGGAGGTCTACGAAACCGAGCTCGCGCGTCATAGCCCCGAAACGAACCCGGAGATGATCCGACGCGACCTGCTTAGATCGTGTATGCGCAAAGCATGACAACATCGCTCACCTTCACTGGGTCGATTCGGCTGACATCTGTGCCGTTCACGTTCACGGTGCGGGCCAAATTAGCGGAGATGTGTTTCACCTCGAGTTTCCATGGAACTGGGGCCGGATCGCCTGGTTTAGGCGCCGCCACAAGCATAGGCGCTGGTAAGGTAACCTCGTCAAGTGGAAGTCCGCCGACACGATTGGGCTGTGCCTTGAGCGTCAGCGGCTTTGCCGCTCCCGAAGGCGGCGTCAAAGTCACGGTGACCCGGTCATTGTCATCGTAGGTAATGTCGGGCGCCGCGACGAGCGCGACCAGTATCCGCGTGACCTTGACCGATCGTCTGTTTGAGAAGGCGGGAAAGCGGTCCGCAGTTATTGGCAAAATGAGCACGTTGTTGCCGGCCTGACCGTCCGGCATATAGGCGAATGCCTGCCACGCGTCAGGAAATTCGTAACGCCCGCTATACGCTCGGAAAAGTCCCGTCCGACCGCGTTCGACTTCCATGGCCTTAAGCGCATCGGCTAGCTTCTTGGTTGCTGCATCACGCAATATCTCCCCACCCTCACGTGCGGTGTATCGGATGTGGAGGACCACGTCGGAGATCGTACGGTAGTCGAATGGCCGAAATTCAGACGGCAGTTCCAGTCGCCAGGAACTGATGACTCCAGCTCCTTCGAACTGCAGGTAACGCTCGTCGCGCAAATTGAACTCAAAGCTCGCCGGATCGTCACGGCCGGTACTGGTGACCACCGAACGCAAGCCCCCGGCATCGAACTCGAAACGCTGGTCCTCCGCGCCTGTCAGTGCGTATTGCGGCGTTATACGCGGGTCCACACGGATGCGATTGGCAAGGAGGGTGAGTTTGCATGGTACCGATGTATAGGGCCCGGTGACACAGGGAACTGTGATGTTGACTGCCTTGATACGCCGCAGGTAGTGGCCGGGGTGATCGAGATCGAAAATCGCTTCGGGCAGATCGATGAAACAAGCACCTTTCTCCTGGAGGGAAATCAAACCTTCCGGATGAAGGCTGGCGAGCGAAACATTCTTGGTGATCTCGTACTCCCGCGCGTTCTGGTCGAGATAGGCCACCTCCATGCGACGCACATCGTGCAACAACCGCTCGCCAGCGAGCAATCCTTTGCGTAGGCTGTCCCAGTAGCCAAAGCGAACGAAGTCGGTATCAGGCACGGCCAGCTCGCGCCGGAACGCTCTTTCGGCGCGTCGGCTAGTGTCATAAGCCAGCTGGTACGCCTGGAAATAGATGGCCGAGATTTGGCCGACCATCCAGTCATACAGCTCCCGATTCGTGTATTTGGTGCGAAGGAACTCCTCGACCTGCTCGTTCTCCTCGACCTGCCTCAAGTGATTGTCGCGTTCCTTCGTCGACATCGCTTCGCGAATTCGCGCGGCAGCGATGTCCTTGTCAATGCGTGCGATCTCTCGAGAAGCCAGATTCGCTTCTAACTTCCAGTTGTGGGCACGCATGATGAACTCAGCCAGACGCGAGGCCTTCTGCGCTTTGTGTCTGTGATCTGCCGCAGAGCTGCGCCAAAGGTTTGCGATCGCAGTCAGTGCTGGCCCAACATGCCGTCCCCCAAAATCCATCTCAACGCCGATGCCCCAAGGCTCCGCAGCTACGTGAAATTCAGGAATGTAGTAGGAAAAGTTTGATGCTGCGTCCCAGTTACTAGCCGCCTGCTCTGCATTTGCCGCGTCAGCCATCTCGTTCAGTTCGGTGCTCTCCTGTGCGATCATCTTGGCACCGTCTTTTTCTAAGGTAGCCGCACCGGCAACTGTCTGCGCATCGGCGGGAGCAGTGCCCTCGGCAGGAATGGTTGGCGAAGCGCCCAGCAAGGTTACATAGTGTCGATACCGCTCTGCGGCCAACTCGCGCGCAGCTTGTAGCGCCGTGATTTGAGCCTTCGCCTCCTTAATCTGATCTTCTTTGGTAGCGCTCACTCGTTTAAGCAGCGCGACTTCATGAACGGCCTGGATGCGGGACAACTCTTCAGCGTCGCGACGTTCCAAAGCACTGAGGAGCGCCGACCCCAGAGCCTTTACGTCCTGACAGAGCTCCACAGCTTTCTGAACCAGTATCTGGAAGCGATATAGCGGCGCTGGAGCAGCAAGGTCGGCGATGGCCGTGCTCAAGTCCACCCCTGCGGCTGCCGCCTTAACGAGCAGCATGGGATCGATGGGAGGCTCGAACAGAGGAAGGGTTCGACGAATACCCGCCAGATTGAGGCTGTTGCGAATCTTGAACAGCCGGTCAGCCACAGCATCCCAGTATTTCAGCAACTTATCGTTAGGTGGCACGCAGAAGTACAGTAGCTGGGGCACGGGCAGCGGCGGCGAGTCCGGTGACGCAAGTACAGCGTCCACACGAGCCGATGTCAGGACGGCCTCGATATCCGTCAGTTCGTTGGTCAGTGCTGCCAACTGGGGAGCGAGGGTATTGAAAGTATGCGTTACAGGCGTGGCACGCGGAGCAATAACTGGCGGGCGCGGACCGAGTATTTCTGCCGCGAGGATGTAGAGCTGCGTGGCCTCATTGATCGACTCGATGGTGTCGCGCCTGAAGAGCTGATCGCCCCAGGCAATCAGGTTATCGAGGTACTTCATCACCACCGTCTTCTGGAACGCGACGGTTCGCACCCTGGCCACGGCAAACGGTTTGAATGGATTCGCCACCCATTCGTTCAATTGTCGCGAGAGATCTTCATCCGGCAGCCCCTTGGCCAAGGCTTCGAGCAGCTTGTCGATACGCTGTCTCAGATAATCCTGCTGTTCGTAGAACGGTCTTGTTCTCCAGTATTTCGCGGGAACGGCGGCACTCGACACGTCCGTCGGATCGAATATGGTGTGGAACCACTTCTGTGCCTCCTCGAAGCGCTGATTCAGCATCAACTTACAGGCGATCATCAGCGGGGCATGGAAGAACAACTCCCAGTTGTATCCGGCATACGCTCCATCAAAATCGAAGTCCACATCCTCGACTGGATACTTGTCCTTCTTCACCGAGTCGCCCATGCCAACCAGATTCGTTGGCCCATACCGAGACTCGAAAGTGGCAGCCTGCTGAAGCTGCGTCGACCGTCTCAGCAATCCATTGAGTCCCGACAGATTCAGATCCCGGATCATGGGGCAAACGTAGGGGTGGTAGTGCGTGCGGAATTCGTAGCGGCGCACCGTGACCGAGTATCCGCCCAACACGCCGGGCAGAAACATGCGGTCGGGGCTCAAGTAATCGCTGATGGTGACCGTCTTACGGTCCCCAGTCGCCACGAGTTCTCGCCCTTTGCTGCCCTTGATGGACTGCAGCTGAGTTTTACGGGCTTTGGTAGCCAGCGCCATCTTCCCAGTCGCCAGGGTAGGTACGATAGGCGCTGCCATACCATTGGCCACCGGAGTTATCACGCTTCCAGTAGCGGTCGCGTACTGATAGCGAATGACCGGGACCGGATTCCATCGTTTGACAATTGGACCGATCGGGTCCGGAATCGGGTCTGGCTGGTAGTAGATGTTATCGATCAAATCGATGAGCTTCGGATCGATCCGCTCTGGACGTGTCCAGACCCAAATCCATTCCGACGCTTCCCTTGGCACGACGAAGAGCGTTTCAGCATCATCGTGGAAAAAGAAGGGCAAACGGCCTGTGAGGTACTGCTCTTGGTGGGGGGCGAGTAGCCTAAATGATTCGTTGCCCGGAGTACGTCGTAGGACGACTGCCGAATCGGTACCAGTAACTCCTTTCGGCAGCTGAAGCGTGCCGTCGGATAGATTGATAGAAAATCTTGTCGCACCCGTAAAGGGATCATACACAGCCTTTATCCCTTCCTCTTCGAACCCCATACCCCATGCCTGTGTGTTTGGTGGGGGAAATACGCCAACGTTATATGGCTGAAAAATAGTGACCCGACCGTTACATCCACTAAACCACCATCCTTGAGTTATAACCACCTCACCGGGCCGAACCATATTGCCGTATTTATCTATCTGCGGCGATATGCTCCTTGATGATTCATACCAGACCTTGAGTTCCGGTCCGTTCGTGATAGCGCGGAAGACGTGCTGCTCTCGCCGATCATTGGGCGGATCGCCAGCAGGAACAATCGCAGATCGAATCGCGACATCTGTCGGTGTCGTCTTCTTCGGCCCCCAGCGGCCTTGTCGATACTCGCTCCACGCCAGTTGGATCTCGAAATACGATTCGGTCTTAACGTCGTCAGGCCCGCTCCCACCCGAGGAAGGCTGCGTCGTCTTACGAGTGAATATAGGCCAGAAGAGGTAGAGCCGTCGATTCCATATGAGCGGCAGAATCTGTCCGCCTGGAATATCCAGATCGAGCCGCTGCCACGGTGTCCACCGTGCCTGCCCGACCCATTTGCGATAGAAGTAAGTGGGCGGGTCGGCATGTGTGCGGGCGAAGACGTGGTATTCGTCGGGCGCCCCTCCCTCTCCGGGCTGATGGAAGACCCCGGCAACCTCAAGCCGGGCCACCTCGTCGAGCCGCGCCAAGTAAGTGATGTAGGCCTGTTCAGCCGACTCCGACGTGACGTCCGACTGGAGCAGTGTATTCTCCAGTTCAAGGAAGAACGGTGACTTGTCGTCACGCAGCTCCGGTTCCACCCAATTCTCTGGGTAGAGGAAAATCTTCAGGTCGGCTTCCCACACTCGGTATTGCTTCTTGGAAGGCCATTGCCGCCAGCCGATGTCTTTCGATTCATCGGCCGTCACCTCTGGCTCAAGGTTCATCAGGCAGCGCTGCACAAACAGTTGTACCGATCCGATGGCTTGTTTGAGACGAGACGTCAGGACGACCGGATGGGTTTCCACATCGATCAGTAGGTGCGAATACATGCCGTTTGTGTCGGACCATGCTTCACCCTTGGCAGCATCCGGACGGACGACGAGGTACGCAACGAGCGCCGCCCTACGCCTCTCGCGTAATTTTTCCTCCAGTGGCCGGATCGCATCCGGCCACTGATCGGCGGCGTACGCCCCTTGCACAGCACGACGTGCAGCAATCCCTGCGTTGTCATCTGGAACTGCCGCGACCCAGGCCTTTGCCTGCTGCGTGTTCGAGCCAAGTCGTTGGAGGCGTCGTCCTATGTCTCGTAGACGAGCGAGACCGAATTCGTCGACCATGTCTTGGGGGAGCATCACTCCAATGGATCCGGCGAGTGCGGTCAGTTCCTGCACATCCCAACCTGTCAGAGTCGCGAGGCGGGTAGCAACGGAGTTGGCTGTCGCGCTGGGTTGGCGAGCCTCCAAGAACACGGCATCCGCAGTGGATTCTCCCCCAGGTAGCCCAGTCCCGATGCGCCCGAGGTCGCACAATCTTAGCCAAGCAGCGAACCGCACCGGATCAATCGCTTCTGCCTTCGCTGGCAGATCGGTGAGCATGAGCCACGGCGCTTGTATCGCTCCACCACCCCAGTGCACCTTGCGGGCTGGTACCGAAGTGGCCAGGGCGCCGAGCCAATTGATCACGCGGTCGGAGAGTTTCATCACGCCAACCATGGCCGCGATCTTCATCATCCGAACGCTGATCTCGAACGGTGCTGGGAATACTGTTTCGGTCGGTGGAACTTCCGGATCGCTTGCAGCGAACGGTTCTTCCAAAAAGGTATCAATACCCTGCTTGCCGACGCTCGTGGGGTGCGGTAAGTCGCGCGTCAGCAAGCGGTCGACGAGGCGGTACTTCAGTCCGACCGCCTCGGCCACCAGGCGGACGATGAGACGTGTCGCATCACTGGTGCGCCTACGGCCAAGCACCAGTGACAGTACCATCGACAAACGGTCTGCGGGTTGTGCCTGGTCGAACAACGTGTTGGCGATCGCCTTTGTCAGGAACTGGTTGTCGGCGGCCGGAACAAAGGCGTCGGCAGCGGCTAGCAATGCAGCGGTCGCAGCCTGAAACGCGGCATCAGTCGAAAGTGCATCGAGTGCTGCCTTATCGGAGACGCTCATGGTGCCATCGAACGACAACCGTTGGGATGCGGGATCGAACGCGATGCGAGAGCGCAACGCCAGTGGAAACATCAATCCGGCAGGCAGAGCTACTAATGAAGTGGACAGGGTGGGCCACACGTAGGCTCGCACGCGAGTCTGGGCAAACGATCGAGGCTGTGCGAAGAGGTCTTCGATTGCATCCCTGTAGTTTTGTGGCGCAAAAGCGGCCTTGAGCGTATCTCGCTCAGCAGTCGTGAGCGGCCCGCGCAGCGTGAGCGTCTTCGCAACAGGATCATGCGAAAGCCGCGCAGCGGAGGCTTGAGGCACAGTAAATCCGGGAGGGGCCGGATCGAGTGTTGTAATGTAGTTCGCGGTGCCGCCGATTGCAGCAACGACCTCGTCGACCATCGTCGCAGGCCACTTGAGGGCGGCAAGTTCTCGTTTCAAGTTGTCGCCTGCCGGATCCGGCCGTGGCGCTGTTGCATCGCGGATAACTTTCAGTTGTCGCCGGATCTCCGAAATCAGTTCTGCGGGTGCACCCAGCGGGGGCGCCAGCGCCGCCGTGTCAGGCGCCACGTGGAACAATAAGTAGCCGAGATCCGCGATCTCCAGTCCCGATTCTCGTATCTTCGTAACAAGATCGCCAAAACGCAATGTGTCCGCAGTTGCTGCCGGGTCGAAAGGATTGATACCAGCTAGCGATTTGAGCAAGAGAACATCCGAGACGGAGAGCTCCAGGCATCGCGCTAGTACAGCGTGACGGTAGAGGGCCGAGAGATTTGCCAAGGTCAGATTGTCGTCGTTTGCGACCCCTGCCGCCTGAAGCGCGGCGAGGTCGGCCGCGGATATGCCCAGCGCCGCAAGAATGGGCGGCGTATGCTTCGACACCTTCGCATCCGCTGGATTTCCCGCAACGATCGCAAGTTCATTGCCTGCACCAAGGGTAAACGCCGGATCAACTGGCGTCAGCACATCGGGGTTCAGAAATAGCCGCCGGTAAATCGGGGCTCGTCCACCGGTCGGTATCAACGCCCAGAGCGCAACGATTTCTTCCACACCGCGCCCAAAGGCAACTCTTAGCCGAGTGACGTGAGACAGCTTTAGGAGCGCGGGCTCATCGAGCTGACTCCCGCAGAGCGCGACAAGTACGCGATCAAGATCTTCTGGCTCGCCGACAACCTTGCGCCAGAGTCGTACGAAACGCGTTAGCTTGTCCAAGATCGGCTCAGTCAGATTGGTCAGCGTTAACTTGGCCGTATCGCAGGTGGCCAATTCGTTCGGGTCGGCTGAAACGATGCGCACCGTAAGATTGGGATTGACGAATTCACAACCCAGGACGCGAACTAGCTCCTCGTATTCCAGTCCCGATCGGCGCAGTACTTCGCGCACCCAGCCTAGGGATTCCAGCCAGCCAAGCGGCCTGTCCGCAAAGTCGTTCGACGCCGAGTCGAATACTCGGACAATGTTTCCGTTCTGCTGCAGGCCCCAGTACTCCCATGGCTGACGGCCGGGGTTCATCGTTCCGGTAACGCACCGCCGCTCGGCATCGCTCAAACCTAGGTGCTCGGCGCACGTCACGACATCGTCAAGAGCCACGGTCGGTCCTCCGGCGAACAACTCGGCCATCAGCTCGTGTCGAGGACTACTAAGATGATCGAGGAACAGGCGCGTTTCCTCTGTTGGCAAGTCCAAGGGGAGAGACCAAGGGAAGACTTCACCTCGCAGCACCTTGTAGGCATCTGGATTCACGTGTTCAGGAACCGCGGCAAGGCTCGCCGCCGATGCGCCCGTCTGTGGCCAGGCGCCGGTCACACTGACTGCGGCAGCGTTCTTTGCGATCGAGTAGAGCACTGAGCCATCCGTAATCGACCACCGTGCGGATGGCACCCCGACGACTGCGCGTGCGTTCACGGACAGTTCGATCTGCTCGGCGCCGAAGGCGGCACGAACCGCTGCCGAAATTGTCTTCGCGTTGAGTTCCGCTTCCGCAGCCGCCGGCAGATCGAACGGAGCGAATGGCGCGATGCGCTGCTCTAGGATTTCGTTGACCAGATCGGTGTACGGGAGCACCGTATTTGTGTTGGCGCAGGTGAGTTCAACCTCGCCTAGGTCTGGTCGACGCTCAAAGAGGATCTCCCGTGCTGTCTTAAAACCCTTCGTCGGATCTCCAGGTACCTTGAGCTTGGTGGAGGTGCGGTCACCAAGATAGGCCAGTAGGTCAGGAAAGTATGCGGCGGGGCTATGGACCGAACGGCACTGGTCACAACCACACAGATTGAAGGTGCCAAAGAGCGTTTCCAGGTTTGGGATCTGCCTGCCAGTCACGGTCACCGGTGAGTGCATCATGACCGTATAACGAAATGCTCCATCATCAATAGACCAGTGGAGAGAGGGGGTTTCAACAACCACCCGGGCATTCGATGACAGAGTGATTTGCTGCGAGACGAAAGCCTCACGTATTTCCGCCGAAAGGCTTGCTTTGTTGAGCTCCGCTTCCGATGTACTGGGAAGGATGAATGGATGAAAACTCGTGTCTAAGACTCGCGGTGCAAGGGTGTTGAACCCAGGGCTGTGCTGGGTGACCAGATCGAGAGCAGCCGCCGATATGCGTGCAGCTTTTTCGTAGATCAATACCGCGTTCTGAGCGCTGATCCCGGTGCCGCTCACCTTCTGCAGAAAGACACCTTGCCCAAGGCGGGCGACCGCGAGTGATGAGCTCAAACCGGTTGAACGTAGCACCTGCTGCTCGTCGTAATTTCGCGTCAAATTGAACAGCCGCTGCGTCTCTTCAAGGTGGCCGATCACGGACTCCTTGTTAGCTATGCCTTGCAGCAGGGCGGGGTTCTTGTCCAGATAGGGACGCACTCGGCCACGCCCCAACTCGAAGCCGGCAGCGCCAGACGTCACGTTCTTCCAGAACACTTTAACGTCACCGGGTTGCTTAGCATCGGCTTGGGCTTTGAATGCCAGCACCTGCGTCGGCATCGTGTCGGCCACGATGCGCGCGACCGTCGCCGCGTAGATCTTCGCTTTCTCCTCTGCGTCCTTGCCGGGAATTGACGGCGGAACACGTTCGGCCTCGGGCACGCCCGGCGCGTTGATGAACTCCAGCCAATCTTTCTCCGAAAATGCCGCAAAGTCGGTCACCGCAATGAATTTTCGTTCCCGCTGTTTTTCCAGCAATGTCTTCACTAGCGGCAGATGCCGGCCAGTAAGGGCAGTCAGTTGCAGGGCGAGCTGCGCTTTCGGCACCACTTCCTTGAGCTGAGCGTCTTCCTTGAGTGCATCCCATAGTTTTGCAGTCGGCCCGGTGTGGGTGAGCACCTTCGCGACCAACGCGTCCACCTTGCCTTGGTCGGCAATCACGGACTTAAGGACAGCCCCGAGCCGGGGACGCCCGGCAACCTCTTTGTCGGCCGCTGCGAAAGCTATCGCGTGCTCGTCGAATTGTTTGCGAATCTTGCGCACCTGACCCAAGATCCTGCCGGGCGCGATTCCGTCGCGCACAGCCCCCACCAGCGCGCGTGAGCGCGTACCGGGTGGAACAGCCAGCAATTCAGGCAGATTCGTCGGTAGCCCTTTGCGAGCCAATGCGTAAAACACCTCTGGATCACCCTTCACCTCGGCCGCCATCTTGTGGGCCGCGATGAACGCCGCGACCCGGCCGGGCTCCTGGGCCAGCTTGCCAGCCAGCAGCGATACGTCCTGGTGTTTCTCGTCCTCAGTCAGATCAGCAACACGCAAGTCACCCAGATAGGGCTTCAGTTCCTGCGCCAGTTGCTCATACTCGGACCAGACCTTCGTGGGCCCACCATCGATCCGCAGGCGGAACTTGACCACTCGCTGGGCCGAGAAACGGGTTGGTGATTCGACAAGAAGCTTCTCACTGCGCTCCTCTCCTTGCGGCAAGTCGAAGACGCGCACGAACACATCGGGCGGGCGGTCATTGAGAACCCGGGCAAGCGCCTCGATCCGACCGGGGTTGAAGTAGATTTCAAAGTTGCCGTTCTCATCGGTCTGGTCAACGCCAATTGCAATGTCCTTGCGCAATTCACGATGAAACACGCGCACTGTCAGGTTGGGAATCGGAAGTCCGCCGCGATAAAGTACTTGTCCGCGCACCACATACTGAAACTCCGGAGCGGAGTCGTCTTCCTGTGGGATCACGCTGTTCAGCGTGACCGCTGTACGGTCGTCAACTTCGCCAGTGGTCTGCAGACCATGCTCTTTCTGGAATGTGCCCACCAATTTGCTGGTGACTCCGGCAAAAGTCTGTCTTTCACGTTCCTGCTTCAGCGCAGCTGCCAGTTCGCGCCGTGCACCTTCGTTCTCCCGAAGTAGAAGGCCCCTGTCGAGCAGAAATAACAGACCATCCTGCAAGTCCAAGACTGTGGGCCCCTGCATTTGCTGCTTCAACGGAAAGATAATCTGTCTCATTTTGGGGGCTCCTCCAATCGTCTGCGTACGGCTCAGGCATCTAGTGTAGCTGCCTTGGCCACTTGTTCCACCAGCACATCCCGGCGCACAAGGTATTCGAAACGTTGGTCGTCACCAACCACCGGCACAAAGCGGGTTGGCATTGACAGTATCAGCCTCACCTGTTCTGCGGAGTTCTTGGATCGTAGTTCGCTGGAGCGAATCACCTCCGCTTGCAAGTCTCTGCCGAGACCCTGTTCAATGGCATCTGCAGTTATCCAGTTCGCGTGCTCGTGAGTATTCGTGGCTGTGTCAATCATGACCCACTCCTCCGCGTTCGCCGGCGGTGGAAACCCTGGTTGCTGAACCCGTTGGAGAAATTCCTGGAGGAGATCAATGGCTGCACCAGGATCACCTGGAGCATATGGATAGCCAAGCCTTCCAGTCGGTGACACAACGACCACATTCCGCTCTGATGTAATTGCCGCGTATGCGTCCGCATAGGCTTGCTCGAGCCATGAATACCGCTTGGCGAGCGCCCAGCGGACGGTCGCTGGGTCCGCCCACCCAACAAAGCGCTTCCTGACATCGCCAGATGTCTCCACAAACACGAAGCACTCGATCCCCTTCATACGGGCAAAAACGACGGCCATGATGAAGAGGCGGGACGTCAGCCATTCCGATCCGGTGCCAAGGTTGATCTCGGCGTAGTCACCCGTGCCCTCATCCGCCAACTGGACGAGGAACGTTCTCGCTGTGCTGTCTTGAACCTGGACCGCCGTGGCCCTGTGCCGAAGATCCAACGCTGTGGGGGTACCGGACCACTCGGAAACAACTGGCTTCGCGATCGCGAGTTCGAGGGAGACGCCTGCGAATTCAAGCTTCTTGACGCGACCGGCCAGACTCTCGACAAACATCGGAATCTGTGATCGATAGGCGAGGAGAATGAGCAGCGCGATTGCAGGCCAGATCACAGCGCTGAGCGCCGCGGCTATATCAAGAGTAATGTTCATCGTGTCGATCCTCCGGCCAGATGTATCAGACTACAAGTGATGGCCTGATTGAACGCTCCTTCGGTCTGCCCCCACTCACGACAGTCAGTCAGCCGCCAGGCTTTGCACAGAAAGTCCTCCTTGAACGCATGAGTTGGATGTCGCCCACCCGCATGATCACTATGTTGAACGTGGCGTCGATGCGGCGATAGGTTTCGTCCTGCGTCCGGCGTATCGTCTTGTATTCCACTTTCCTGAGGTCGACGATGGCCTTCAGGCCGGCAGCGACTTTGCCGAAGGCATTAATCAGATCGGTGAAGGGTTTGAGTTCCATAGCCGCCTTTCCTTTTGATTTCACCACAGGTCAAAATAGCGGCCCAAGTGGAAAGCACCCAAGCCGACGGCAGCTACAATTCCTACCGCAATTAGGACTGGCGCCGCAGCAACTGCTGCCGCGCCGACGGCAACACCGGCGGCACTTGCGAGCATGATCCCTGCCCCGGTCGCAATAGCTGCCCCGGCAACGACCCCTACACCACCTGCGATCGCTCCCGCCGTATCTCCGCTCTGGTAAGCCCTATATCCGGAAATGCCGGACGTGACAGCTAGTCCCACGCCTCCTACGGCGAGGCCAAGCGTCACCGCACTTGCACCTGCAATCGTTGCTGCAGGCACCGCCAGTGCATACATTTCTATCCCGCTTCCTACAACGGTCAGTGCATCTCCCGCAGCCATCGAGTAGTCACCCTGCGCAATGTCGTTGCCAAGTGAATAGGCCGAGATCCCCATGCCAATCGGGCCAAGGACTCTGCCGACACGGCCCAGGTTTTTCATTAACGGCCGGCTTTCTCCAGATGCGACCGCGATGCGACGGGCGATTTCATAAGCATAGCGAGTTCTGGAAGTTGTCCCTCCCTCGACTCCAGGCAGCCTCGAAGAATAAGTGCTTACCATTCGCCCGAAACTCCGCTCCCCCTCGATTGCCTCCGAGATCATTCGCCCAGGAGGAGTCAGCGTTTGTTGAGTTGCGAGCCGACGCGCGTTCCTCCCTGCGGAGGCAGCTTGAGCCTCTGTCCAAGCACCTACTGCGTTTCCTTCGGCCGCAGCCTCATTAATGGCACCCTGAGCACCTTGAGATGCAGCGCGATTGGCCCGTTCATACCGACCGCGTTGGTAGGCATCGTGCGTGGTTGCCGCACTGGCGATGTTCCCATGAGGTGGCGGCTCGGCGGCGTCAGGGGTCGCACTGGTTGAGGGCTCAACAGGATCAGGTGAGGCAGGTGATGACGGCTGAGAAGGCGCGTCCAACGGCGGCGCGACGGCAGAGCTCGTGGGAGGAGGTGGCGGAGGGGTTACGGTGGCGCGACGTGGCGTAGACCGAATTGTCGCCTCAAGCGTCCAGGTTCCTCCGGGAACTTGTCGTGAGCTATGACTTTCGAGATCAAACTCAATATTTGGGCTATAAGATATCCTCGAATTGGAGGCGTTAATGCGCCGATCAACGTCAGGCCCGACTCTTCGCCTGAAATCGTTGATTGATGGGTTTTCTGACCCGGTGAACTGATCGCTCTGGACACTGTACAGAAAATGCTCTTCATTCGGAGTACCCTTGTGCCCAGAGTGGTCTCTAATTCCTACGGGGTTATTACGGCAATACCTGAATAGATCAAACCCGTCAGCAAAACCTGCTGGATCGCTGCTCGTCCATCTCGCCAGCCAGGGAGCGTAATACCTCGCCCCAAAGTAGTACAACCCGGTCTCTTGATCCCGCTCTTTGCCGCTGAACCGATACCGCTTTAGACTGAGATCGAATCCGGATCTGGCCGAGCGATAGGCCGTCGTACCATACGGGTGGTATTCCTCGTAGGAGATTGGATTGCCATCCTCGTCCGTTTCCAGCACCGCAGAGCCGAGGTGATTGCCAGATTGGTAGCGGGTCAGCGCGACGTTGAGCAGATTGGCCTGGTCATCGTTATCATCGTCCCGCGTCTTCGTATCGACCTGCGCGATGTGGCCTGTGTTATCGTCGATGTGAACCGTCCAGCGTTCCAGGCGCAACTCATTGGTATTGCGCCGGCGGCGGCGGTGGATCATCACCGCGCCCAGGAAGATCCATTCGAGCTTCAGGTTGCCGTTGCGCTCGATGACCTTGCGCAAGCGCTGTCCACCCAAACCAGAGACGTAGTACGCCGTGCCACCCCCGCCTAGATCGACGCGCCGCAACTGGTCCGTGAAGTTCCAGTCCATCGTTGCAAGATGAGGCATGCGGGTCATGTTGCCATAGACGTCATAGGCATAAGTGCCACTGTAGGGCCCACCGTCCGGATCGCCGGGCATACTGGTAGCGGTCAAGCGGTTGGTGCGATTGCCAGGGGCGTCGTCGAAGGCATAGCGATAGTGACGTGTCCAGCCACCACCGCTTCCTGCCTGGGGCTGGAAGCGGTGTTTCAGGACCTTAATGTTGCCCAGCAGGTCGTATTCGTATTCCTCGATGTAGTTGCGTACTGCATCAAGGTTGTTCGGGTGCGGGAGTGGGACAAAATCCAGGTCGGTATCTGTGCGTACAGCGTCGTTGACGCCACCGGCGAGTTCGCGACCTGTGGCTCGGATGAGTTGGTAGATCGCGTCGTATTCGTACAGGCTTTCCGGCTTGACGACGGCGTTGTTGAAGTAGTGAGTTTGCTGCGCGGCGTCATGGATCTGGGTGATATTGCCGACCGGGTCGTAACAGTAGTTCAGGTTCTGTAGACCTTGCGTCTGCGGATTGGTGCCAGGTTTATGGGTGAGCAGACTGGTCAGGCGGAAGGTCTTGGGATCGTAGAAGTAGCGAGTGAAGACTTCATTGCCATACCGCGCAAACTGGCGCTGACCTTTGGCATCGTAGTCCTGACCTTTGAGAAACTCGATGAGGTCACCCTGGCCCCTGATCTGCGCCTTGAGTGAAGCCAGAAAGTTGGCCTCGTTGTAGGTGGGCACGATGATTGTGCCGTCTGGCAACGTGACCCGCGTCGGGCGGTTCAGTGCGTCGTATAGCGAGCTGGCCGTGAAGACTTCGGCGGTCTCCAGCGCCGGATCGGCAGTGACCTGGATGGCAGCGACATCCGCCTGCCCGGGCAGCGCACTCCAGTCGAGATCGTTCCTATAGTCCTTGGCCAGGATGCGATCGACGGACTTCGGATTGCCTTTGAAGTCCAGCTGCGGTACTCGTACCATACCGGCTTGGTCAAAGATCAGGTGAGCGGTGCCGAGTAGATTGAGCGTCTGTGCAGTGGCTTGTCCCAGGCGGTCGCCATACACGACATAGGTGAACAGGATCTCGGCCTGCCCAGCCTGCTGCACGAATGTACTGACCGGGCGGTGTAAGTTGTCGTACTCGGCACGGAACTGACGTCCGTGTTCGTCCCAGGTCTTGACGAGGGCCCCGAGCACGTTCTGAAAGGTCCAGCGGCGTCCTTTTTCGGCGCTGTCGCCGACTATTGGAGTTCCCGCCATGCCGACGAATCCGCCGGCGACTTCACGCTGTGCTTGATCAAACATCTTTGAGAGGCGCCCGGTCAGGTCGCTCTCCGAGCGTACCGCCGCCGTCTTGCCGCCACCGTAATCGGAGACGGCGTAGACAGGCCGCCCAAGGCTGTCGAAATGGATGGCACCCGATGTATCAGCGTGCTTGGCGGCAAGCCAGGCGGCACGGCGTTCGGGATCGTTCAGAGGCTCCGGCTGCGCCGCCGGGTCGGGCATACCGCGGTCGGCATACCACTGGCTTTGCTTGACGGTGTCGTTGGCGTCAAAGACCTTCTGCCACCAAGGCGTGAACTCGACCTTGGCAAACGTGCCGTTTGGAAACAGCGTGCGGATGTTCCGCCCGACCGGGTCGTAGTAGAGGATGGGTGTCACCCCGATTTCGCGCAGCACCTTCTCGTCTTCGTACTCATGTGTAGTGCTGAAATAGGGTTCATACTGCTTGACCGGCTTTCCTTTGTTGTTGAGGACCGTACGCCCGTTACCCACCCAGCGCGGATCAGCATCCACTTCCACCTTGTTGCCATTTGGATCCACCTGGAACGCCTTGCCCGGGTGCGCCTCGGCCTTGACCATCGCTACGCCACCGCTACCGTTGGAGTAGGCATAGCTCTCCTGCCAGCGGGGATTGGCGGCGCCGTACTGCTCGCGCGCAAAGGTGTGGGCGAAATTGGGGTTGCGGTTGTTCTTCCAGTTGAACAACTCGTATTCCATCCTCGTCGTCGGATCAGCCAGCGTGTCTCCGTCCGCTGAACCGGCCTTGCCCATGACGGCAGTCTTGACCACCATACCCAACTCGTCATGTTCGACGGCCGAGCGGTTTCCGTTTGCGTCGGTCATCAACACCGGACCGAGCACGCGGTAGTCATTAATGGCGGTGATAACGTTCCACGGGGCCTGTGTGACTTCTACCTTTTCGATCAACAGGCGATACTTATCGAAGGTCGCGATCGTCTCCAGTCCGAAAGGATTCTTGGCACCGATCGGAAGGTAGAAGGTGTCCCTCGGATTCGCTGAATAGACCGCCGTCCCGGAGGGCACCCACCAATTGGCATCACCCGCAAAGTGCACATAGCCCGCTGCCGTAAATTCAGCATCGTTGATCTTGCCGGCGTAGTGGGCGGCCGTGACTCCGGGCGTGAACGCGAGCTTGTAGCTCTGATGACCGAGACCCAGTGAGTCCCATTGGCCCAATGGGAGGGGATTCAGGGTGTTGTCGAGGAAGAGTGTGCGGCTCTGGGAAAGTAGGCGCTTTTGTGCCGTTGCGCCATCTGCGACGATTTCATAGTCTATCGGGGCAGCTGTGGCGATCTTGTTTTTGATCTCTTCAAATAGGAAGAATGTGCCGTCTGGCACGATACCCGTGATTTCGTAGTTTCTGGATTCGAAGGGAACACGCAATCGATAGGCTTCGACCGGCACGGTTTGCAAAATGTCGGGCGTGTAGTCCGCCTCAGCATAGGTGATGTAGCGATGTTGCTGATCGTCGGTGACCTTGTCGGGAAGGGAGGCATCGGTCATCTTACGGCCATACACGACCGCACAAGATTTTCGGGCGTTGCCATACTCGTCGAGATCTAAGCCGAAGCTGTGCGAGATGCGAGGATCAGAAGGATTGCGCTCGTAGTTGAGTGAGATCGATTCATGGCCCACTGGACAGAACACGCCGTGCCGCTGGCCGCCACGTGGCTGTACCCAACGAATCTCGAAGTTGTTCTCGCTGACTGTGTAGGGGTGCGCTTGTTCAGCTGAGCCGTCGTAGCTGTAGATTTCCTGGCGCAGCGGCAGGCCCTTTAGCGCGCGGACGCATTCGCGCAGTTCGCTGGCGCTCAGCCCTACCGGCAGAATCGGTTCGGGGATGTGCTGTTCTTGGCGGTAGTACTCGTGCCGATACTGATGCAGGATGCGAGGCTGGTCGAGAAATGCCCCGGTGTGGTACCAGGTTCGGGTTGTGACCGGCGACTGATTGAGCTCCGGTGCCTGCTCTTGTGCACCTCCCACTGCCTGCACGCCCACGACATAGTCTTCAAAAGCCTCGGTGTCGAACTGCTCGACCATGCCGAAACCTCGAAACTCGCGTTCTTCTCCATCGAAATAGCCATGATGGTAGGCGTAGCGCGTGACGAAGCGGTTGCGGGTGATGTGGTCGAAAGTTTGGACGCGTTCGACCACGTGCACTGGAAACGGCAGACGCGTGAACCAGGGTTTGCCGTCGCGCTTGTCCTGCAAGTAGAACTTTGTCGAGGGGGCGTATTCGACGCGTGTCGCCGCCCCAAGATTATTGATGGTCTTGACCAGCAAATGCGGCTTCTGCCCGCCCATCAGATTCACGTAGCGCATTGGCCGCCGCGTGTCGCCCAGCAAGGGTGAGGACCAAACCAAACAGGCGGTACCATTGCCGAGCAGGTCGACCGGGACGATGCTCACGAGGTCATCAATGCGAGGAAATATTTTCAAACGTTGCGGCTGGCTCCAGTTATTGCCCGACTGATTGAAATAGAGACTCACTCCGTCACGATGCAGATAGATGATGTCGGTGGTACCGCTACCGTCGAGGTCGGCCAAGCGGATGCGCTTATGATCGAACTGGTCCAGGTTGTCGAACCAGGGCGCGTTGTCCATCGTCACTTTGGCGCCGAATCGGCCGTAGCCCAGGTTGGGCCAGTAGCAGACGTCGCCGTTACGGATACGGACAATGTCGGTGAGACCGTCACCTGAGAGATCGGCCAAGTAGATCGACTGCGTGCCGTCCGCGAAGACAACGCGCGGGCCTTTCTCTTCATCGAAGGGCTGGGAAACACGCTGCGCTGGGCCGAATCCTTCCTCCGCCAACGAGGGGTGCCAGACAAAGGCATCGTCCTCGGTGATGAGCACGTCGGCGTGGCCGTCGCCGTCGAGATCGACAAACTTGAGGTTTGGATCACGCATGTCGCGGTTGAGCCTCGAGGTAAAAGGCCGGAACGGTTCCCACCCTTCTTCGAGATCGTGCTCAAAGAGGCCGGACATAGGACCATCCAGCACGGCCAGGTCCGGTTGACCATCGCCGGCGAGGTCCATGAACTCTCCCCCACCGCTCAAGGCGACATTGGGCTTAAAGGCGACGGTTTCCAACGGGGCGAGCTTCGCCTTCACGACCTCGCTGCCATCCGGTAACTTATCGGGGATGGGACTCCAGTTGCGCTTATAGAACCAGGCGCCGCCCTGCTCGCTCAAGATACCGGGAATGCCTTCACCGTGAAGATCGGTCCATTGGTAAGCGTTTCCATCCACACCGATGGGCAGGTTCTCCAAGCTCGCCGGATCAACATCCTCGACAATCTCTTGTACGATAGGCTCGGTGTATTCGAATTCCACCTGCGGCAGGCTGCGACTGTCGTAACCGCTGTTGATGCGGCGGTAGCCGGTCTGCGCAACGGCCTTCAGGAAGCTGTAGACGGGATTACGAACATCAGCAGGGTTGACTTCGTCTGAGTAAGTGCAATCAGTCGAGCGTACCAGGCAATTGTGGCCAACCCCGGCCTCACCTGGGAAGTGATGGAACATCAGCACACGCTGGCAAGTCCTGTAGGTTCGTACTTCGAACCCAGCACGATAGGAGGAAAACGGATCCTTCCGTGGGTGCCATATGCCCGTGTCGTTGGGTGTCGGCGCGTTGGCGTCATGTTCGCCATAGTCGAAGATCACTTGGAACATCCATGTGTTGCTACCGTCATCGGTAGGACGTGCGGCAGGTGGTTCGGGCCAAGCCGCATCCGCCTTCAAGTCCGGAAAGTACGGCACACGATTGCCGTAGCGGATGCTCTTGAGATAACGCTGTGCCTTGCGGGTCTCGTCTGTTCGGTTACGCTCGTGCGTCTTTGGCACGGGGTTGCCATTCGAGCCCTCGAGTATCCGAGCCGAGTCCTCGGGCTTATAGCCATAAACGATGACATTGCCCGTGTCATCGTGGCTTTGGCAGATCAGCCAGCTGAAGATGCGGCCTGAGTGCGAGGGATCTGCGATACGGCTTTCCGCTGTCCTACCGTACCAGCTGCTGATGTTGTCCTTAGAGATCGACCGCCAGAACACGTCGCTTGCGTCGGCGGTGTTGGTCCACCGCTCAATACGCGCAAACAGGCCCTCGATGCGCGGGCGGTAGAGGCGGATCTGATACGTTTGGTTATTGACGGTGCGTGACTTATCGTGGATCTGTTGCTGTCCATTCTGAATGACCCAAGCACCGGTGGCATCCCTTTCAAATTCCGGCACCAGATCTTCGGCACCGGAAAGGGTGAAGACATCGCTGTCAGCCGCTTGCCCATGACCATCGAGATATGTGGGCAACCCTTTTTCTGTCTTGCGGGTGATCACAGGAAGCGAGAGGCTCCACCCAAATCCAAATGGGCCATTGCCGGCGCCCGAATCATAGGAAAGCGCCAGTTGGGGGCCGAAACCTGAGCGTCCAGGAGAGGTGGTGATCGGCACAGTCATGGAGCCAGTACCGGTGACCGGATTCGCGGAGAATTTCTCACCTATTCCCCGGATCGCGCCACCACCCTTTGGAAGAGAAATGGAGGGAGCGGCGACGTGAAATGAGCTTTGAATTGGAGCAGGACCGGATTGCGAGATGGCGTGTGACGGGGACGGTGCTCGTTGCGGATCGGCCGGGTTTCCGTCGGGTCGACTCTCCATTAGACCACCTTAAACGTGGGCAACGACCGGCCTGGCTGCTCAGAGTTCTTAAACCACCTACGTATGAAAGTAAACCTAAGATTTCGGCAGTCAGCGCGCCATAGTTCACCGCGGTCACGAGCAAGATCGATGCTAGAGTGTCAGCACGCATGCACCTACCCATCGAACAGTTAAAAGGAACAAAACATCTCTCCTCTGGCTAGGTAGTTATGCTTGAGAATGCTTTTTACGTGGGCCATCGCGAGACAGCTGAATCTGATTCGATACACTGTGTATCGAATCAGATTCAGCGTGAGGGAGTAGGAGATAAATATCTGGTCACTAGGCCACGGGTCAATTTTAGAGTCCATCAATGGGCCTGACGCGTGGTCTAAATCCTACCAACGCGCACGCTGTCTAGGGTTTTGCTCGCTATCAAATGCTGGTGTGGCGAAGAGGTGTGACAACTGCTCCAGCCATTCTTCGATTGTGATTGAGGGACTACCCGAAGAGAATATCTTGCGTCTCTTGTGTGGTATTGGATTTGCTCAGGGATTTGCTCAGGAGAGTGTCAGCCATGGTTTATGTGAGTTCTTTAACTACAAGGGAGGAGTTATGGCAAAGAAGGCCACTCGATCGAGCGGACACAAATTGATCGTGAGCGATGCCACAGCCCCAAGCGTGGCCATTCCGCTTAAAGAAGGTATGAAGTTCGAGATTGTGTCAGTTACGACAGTCAACGACAAACTTGCTCCTGCGAAGGTCGGAGCACGGCTCTGCGGCGGATCAGGGACGTGTTTGGCGATTGTAGATATTGCCGCGCCACGCATTAATCCGAACCCGACCCGGAAAAGGTAACTGCCGTGCTCTCAGCGGCGACACAGCTTCGCACCTCCCGATACAACTTCCATGTTCCCGTGGAGGACGGCGCCATTCTCTACAACACACGGACTGCGGCACTTCTTCAGTTTCGGGGCCCTGACGCTCTTGCACTCACTAAGTCACTATGCGCAATCGAAACTTCCATTCCTCCTGGTGTCCTCACAGTGGATGTGGTGGACACTCTACAGAAGGGAGGTTTCATCATTTCACCTTACTTTGATGAAGTGGCCGAAATCCGTACGCTGTTTCAGCATGCGCGGCACGAAACACCGATGGTACTGACTCTGACCACGACCATGGATTGTAACCTCGGATGCTATTATTGCTACGAGCAGCGCTCTGCGGATCAACTCACTTACGCACAACTTCCCTCGATCCTCGAACATGTCCGGACTCGACTCGCACAAAGTCATAGGCAAGCCTTGCATGTGGACTGGTATGGCGGCGAACCACTGATGAATCTGGCCTTTATGGAGCAGGCCTCTCGTCAGCTTCAGGCGTTGTGTGAACACCTCAGCATCGCATACACTGCCTCCATCATCTCCAATGGAACCTGTTGGCCGGAAGATGTGGGCGAGTTCATCGCTCGCCATCACATTACCCAGGTTCAAATCACCTTTGACGGTCTCTCTGACAACCATAATCGCCGCCGGCATTTTCGTAAAGGCTACAGCCCTACGGACGAGATGTCCTCGTTTCAACGTGCAGTCTGCCTGGTGGATCAACTCCTAGATCATGTGCGTGTCGACCTCCGGTTGAACATTGATCATGGAAACGTCGCCGATGTGCTTCCTTTTATTCAGTGGGCGCGGACGCGTGGGTGGTTTTCACGAGCGTTCCCAGCCGTCATCCAACCTGCCCGCCTGGCCTCCTACTCCCATTCCTCGGAGTTCATGCGCGACGTTGAACTATCGGTCACAGAATTCAACCAGATCCAGGCCTCTATTCGCGATGCCGTCCACACGTTTGCACGCCTAGAAGAATCCGAAGCTCCTGATGGCTTTCCATATCCTCGGACTTCGGTCTGCGCCGCGCTCGCGAACGATTCCGTGGTCATCGGGGCTGATGGATTGCACTATCGATGTGGATTACAAGTCGGAGAAACCCACCGTGCGGTCGGTACGATGCAGACGCTTGAAAAGAGATCTTTGCCGATGTTCAACCCTTTACCCTCTCAACACGCAACAGACCACGAGTGGTGGCAGACGTTTGATCCCACGACCCTGCCCAATTGCAAACGCTGCTCGTTTCTACCGATTTGCTGGGGAGGATGTCCAAAACGACATCTCGAAAATGATCAACATGCGCTCGCGGAACAGGGCACCTATTGGCGCACAAATCTAGCGCGAATGATCCGGACCGTGGCTGGCATTGAGGATTCTCCTGCGTTCGTCTATTCAGAGCAGGACCAATTTCGAGTGTAGTCTTTTCAGTGGCACCACACAGCCCAATAGGATTATCTTCTGGATGTGAAGTATAGGAAGTCTTACGCGCACGCCTGCTCACTCATTGAGCATAACCTATTCGACACTCGACTCATTCATTCACGTTGGGGATCGATCAGACAGCGCTACGCGAACCAGAGCGTACATGTACGTTCTTCAACTGACTTCTCGTCTCTCCTCAACAGCATGTTGCACGAGCTGCATTGTTCACACGCGCAGCACTACACGAAGAACGACATCGAATACTTTCAGCTGTTGGAGAGTTTTGGTAACCATCGGTCTGACGCAGATTCTCCTGCGTTCCGAAAAGCCGTCGGAAAAGGCTTTCGCGGGATCGGTGCCTTCACAGAACTTGATGGGAACGAACTGTTCGTCAGATGGGTACTGGATGGCAGTCCAGCCGACAGAGCCGGCCTCAAGGTTGGCGATGAGATCGTGGAGGTATTCGGTGTGAACAAAGAGGGACTTAGATGTCTCGCGTCACCAAACGCGAGCTCCGTCACCATGCACGTGAGGCGATCACGTCAGGTTCAGCAGTGGACAGAAGTCCAGATTCGCCCGATTCGACGGAAGGCCGGTGCGTGGTTCTACAACGCAGCCTCCAAGAGTGCGAAGGTCTTTGAACGGGCTGGAACACGAATTGGCTATCTTCACTTATGGTCATCCTGCGGGGATGAGTATGAAGATCTGCTCCGAGAGCAGATTGGAAGGGGGATTCTGCAAGATACGGATGCACTGCTCCTGGACCTACGCGGGTTAGTGGGAGGAGCCAGTCCCTATTTGCTCAACGTCTTTTGTCCGAGCGCGCCCATGCTCGAATACACCTACCGAGATGGGTCACAAGAGCGCCTCGACTTTCAATGGCGAAAGCCCGTCGCATTCTTGATCAACGAGTACACAAGAAGTGGAAATGAAGTTCTAGCCCATGGGATTAAGAAGTATGGGATTGGTGAACTGGTCGGGACGCCGTCAGCTGGAGCAGTCTTGGCGGGACGTCCCTACCTGCTTCCCGATGGGAGCGTACTCTATCTTCCGATTGCAGATGTCTCGGTTGATGGACAACGACTTGAGGGAAATCCCGTACAACCCACTATACCCACTGACTTTGTTCTTCCCTATGCGAACGGTCATGACGGACAACTCGAGCGAGGACTCGATTTATTGTCGAAGCCTAACACTCTCTCATGACGCACCCCTGCGAACAGGTTCTTTAAAAGAAAACTGACCAGCCGGGATTTTTTGTACCACCTAAGGAAGTTAGACCGCCCTTACTTGACCCTGTCGGATGTGGCCCAGGGAAGCCCGAGCCTTGAGGCATCACGCCGAATAAGACTAAGGAGATAACTCCCGACGTTGAGATTCTGACCTGACAAGCGACGTTCCTTCACTTCTCCAATACGTCGCCAGATCATCGGATGTGGCACGCTGGCAATCGCACGCTTCCACCATTTCTCCCACACCTTTGGGTCCTTCCGTCGGCCGGACAGATCTAGCACGATGCTCAATAGCCTCGCGTTCGAAGCTTCTCGTTCCTCATCCTTCTCGGTACTACCCTCATCCGCTTGCTCAATGAGGAGGAACGGGTCGAGCTCTCGTCCAAGCTGCGGCAATTCACGCTGACTGGCTCCGACCATCTCTTCACGGAATTCTCGCGTTTTTTTATCCGTCGCCCACCAGGCTGGACCCGCCTCCCAAATGATCTCAAACTCCTTCCCCTCAGGCGTTCGAATCGGCACATATTCCCAGCGCGAAATAAATTCCTTTTCGAGCAACTCACGATGAGCGTCATCTAATTGCTGCTTTACCAGCGACAGGGCACTGTGTCGCTTGATCTGCCAATTCCGAACCAGTTCGGAATACTTTTGTGAAGCCGTTCCACGCCCAAGGTAAAACAGATTGTGCAACAGTTGATGCAGCAGTTTTGTGATTGATCCATGAAGATCTCGAAAGAGTTCATGATCGATGACGATACAATTGCCCGACCGCAGGCTCATCCAATACCACGTGGCAAGCTCAACCTCGTACT